>ERZ1047821.804-NODE-804-length-21339-cov-8.042379_pt1 | contig 21339 bp, 23 predicted proteins | sample MGYA00383096_ERZ1047821 | MGnify/ENA primary metagenome ERZ1047821 (study PRJEB29581, sample SAMEA5548366) | metagenome | biome: marine; feature: coastal; material: water | depth 25 m | study: Short-term variability in the microbial, nano- and picoplankton... | reverse complement strand
CGTTTATTTTTGCATTGAAAGGAATGCCAGAAATTGCATTGGAGGTAAAAGAAGTCCTTTCGCCAAATAAAGTGATATTGGGAGCTATCAGCGATAAACTTCCCTTTACACTTATCGGAACAATTAGTACCATTAACGAACACTCGTCGGACATTGAATTGGAGTTTGAAGGAGATTTTAATCCTATGATGGCCATGATGATAAAAGGACCCATCACTAAATTTATCGATACACTATCCTCCAATTTAGAAGTACTTTAAAAAAGTAATTTTAATTCTTTAGGTTGAAAAGTTTGGAGCCCTTGCTGGTCAATTTCGACGATAAGTTGACCTTGTGTATTCACTCCACGGATTATCCCATTAAATCGGTTTCCTGTAGTGTCCTCAAATACTGAAACCATCTTTTTTCTAAAAAGGAACGATTCATATTCTTCTTTTAGTATAGAAATGTCTACTTTTTCAACCCGATTTAATTGATGTACCAAGGCTTCTAATAAGCGCTCAAAAACGTCGTTTACATTCAGTTTTTTGTGACCCGCTAAATACAAGGAAGATGCTTGCGGAAGCTTTTCAAACTTTTCTTGATTCACATTTAAACCGATACCAATTATACTGGAAACCACCCGTCTTTGTTTTATCTTATTTTCGATTAATATTCCTGCCATTTTTTTGGATTGTGACATTATGTCGTTAGGCCATTTAATAGAAGTATCAGGAATTTGAAACTTATCTAAGGTTTTTAGTAGTCCTAAAGATACCGCAAAAGCAATGCTGGAAACTTGATTAATTGAAAGATGTTCAAAGGCTTTAAACACGCTAAACGTCAAGCTTTTATTCGCAACAGATTGCCATACAGCACCTTGTTGACCTCGCCCTTTTGTTTGCTGATTTGCTATAACTACCGTAAAATCGTCCAGGGCTGACGTTTTACTTAAATCAACTAAGTACGAATTAGTGGAGCCTATGGCATTAAGTTTGATTATATTCACAACGTAAAAAAAATTGTTAATGTAACGTTACAATAACGCTCCAATAAACAAAAAAATAATAACTTTACCTCCTGATCAAAAAGGATAAAAAAAATAATATTGAAGAAACACAAAGGGACTGACCAACTTATCACAGAAATTGTTAGAGGAATCGAAGAAATTAAAGGTCAAGATATCGAAATATTAGATCTCAGAGAAATAGAAAACACCGTATGTGATTATTTTGTTATTTGTAACGGAACGTCCAATACCCAAGTAAACGCCATTGTAAATTCAGTTCAAAAAACGGTGAGCAAGGCGATACAAGAAAAACCCTGGCACGTAGAGGGAAGTAATAATGCCGAATGGGTATTGTTGGATTATGTACATGTAGTTGTTCATGTTTTTCAAAAACAAATAAGAGAATTTTATAATATTGAGGGATTGTGGGGAGATGCTACATCTTTAAAAATAGAAACATCAACTAAAAAAGAGGAAGCCTGATGGCAAAAGATAATAAAAAACCAGATTTAAAAAAACCAAAATTTAACAGCTATTGGATTTACGCGGCGATTGTTGTCGTTTTTATAGGCTTAAATTTATTTGGCGGCGGGAGTTGGTCGCAGCCAAATAAAACAACACAGGGAGCGTTTGAAACCTTTCTCAGAGATGGTGATGTTGAAAAAGTTGAAATTATCAACCGAAAAGTAGCTAAAGTGTATCTTACTTCTGAAGCCAAAACCAAAGAAAAACATCTTAAAAAAAATAGAGGAACTGGTTTTTTAGCCAATGGAAATGAAGCCTCCTACCAGTTTGAGTTTGGAGATTTACAGAACTTTGAAAACAACCTGAATCTAATTAAATCAAACAATGACATCGCAACCACTGTTATTTACGAAACAGACAATAATGTGATGAGTGAAATTTTAATTTCCTTATTACCATTTGTAGTGATCATTGGAATTTGGATTTTCATCATGCGTAGAATGTCTGGAGGTGCAGGAGGGGGTGCAGGCGGACAGCTATTTAATATTGGAAAATCAAAAGCAAAACTATTTGACCAAAAAACAGATGTAAAAACTAGTTTTAAAGATGTTGCGGGGCTAGAAGGTGCAAAAGAAGAAGTCCAAGAGATTGTGGATTTTCTAAAAAAACCTGAAAAATATACTTCTCTTGGTGGAAAAATACCCAAAGGAGCCCTCTTAGTTGGTCTTCCAGGAACTGGTAAAACTTTGTTAGCTAAAGCAGTTGCGGGAGAAGCTAAAGTTCCTTTCTTCTCCTTATCGGGCTCAGATTTTGTTGAAATGTTTGTTGGAGTGGGTGCATCCAGGGTTCGAGATTTATTTAAGCAGGCCAAAGAAAAATCACCCTCCATTATTTTTATTGATGAAATTGATGCCATCGGTCGAGCAAGAGGAAAAAACAATATGTCCGGATCGAATGATGAACGAGAAAATACCCTGAATCAGCTATTAACAGAAATGGATGGTTTTGGATCAGATTCTAACGTAATTGTGCTAGCGGCAACTAACAGAGCGGATGTGTTGGATAAAGCCTTGATGAGAGCAGGAAGATTTGACAGACAGATATACATAGACCTACCTGATGTTAGAGAACGTAAAGAAATTTTTGAAGTTCACCTAAGACCTTTAAAAGTAGATCAACAATTAGATACCGATTTTCTATCCAAGCAAACTCCTGGTTTTTCTGGAGCAGACATCGCCAATGTTTGTAATGAAGCTGCTTTGATTGCAGCCCGAAAAGACAAAGAAATTGTAGAAAAACAAGATTTTTTAGATGCAGTCGACAGAATTGTTGGAGGGCTTGAAAAGAAAAATAAAATTATTACTCCTAAAGAAAAAGAAGCCATTGCCTACCATGAAGCTGGTCACGCTACGGTGAGTTGGATGCTCGAGCATGCAGCACCCCTTGTAAAAGTAACGATTGTTCCTAGAGGTAAGTCGCTTGGTGCTGCCTGGTACTTGCCAGAAGAACGCCAATTGGTAAAGCCTGACCAGATGTTAGACGAAATGTGTGCCACCCTCGGAGGTCGAGCTGCTGAGCACGTTATTTTCAATGAAATTTCAACGGGTGCTTTAAACGATTTAGAGAAAGTGACAAAGCAAGCTAGAGCAATGGTAACCATTTACGGTTTGAATGAAAAAGTGGGTAATTTGACCTACTACGATTCTTCTGGTCAAAATGAGTATGGTTTTACAAAACCCTACAGTGAAAAAACAGCTGAGCTCATTGATAAAGAAATTTCAAAAATAATTGAAGAACAATACCAAAGAGCCATTCATCTTTTAATAGAACACAAAAATAAATTAACCGAACTCGCTAAAGTCCTTTTGGATAAAGAGGTTATTTTTAAGGATAATCTTCAAAAAATATTTGGAGATCGCCCTTTTGAAAAATTAAAAAATGAAGCGGTAACTCCAGAAAAAGCAGAGCCAGAAGAAGAGATTAACGATTCTTTGTAGCATCATTTTATCCGCTCCATAACCCACCGAAAAAAACCTAAAAAAAGATCATTTTTAGTTCATTAAAAATGGTGATTTGTACTCCTTTGTTCAATATAGATTTTATATATTTGACAGTGAGAAACACGAAAAACACCTACTGAACAAAATGAATCTGTTTAAAAAACTTTTTAGCAAAAAAGAAAAGACAGAGATTTCTGAAAATCCCTCTGACAAAAGCAGCTATTTTCCTAGTGATGATGCTCCTATTGATGAGAAGTTTACCTATATGTTCAACAAAAATGGTGGTAAATTTCTTTACTGCCTCAGCATGGATGAAATATTTGAAGCATTCCAAAATATATTGGAAGAAAACGAAATATCAGAAAAAGATGTTTATTGCATCAATCAACGTTTGGGGTCAAAGTTTAATTCCACTAAATTTAATTTTAAGGAACCACAAAACAATTCTTTTTTCTTGACCACCTGCGAATCTTTGATTGCAAAAAATGGCTCTATCCTTTTTTCTTCTCATCAAATTAAAGAGAAAAAATTAAACGAACTACCCTCCAAATTTATTGTATTTGCAACAACCAGTCAACTTACTGATACCATAAGCGAAGGTATGAGGAAGATAAAAAATCAAAGTAAAAATCTGATCCCAAGTAATATTACGACCATTCAAGATTTCGAATCTAAAAAAGAAAAAGATTTTATGAGTTATGGAAGTAGTACCAAAAATTTATATTTACTTTTACTGGAAGACCTGTAATTTATGAAAGAAGTAAGTATTCGATTTTTATCGGGAATTCTTTACGTTGCATTAGTACTGTGTTCACTTTTTACCTCACGTGAATGGTATACTGTTTTAATTTTTTGTCTGGCTATTCTTACGTTATATGAGTTTTTGAAACTTATAAATTTAAAAGGTATAGTTCCTTATATTTTGTTAGCCATTCCTTTCTATTTTATTGTTTATAATATTTTAGATGATACGCTCTTAGTTGGATTGCTACTACTTTCTATCCTATTCAATATTTTTTTATGTAGCGATGTCATTCTTTTAAACAGGATTTTATTTTTTAAGTCAAAACGCTATTTATTAATTATTTTCTACCTCATTAGTGGCTTTGTTTTTTTATCTCTAATTCCCTTCACAAAGAATGAGTTCGAACCAATAGTAGTGCTTGGTGTTTTTATTTTAGCATGGACCAATGATACTTTTGCGTATTTGATTGGAAAAAAAATTGGAAAGAGAAAATTAAATGAAAAAATTTCTCCTAAAAAAACAATAGAAGGCTTTTTGGGGGGTATTATGGGTTCACTGATTGGAGGGCTGTTTATTTTTATTTCAACAACACACTATAGTGTTACATTTTGGTTACTTTTGGCACTAATAGTCTCCATTTTGGGGACTGTAGGCGATTTAATACAATCAAAATTTAAAAGGCTCGCAGGAGTTAAAGACAGCGGAAACATGATGCCAGGACACGGAGGGGTCTATGATCGTCTTGATAGTATTTTATTTGCAAGCCCATTTATCTATTTATTTATAACACTCATTAACTATGTTTCATAAAGAAGGATTTAAAATAATAACTGTTGCTTTTTTAGTTTTTGCAGCCCTTTCAATAGGTGTTCATTTTAAAATTGAAAATGATTGGATTCAAAAAGGATCTTTGATCGTATTGCTTTTATTACTTGGATTAATCCTACAGTTTTTTAGAAATCCAAAGAGAAATTTTATTTTAAATGCGGAACAAATCCTGGCTCCTGTAGACGGAAAAGTAGTCGTTATTGAAGAGGTCTACGAAAAGGAATATTTTAAAGACAAACGATTGCAAGTTTCTGTATTTATGTCTCCTTTAAACGTTCATGTAACACGTTATCCGATAGGCGGAGAAGTTGTGCATAGTACTTATCATCCCGGTAAATTCTTGGTGGCCTGGCACCCTAAATCTTCTGAAGAAAATGAACGAACCACGGTTGTGGTTCAATCTAGTGTTTTCGGAAACGTACTCCATAGACAAATTGCAGGAGCGCTCGCTAAACGAATTGTAAATTATGCAAAAATCGGAGATAACGTTACGCAATCTACGGACAGTGGATTTATTAAATTTGGTTCTCGTGTAGATATTTTTTTACCTTTAGGTACAAAAATTAAGGTAAAACTCCATCAAAAAGTAGTTGGAGGCATCACGGTAGTAGCTCAAAAATGAATGATGAAGCACTAAATAATGCATTTTTAAAGGCTGTAAAAAGCGTCAACGACCACAAAGACCCTTTTCCAGCAGATTTATTATTACGATTATATTCCTATTACAAAGTAGCTACGAACGACCAAGATACTCCAAAAAGTAGAACGCCACTTATCAATGCATTTAAAACCAATGCCTTATTTCAAGCACAAGGACTCAGTCCAAATGAAGCAAAAAAACAATATATCGAATGCGCAAAGCATTATTTTTTATATCGTAAATAATTAAACTATGATTGTTCATCAGGTTGGAAATAGCAATTCTATTTTAAATAAATTTATCGCGGAGATAAGAGATGAAGCTATCCAAAAAGACTCCCTCCGATTCCGAAGAAATATTGAACGAATTGGTGAAGTTTTAGGCTACGAATTCAGTAAATCTTTAGATTATGAGCGCCAAGCTGTCAAGACACCACTAGGGATAAAAAACACCTATTTACCTTCAAAAAAAATAGTGATTTGTTCTATTTTAAGAGCTGGACTTCCCCTACATCAAGGACTATTAAATTATTTTGATGATGCAGAAAATGCTTTTGTTGCTGCCTATCGACACCATCAAAAAAATAATAACGATTTTGAAATAATGGTAGAATACTTTGCTTCCCCTGCCATGAAAGGAAAAACATTACTATTGGCAGATCCTATGTTAGCTACCGGACAATCCTTAATAGCTGTTTATGAGGCTATCAAAAAACAACGAACAATAGATCAAGTGCATATTATCTCGGTCATTGGAAGTTCAGAAGGAATCAAAAATATAAAAGATCATTTTCCAGTAAATACGCAACTTTGGATTGCTGCAATTGATGATCAATTAAATGATAAAGGCTATATAGTTCCTGGATTAGGAGATGCTGGAGATTTGGCATTTGGAATAAAACTTTAACCTCATTAGTTCACTATAAATGCAGCATTCATCTTTTTTAAATTATATTGATAAGTACATCGATTTAACCGAAAAAGAGATTGATTTTTTACGCTCCAATACCAGCTATAAAAAATATTTGAAAGGAGAATATATCGTTCAACAAGGAACTAGTTGCAAACATACCAATTTTATTATTTCAGGGTGCACCATCAATTTTTACATCGATCAAAAAGGCCAAGAGCATATCGTAACCTTTGCAATTGAAAATTGGTGGTCTGCAGACATTAGTAGTTTTATTACGCAAGCTCCCTCCGATTTCAACGTTAAATGTCTAGAGGATACTGAGGTGATTCAATTTACCTATCAAAATCAAGATAAAATCTTTCAGCATATTCCTAAAATGGAAACACTCTTTAGAAAATTGTTAGAAAAAGCATTGGTTGCTTCACAAAAAAGAATCGTAAACAATTTTAGCCTATCTGCAAAAGACCAATATCTCTATTTTAAAACACAATATTCGAATATAGAGCAACGAGTTCCTCAGTACATGGTAGCCTCTTATTTAGGTATTACTAAAGAATTTTTAAGTAAAATTAAAGCACAATTGGTTAAATAACCAGGATAAATAAGTTTATTAATCTAGTTTATTTTTTTAATAAAAATTCTTTTTGTTATTTGTAAGCACAAAAATTATAAAAACATTTAAAATGAAAAAAACTTTAAAAAATTTATTAGCGCTATTGGTAATTGTACTAAGTAGTTATTCTTTTACAAGCCTATTGATAGAGAAAACAGAAATCAATCTCGAAGAGAGCACTATAACCTGGAAAGGTTATAAAGTAACGGGATCTCATGAAGGAACTATAAAATTTAAATCAGGAACATTGACTTTTGAAAATGGAGAGCTAGTCGATGGTACTTTTTTGATGGATATGAATTCGATAAAATGCACCGATTTATCGGGAGATTATGCTGGTAAGCTTGAAGGGCATTTAAAATCAAAAGATTTTTTTGGAACCAACGAACATCCTACTACGACGCTTCAATTTAAAGAAGTTACTATGAATGGCGAAAACAATTACCGAGTTAAAGGTGATTTAACCATAAAAGGGATTACCAACAGTATCGATTTTGATTTTGTAATGGATGGAAATAATGCAACGGCTGCCCTTAAAATAGACCGCACCACCTACGATATAAAGTACGGATCAAGTAGCTTTTTTGACGGATTGAAAGACAAAGCTATTTATGACGATTTTGATATTACTGTAAATTTAGAATTTTAAAACACTCCTTATGAAAAATACCGACAGACCCAAATGTGGATGTGGAAACACGCAAGATGCCAATGGCTATTGTGATGGGTCTCATCTCCAAAACAAATAATATCTTTAAATGAGTGGATTAATTAATTAGCCAACAATTATCATTAAGAATTTTAAAAGCCCTTTTGCAAAAGGGCTTTTTTTTATTTAGTTAAACTGGATAAACTGTTTTTGAGCGTCGTTATTTTAGCTAAAGCGTCTGCTTCTTTTTGCTTTTCTGAGGCGACTACTTTTTCAGGGGCATTGTTTACAAATCGCTCATTAGTTAATTTGGCTTGAATACTTTTTAAGAAACCTTCGGTATACGTTAATTCGTTGGAAAGCTTTTCTATTTCATTCTCAACATTAACCGATCCCTCCATAGGTATAAAATACTCGTTAGATTTAACTCGGTAGGTTAAAGCTCCTCCCATTTTTTCGGAGATGTATTCAAGATGCTCGACATTTCCCATTTTTTTGATGACAGCATCGAAAGAGGGACTAGCTCCAATATTATTGATCACAAATAACTTAATAGGCTCTTTAAATGAGATGTTTTTTTCTTTACGGATAGTTCTGATGCCCGAGATTACCTCTGAGGCAATTTCAAAATCATTTAATACCGTATTGTTAACAAGATCTTTTGAGGGATATCTTGAAATAATTAAAGCTTCCTCTTGAGTCCTTGGTGCTATTTGATGCCAGATTTCTTCAGTGATAAAAGGCATGAATGGGTGTAATACTTTTAAATTATTTTCAAAAGCAAGGATAATCGCATCATAAGTGGCTCGGTCGATGGGTTGTTGATATCCGGGTTTTACCATTTCTAACAACCAAGAACAGAAATCGTCCCAAATCAACTTATAAAGAGTCATTAATGAGTCTGACAAACGGTACTTAGAAAAATGATCTTCCATCTCTGCGTACGCACGTTGGAATTTTGATTGGTACCATTCGATGGCGATTTTACTAGACGCTGGCTGATTTATAGCGTCACTTACCTCCCAACCACTTACCAAACGATAGGCATTAGTGATTTTATTAATAAAGGCCTTTCCTTGTTGTAACTTGGTTTCATCAAACAATAAATCGTTACCAGCTCCTGAACTAAGTAGCATCATACCGGCTCGAACAGCATCTGCACTATAATCTTCAATTAATTTTAGAGCATCTGGTGAATTCCCTAATTGTTTAGACATTTTTCTTCCCTGATGATCTCTCACTATACCTGTAAAATAAACATTATTAAAAGGCTTGTCATTTCTAAATTCGTAACCTGCAAAAATCATTCGCGCAACCCAAAAAAAGATAATATCGGGTCCTGTCACAAGATCGTTAGTAGGATAATAATAATTAATTTCTTTGTTATCTGGATTTCTAATACCGTCAAAAACGGATATTGGCCACAACCAAGAAGAAAACCAGGTATCAAGAGCATCCGTATCTTGTCTTAAATCTTTTAAACTTAAATTTACATTGCCAGATTTTTCTTTTGCAATGATTAAAGCCTTATCCATATTTTCAGCAACTACATAATCTTCTTTGTGGTCTCCATAGTAAAAAGCTGGAATCTGCTGACCCCACCACAACTGACGAGAAACGTTCCAATCTCTAATATTCTCTAACCAGTGGCGGTAAGTATTTTCAATTTTTTTAGGAAACAATTTGATTTCTTTGGTCTCTAAAACTGCTTTTAAAGCAGGTTTTACTAGATCCTCCATTTTTAAAAACCATTGATCTGATAATCTTGGTTCAATAACGGCTTTGGTTCTCTCAGAGGTCCCCACTTTATGGACATGGGTCTCCACTTTTATAACGCAACCTAAATCGGAGAGCTCTTTATAAATTTCATCTCTTACTACAAATCGATCTTTTCCTTGATAATGCAATCCGTAACTATTTAATGAAGCATCTTCATTAAAAATATCTATCACTTCTAACTGATGTTTATCGCCTAGTACTTTATCATTGACATCATGGGCTGGTGTTACTTTTAAACAACCCGTCCCAAATTCTACATCTACATAATCATCCTCTATAATTGGAATCACACGATTGCAAATAGGTACAATCACTTTTTTTCCTTTTAAATGGGTAAAACGTTCATCATTTGGATTGATACAAATAGCTGTATCTCCTAAAATTGTTTCTGGACGTGTCGTTGCGATGGTAAGTGTATCTTGGCTATCTTCTATGTTGTATTTGATGTAATACAGTTTTCCTTTTTGCTCCACATACTCAACTTCTTCGTCTGACAGTGTTGTTTTAGCTTCTGGATCCCAATTCACCATTCGATAGCCTCTATATATAAGTCCTTTATTGTGTAAATCAACAAAGGTTTTTATAACCGAACTGCTCATATCGTCGTCTAAGGTGAATTTTGTTCGATCCCAGTCGCACGAACATCCTAACTTTTTAAGCTGTTCTAAAATGACACCTCCATATTCATGCGTCCAATCCCAAGCATGTTTTAAAAATTCATCCCGAGAGAGGTCATTTTTATCTATTCCTTGTTCTTTTAATTTAGCAACTACTTTTGCTTCTGTTGCAATAGATGCATGATCGGTTCCTGGAACCCAGCACGCATTTTTACCTCTTAACCTTGCTCTACGTATCAATACATCCTGAATGGTGTTGTTCAGCATGTGACCCATATGTAAAACTCCTGTAACATTTGGTGGTGGAATAACGATGCTATAAGGTTCTCTATCGTCTACTTCTGAATGAAAATAATTATTCTTCATCCAGTAGTCGTACCACTTATCCTCCATATTTTGAGAGTTACTTTTTTCTTCTGAAGCCATCTTGGTCTAATATTTGAAAGTAGTTTGCAAAAATAGGGATATCTACAAGATTATAAAAGCGAAAGATATATTTTGCACAATGATTTAAAGTTGCCTATTTTAGCAATAAATAAACCCATAGATTATGAAAAAGACTGCAATTATAGCTTTATTGGCTTTCATCGGATTTGTTCAACTAACCAATGCACAAGCTAAAATAGAATTCGAACAAGAGGTGATTGATTATGGAGAAATTGCCAAAGGAAGCGATGGTGTAAGAACTTTTGAATTTACCAATATAGGGGATGCACCCCTCGTAATTAGTAATGTAAAATCTTCTTGTGGATGTACGGTACCATCTAAACCAGATGGTCCCGTTGCTCCAGGAGAATCGAGTGCCATAAAGGTTAAATATGACACCAAGAGAATAGGCCCTATACGAAAAACGGTAACCGTTTATTCCAACGCAGATGAACCTATCATTTCGTTAAAGATAAAAGGTAAAGTACTAGCTTCAGGCGGTGATAATGGTAAAAGCGTACTAGAAAAATCAAAATAATTATTTTTTTAAATAGTTCTCAAAGGCATCCATTAATGGATGCCTTTTTTTTAAAACTCAAAATTCATTGAAGATACATTTTTATGAAAAGAGCTTTTAAATAAGAGAATCTTTGAGAATAATTTTGCAACTTTGTTTTTTTAAATAAAAAACTATGCCTTCAATTTCGTCCAAAGGAATAAACATGCCGGAATCACCAATTAGAAAATTGGTTCCCTACGCTGAAAAAGCAACGCTATTGGGTAAAAAAATATACTATTTAAACATCGGACAACCGGACATAAAATCACCCAAAGTAGCCATGGAAGCGGTCACCAATAGTACTATAGACGTCCTAGCTTATTCAAGATCAGAGGGTTCAGATACCTACCGAGAAAAAATCTCTACTTACTATAAAAATAACAATATTCAAGTCGAATCAAATCAAATCATTGTTACCACTGGAGGGAGCGAAGCCTTACTTTTTGCGATGGGAACTATTTGTGATCAAGATGATGAGATCATTATACCCGAACCATTTTATGCCAATTACAATGGTTTTGCTACTGCTTCTGGAGTGACCATTGTGCCGGTCATTTCAAAAATTGAAAACAACTTTGCACTTCCGCCAATTTCAGAATTTGAAAAATTAATTACTCCAAAAACCAAAGCAATTATTATATGTAACCCCGGCAATCCAACAGGTTATTTATATTCAAAAGATGAAATTCAAAAATTGGCAAAAATAGTTTTAAAACATAATTTGTTTCTAGTTGCTGATGAGGTGTATCGAGAATTTACCTATGATGGAGCGGAGCATTATTCTATCTTACAAGAGGAAATTCTTTCAGAAAACGGAATCATTATTGATTCGGTTTCAAAAAGATACAGCATGTGCGGTGCGCGAATTGGTTGTTTAGTCTCTAAAAATAAAGAAGTAATCGCTACGGCATTAAAATTCGCTCAGGCTAGATTAAGTCCTCCTACCTTTGCACAAATTGCAAGTGAGGCTGCTTTGGATACGCCTCAAAGTTATTTTGATGAGGTTATCAAAGAATATAAAGACCGGAGAAATACTTTGGTTAAAAACCTACAGAAAATACCCGGAGTGAAAGTTGGGGTTCCTAAAGGAGCATTTTATTGTATTGTTGAGCTTCCAGTGAAAAATAGTGATCATTTTGCTCAATGGCTTTTGGAAAATTTTGATTATAATGGAGAAACCATTATGGTTGCCCCAGCAGCTGGTTTCTATTCAACCAATGACGTTGGTTTAAATCAAATAAGAATAGCCTATGTGCTTAAAAAAGAAGATTTAATAAGGTCTGTTGAAATTTTAAGGAGGGCCCTAAAAGAGTATCAAGATTAATGCCAATTGAAGAACATAAATCATTAAAGGATTACAATACTTTTAAAATTGATTGTACCGCAAGGTATTTTTCTTCTGTAGATTCAATTGAAAGTTTAAAAACAGCACTTCAATCCAAGGTGCATCCTACTACATTTATACTTGGAGGTGGAAGTAACCTGCTTCTAACAAAAAATATAGAGGCCTTGGTATTGCATATCAACTTAAAGGGTATCCAATTAATCGATGAAGACAAAAGTAGCGTTGTTTTGAATGTGATGGCAGGAGAGAATTGGCATGATTTTGTTGAGTTCTGTATTAATAATAATTATGGTGGCATTGAAAATTTATCACTGATTCCCGGAAATGTAGGAACTGCTCCGATACAAAATATTGGAGCCTATGGCGTAGAACTAAAAGATGTTTTCATAAATTGCAATACCATATCTATTAATGATCAATCTGAGAAAAAGTTTACTAAAAAAGAGTGTGATTTTGGATATCGAAATTCCATATTCAAACATGAAAAAAAAGGGGACTACATCATCACAAGTGTCAATTTTAAATTAACTAAAATCAATCATAAAAAAATGATTGATTATGGAAGTATTCGGGAAGAATTAAAAAAACACCAAATTCATTCGCCTTCAATTAAAGAAATTTCAGAGGCCGTAATACGAATACGAAAGTCAAAATTGCCCGATCCCAACGAGCTTGGAAATAGTGGAAGTTTTTTTAAAAATCCGGTGATAAACAATGTCGAATTTAAAAATTTTAATGAAAATTTTCCCGAGGCCCCTTACTATAAATTATCTGAAACTGAATATAAAATACCGGCTGCTTGGCTTATTGAAAAAATGGGTTTTAAAGGGAAGCGTTTTGGTGATGCAGGTGTTCACAAAAATCAAGCATTGGTATTGGTTAATCACGGCAATGCAACAGGAAAAGAAATTCTTACACTCGCTGAAAAGATTCAGTCTAAAATAAAAGAGGAATTTGGTATTTTAATAGTGCCTGAAGTCAATGTTCTTTAATCGAGTCTCAAGGCATAATTTACTAACGGGTTTTTACCGATAACCATTTCAATTTAAGTATCCTAAAAATTTAGGCAACTATTTAGCTTATTTTTAGGGTCACTTTTTTTGAATTGTTAAAGTTCTTAGACTAAAAAAGTAATAAAGATTGTATTTTTGTATTCTAAATAAATATCATGGAATTTTATATTATAACGATTGGTTTAATTCTTTTTGCTGTTTTAGGAATCGCTATTAAAATTTGGGCAAAAAAGGATGGTAAATTTGCTGGAACTTGTGCTAGCCAGAGTCCTTTTCTGAATAAAAAAGGGGAATCTTGTGGCTATTGTGGAAAAACTCCTGACCAATTCGAAAACTGTAGTGAACCAACACATAATTAAGGTTTTTTTTTATGGTATTACTCTACTTATTTGCTTTTGTAGTACTTGTTAATTGTTTTTATTTTTTATTGTTTTCAAAGTTTTCTTTACGTAAACAACGTCAAGAAATTCTAGAAAATCATTTTCCTATTTCAATAGTCGTATATGCAAAAAATAAAGCCTCAAACCTAAGAGAGCATATCCCCTTATGGTTAAACCAACAATATCCAGACTTTGAAATTATTTTGGTTAATGATGCATCCTTTGACAAGTCTTTGGAAGTGATGGAGTTGTTTGAAAAAAACAATAAAACTATAAAAATTGTAAATGTCGAAAACAATGAAGCCTTTTGGGGATCTAAAAAATATGCCTTAACCCTTGGAATAAAAAAAGCATCTCATCAGCGAATGATTTTTACGAGTGCAGAATGCAAACCTGCATCTCGCGAATGGCTAAAAGAAGTTGGCGGTCGTTTTTCAACAAATAAACAAATCGTATTAGGTTTTGGATCCTACCAAAAGAAAAAAGGCTTACTCAATAAATTGGTGCGTTTTGATGCCCTTATGACCGCTGTTCAATATTTTTCGTATGCATTGGCTGGAATTCCTTTTATGGGGGTTGGAAAAAATTTAGGGTATACAAGTAAGGTATATTACGACAATGGTGGTTTTGTTTCTCATATGGATCTTCAAACTGGAGACGATGACTTATTTATCAATCAAGTTGCTACTAAAACCAATACCGCTATTTGTGATTTAAAAAAATCATTTACGTATTCTGAACAAAAATTAACGTGGAAAGAATGGATTTTGCTAAAGAAAAAGAAGGTCACCACAAGAAGGCTGTATCAATTAAAACATAAAATATTATTGAGCTTTTACTATGTTTCACAAATTTTATTTTGGACCTTATCTATTATAACTATGAGTTTATTTGATTGGAAAATACCTCTAATAATGATTCTTTTTCGTTTGTTAATGCAATACCTAATAGTATATCCTGCAGCAAAAAAATTAAATGAAAAAGAGTTGATTATTTGGCTTCCATTGATGGAAATTCTTCTAATTATTTTTGAATTTACTATCTTTATTAACTACAAGTCATCCAAATCTAATTCGTGGAAATAAAAAAGAGCGACATTGCACTTCAAATTTGTAAAGCAAAAGAGGGATCTCAAATTGCTTTTAATTTTTTGTTAGATCATTTTTGGAGTGATGTATATCGTTTCCAATTAAAAAGAATTCAGAATGAATACGAAGCAGAGGACATTACCATCGAAAGTTTTTCAAAAGCATTTGACAAGATACATTCCTATAACGACCATTATGAATTTGGAACTTGGTTGATTACAATTTCAAAAAATATACAAATTGATAGAAATAGAAAAAAAAATGCCTCCATTCATATACAATCTTCTAACACCTCTGAAGAACAAGTAAAAAAAATCCCTGACGACTCCCCTACTCCCGAAGATACGCTGATTATTAAACAAAATTTAGCAGAATTATTAAGTTATGTTAAACAACTAAAACCGCATTATCAAGACGTTATTAATCTCCGTTATTTTCAAGAAATGAGCTATTTAGAAATTTCAAATCAATTAAATGAGCCTCTGAATAATGTAAAGGTTCGCCTCCTTAGAGCTCGAAAATTATTAGCTGAAATCATCCAACAAAATAACTCCAATAGATAGGTTTCTCTTCTGTGTTTTTTGAGTTAAACTTCTTATCTTTGTCACCAGTTATGGAAATCGCAACGAAAGAAAAAAAAACATACACTCCAAAGCCAAAATGGCTAAGAGTAAAGCTTCCAACCGGTAAAAAGTATACCGATTTAAGGGGACTTGTTGATAAATACCAACTCAACACGATATGCACCTCTGGAAGCTGCCCTAACATGGGAGAGTGTTGGACAGAGGGTACTGCAACTTTTATGATTTTAGGTAATATCTGTACTCGTTCTTGTGGGTTTTGTGGAGTTAAAACTGGAAGACCTGAAACTGTAGATTGGGACGAACCAGAGAAAGTTGCTCGGTCTATTAAACTCATGAAAATTAAACATGCCGTTATCACTTCGGTGGATAGAGATGATCTCAAAGATATGGGGTCAATACTTTGGGCTGAAACTGTCAATGCAATTAGACGGATGAATCCAGATACAACACTGGAAACACTGATTCCAGATTTTCAAGGTAATAATACCAATATAGATCGTATTTTAAAAGTACATCCTGAAGTGATTTCTCACAACATGGAAACCGTTAAGAGATTAACAAGAGAAGTGAGGATACAAGCAAAATACGAAAGAAGTTTAGCCTTGTTGGACTATTTAAAAAAACAAGGAGCACCAAGAACTAAAAGTGGAATAATGCTAGGATTGGGTGAAACAGAGGAAGAAGTAATACAGACTATGAAAGATTTAAGCAATGTAAATCTGGATATTATCACCATTGGTCAATACCTTCAACCCTCAAAAAATCATTTGCCTGTAAAAGAGTTCATTAGTCCAGAGCAATTTAAAAAGTATGAAACAATTGGTCTAGAATTAGGTTTTAGACATGTAGAAAGTGGAGCGCTTGTGAGGTCTTCCTATAAGGCTCAAAAACACCTTACTTAGGCTCAACATGAATGAAACTATTCAAATAGGAATCAACGGTTTTGGAAGAATAGGAAGAACTTTTTTCAGACTACTCATCAATCATCCAAAAATTAAGGTTGTTGCAATTAATGATATTTCCAATACAAAAACATTAAGTCATCTGTTAAAATACGATAGTATTCACGGAGTTTTAGATGAAAAAATTGAATTTTCAGAAAGCAGTATATCGTTGAACAATCAAGTAATTAGGTTTTCGTCTTGTAAAAGAATAGAAGCTATAAATTGGGGAGAATTAGATTTTGTAATAGAGTGTTCTGGCAAGTATAAAACTAAAAAAACATTAGAAAATCATATACGAAATGGAGCAAGTAAAGTGATCCTTTCGGTTCCTCCGCTGGATGATTCGATTAAAATGGTAGTGATTGGGGTTAATGAATCTATCATTAGTAAAGAAGATACCATTATTTCAAATGCCTCGTGTACAACAAATAACGCTGCTCCTATGCTCAAAATCATCAACGATTTATGCGGTATAGAACAAGCATCTATTACAACAATTCATTCTTATACTACCGATCAAAGTTTACACGATCAGCCTCATAAAGATTTAAGAAGAGCTCGGGCTGCTAGTCAATCTATTGTCCCAACAACAACAGGAGCAGCAAAAGCATTAACAAAAATATTTCCAGAGTTAAAAACCGTAATTGGAGGATGTGGTATTAGAGTCCCTGTACCCAACGGTTCACTCACCGATATCACTATAAATTCAAAAACTGAGGTTGCTATTTCTGATATTAACAAAGCTTTTAAAGAAGCATCCTTAACCGGTTTAAAAAATATTCTACAATATACGGATGACCCCATAGTTTCTGTTGATATTAACGGAAATCATCATTCTTGCATTTTTGATTCTGAAATGACTTCTGTCATTGGTAAAATGATTAAAATAATAGGTTGGTATGATAATGAGGTGGGGTATTCTTCAAGACTTATAGATTTAATCCTTTTAATGTCAAAGAAAACGATACAGTAACAACTATAGGCTTGCTACTTTTTAACTAAAAAAACTATTTTAAATCAGTAAAATTAGCCCAAGCCAAAGTGCGCTACACTCTTGATAATTTCCTTTTTAAAGGCTGCTTCCTGTTCCAGTAAAATCGTACTATTTATGGGGAGGTAATAAATTGGAAAGTTTTGCAATCTTGGCTGTAGCCGCACAAAATCTTTTTCGGTCGTCAGTATTATATTGCTCCTCTTTAAACTATGAACCTCAGAGTCTGAAAAATGATGATGATCAGAAAATTTTTGATGATTAAAATCGAATTGTTTTTTAGTTAAAAAATCAACTAAAGGATCGGAATTAGCAATTCCAGTTACTAGGGTAAATTTTTTGTTTTCTAAATAGCTTAAGGGCAGCTTTTTAGTAATTCCATAAATTAACTGATCATAGGTTATTTTTGAGAAATAAATTTTTTGTTCTGGACGTAAATTCAGGTCATTCCGAATCTCTTTAGTAGTGGCAAGTGTAATATTATCAGGACATTTTGTAACAACTACGATATCGGCGCGGTCAGCACCTTTTTTTGATTCTCTAAGGTTTCCAAGCGGGAGTACGTAATCATTAACATACAAATTATGATAGGTGGTCAGTAAAATATTTTTGGATGCGTTCACTTTTCTATGCTGAAAAGCATCATCTAGCAATATAGCGTCCACATTCGATTTTATACGATCAATTCCCTCCTGTCTATTTGCACAGACTGCAACCACTATATTCGGGAATTTTTTTTTGATCTGCAGCGGCTCGTCCCCAACATCTTCAACCTTGCTGGTTATGTAAACTTCTCTAAAACCGGTGGTTTTCCTTTTATAACCTCGACTCAAAACGGCGATTTTATAATCTTCTTTTAAAAAACGCAGGAGATATTCTATCATAGGAGATTTTCCTGTTCCGCCCGTTGATAAATTACCAACACAAACTATCGGTATAGCGTATGATTTACTCTTTAACCAGTTTTTGTCGTAACAGGTATTACGAAAAGACAGTATAGTTCCATACAATAAAGAAAAAGGAAAAAGTAGTTTCCGAAATATTTTCATAAGGCAAAAGTACGATTTCCCTATAAAACGAAAATAGGAGTGTTTTATTTATAATTGAATATATTTACATCAAATTAATTTTATGAAAATAAAAAAAGTCATCGCTATCTTAGAGGAACTAGCACCCTTATCTTATACCGAGGAATTTGATAACACCGGATTAATTGTAGGAGATTATGAAACAGACATAAGCGGTATATTAGTTGCTTTAGATTCATTAGAGAATGTCGTAGACGAGGCGATTACAAAGAACTGTAACTTAATCATTAGTTTTCATCCTATTATATTTTCTGGCCTAAAAAAACTGATAGGTCAAAATTATGTGGAAAAAGTCGTAATAAAAGCCATAAAAAACAACATTGCTATTTTTTCCTTGCATACCGCACTCGACAATTCCTGGAATGGTGTTAATGCGATGATTTGTAGTAAATTAAACTTAACCAATAGGAAAATATTAATTCCTAAGAAAAATACCATCAAAAAACTAACTACCTATGTCCCGGAGGGTCATTCTCAGGAGCTCTTGACTCATTTATTTAATGCAGGCGCAGGAACTATTGGAAACTATAGTAACTGTAGTTTTTCTTCCAACGGAACTGGTAGTTTTAAGGGAAACAAGGAGGCCAATCCTATTATTGGATCAAGAGGTGAATTGCGTTTTGAAAAAGAAACCCTTATAAATATAACCTTACCAGCCCACAGAAAGGTATCAGTTTTAAATGCGCTTTTAAAATACCATCCCTACGACGAAGTTGCTTATGAATTAACGACACTAGAAAACAACAATCAACATATTGGTATGGGTATGATTGGAGAATTAGAAGTTCCTCATTCTGAGACTGATTTTTTAACATTTTTAAAAAATACCATGAAAACTGAGTGCATTCGTCACTCAAAACTATTAAATAAACCTATCCAAAAAGTAGCTGTTCTAGGAGGAAGTGGAAGCTTCGCAATTTCCAATGCTATAAAAGAAGGGGTGGATGTTTTTATTACAGCAGATTGTAAATACCATGACTTTTTTAAAGCAGAAAATCAAGTGCTCTTGGCAGATATTGGCCATTACGAAAGCGAACAATTCACAAAAGAATTATTAGTTGCCTACCTTAACAAAAAAATTACTACTTTTGCAGTCCTTTTATCGCAAATAAATACCAACCCAATTACCTATTTTTAAAATATGGCAAAGAAAAAAGAAATTACTGTAGAAGAGAAGTTAAGAGCTTTATTTGATTTGCAACTTATCGATTCTCGAATTGACAAAATTCGTGACATACGTGGAGAGCTTCCTTTAGAAGTTGAAGACCTCGAAGATGAGTTAGCTGGAATGAATACTCGACTTGAAAAACTAAAGGATGGAATTGAGGTAGTAGTGAATAGTATTTCAGATAAGAAAAATCACATAGAGGAATCTAAAGAACTTATCAAGAAATACACAAAACAACAAGACAACGTTCGTAACAATCGTGAATATGATTCCCTAAGTAAGGAAATTGAATTTCAAGAACTAGAAATTGAATTGAATGAAAAGCACATCAAAGAATTTAATGTGCAAATTGAGCAAAAAAAGATTGTTGTTGATGAAACTTCAGAGCGTCTTAAACAACGTCAAGAACATCTTGCACACAAGCAAGGAGAATTAAATGAAATTTTAGCTGAAACTGAAAAAGAAGAGCAAGCACTTCTAGGCAAGTCCTCAGATTACGAAAAGAAAATTGAAGAGCGTTTAATTAAAGCTTACAAAAGAATTCGCACCAATGTCAAAAATGGACTAGCTATTGTTGCAATCGACCGTGGAGCCTCTGGAGGATCGTTCTTTACGATTCCGCCACAAATTCAAATGGAAATTGCTGGACGTAAAAAAATAATCACTGACGAGCATAGTGGTAGAATACTAGTTGATCTTGATCTAGCAAAAGAAGAAGAAGAAAAAATGGAAAAGTTATTTAACAAATTATAATAGGCAACCATTAACATATTAAAAAAGCCTTCAATCTATTGAGGGCTTTTTTTGTAACTTTAAATATATTACTTAAGTTGTTTAAAAATATGAAAACTAAATTCTCTTTAATATTATTGTCATTTTTGGTGGCTCTACCAGTATCATGTCAACAGGTCGATTCCAAAAAAAATAAACCGAATACCACTATAATACCTGTAGAAGTAGCTAGTTCTGATGGCTTTAAAAGAGCTTATTTTGCGAGTGGTTGTTTCTGGTGTGTAGAAGCCATCTATGAAAGCTTAAAAGGAGTTGAAGAATCGATTTCGGGGTATAGTGGTGGTCATACAAAAAATCCAACCTACGAATCAAGTAATACCGGAAAAACTGGTCATGCAGAAGCAGTAGAAATAATTTATAATCCTGAAATAATAAGTTTCAAGTTATTGGTAGATGTTTATTTTGGGTCACAAAACATCAGTCAAGTAAATGGACAGGGAAATGACATAGGCTCTCAATACCGCTCTATTATCTTTTATCAAAATGAGAAAGAAAAAAATATAATAGCGGATAAAATTAAAGCGTTGTACAAAGAAAATCCTGACAGAAAAGTAGCAGCTGAAGTCATGCCTTTCCAAAAGTTTTGGATTGCTGAAAAGTACCATCAAGATTATGAACGGTTGCATCCAAACAATTCTTACATTCAAAATGTATCGATACCAAGGTTAAAAAGATTTCAAAACAAATTTCCAGAATTATTAAAAGAGAATCGTAAGCATTAAGTA
>ERZ1047821.801-NODE-801-length-21383-cov-4.443408_pt1 | contig 21383 bp, 18 predicted proteins | sample MGYA00383096_ERZ1047821 | MGnify/ENA primary metagenome ERZ1047821 (study PRJEB29581, sample SAMEA5548366) | metagenome | biome: marine; feature: coastal; material: water | depth 25 m | study: Short-term variability in the microbial, nano- and picoplankton... | reverse complement strand
TACCTGATCGTGGCAGTAAACCGACGCGGGCCGAACGTTCGCTATCCCAGCGATAGGGAAATTTAAAACCCTTAGCCATTGCACCTAGGGACAGCGTGACAGGCAGGTCAAAAATGACGACAAAATGCTTTGTCAGAGTGCACTCATGGATAGAGGGTCCATCGGATACCGGTATTTTCAATTGTCTGAGAACCTGCCCCTCACGATCAATAGCGACATGGCAAACATGGTCGGGCATCAAAGGTGAGTAGGTGATGGCGTGCCACTCCCCCGTTAATGGATCCTCATGGGGATGCGCTGTGAACGGGCTCGTCAGGGCACCGTCAAAATCGGTATACGCCACCGTATCGAGATCGCCGTTTAACTCTACCGGCGTTGCCCCAGCTTCAACCAGCGCCAATATCCGACCACCCAAGCGCAGCACATTCGTATTCACTGTATCGCCAGGGCCGGTGCGTGGACCCGGGGCCGCTGGCGGCCCCCCCGCTGCCTCGAGGGACCGGGAGCGTACATAGCGGTTGTGGTACCACTCTGCACGGCCGCCATTAAGGCGTATACCGTGCACCATACCGTCACCCAGAAACCAGTGATGACCTCGGGGATCGGGTTTAAAGGGGTTGGGACCAATTCGCGCATAGCAACCGCTCAGTGCTTCGGGAATCTCTCCCTCTACCTGAAGATCGGTAAGACTAAACTCTTCCTTAAGGGGCTCATGAATGCCGGTCAAAAAAGGGTGCTTGCGCCAGGGATTTTTCAGTTGTCGCGCCACCTTGTTTGAGGTGGTTAGACCACCGCCGACAACCTTACGTATGGTGTTCTCTACAGATGACATACTGAATACTCGCGTTGACGGCGGTTTACCTTAGCTCACTGAATACCCAAGGTCGACTGCAAAATCTGACGTGGCATCGATTCGGTCAATCATCGCGTTGACCTGTCGCACCCCGCTGCCAAAGCTCCAGCGCGCACCCATGCTGGGAACACTCCAAATTTTCCCAGCGCCTCTCGGTTTAACGATACTAAGCTGAAAATGCAGAGCTATCCCTGCGCGCACAACATCGCTCACAGGAACTTCCTGCCGAGGTGGACCATGCTAAGTAGCGCTCAAATTTTGAGTGATACAGACTTCAAAAAAAGGGCTTCATCTTTAACAACACTGTTAGTGACACATCACCTGCAGGCCGATTGCTCAGTTTGAACTCTGGGTACCCGAGGGCTTAATTGCGTAAAAGGAATGGGCAGACATAATCATCAGCACATTACATAACAAGCCCACGGTGCCAGGGTGCAGACCGAAGGGCATCCACCCCAGAGACCAACCACTAACCGCAACGCATAACCCAGTCACCAAGCCCAACATAATGGGTGTCGTGCGTAAGCTGGGGAAGTTAACTCCGAAATAAAAGGCGGGGGCGATCTGCAGCAAAATTTCAAATTTCAAAACAAACAAACGATATAAAGTCAGGTTTTCCTGAGTACTCAGCCACACTAACCCACCCAAAATTAACCAGGCACACCACTGCCCAACCCGGGCGCACCCTGCATCGCTGGCGGTAGGCCTAATATATTTGCCGTAAATGTCTTTGGCGAAAATAGAGGACAATGTCAGCAGGGCTGAATCTGCGGTACTCATAAGCGCCGCCAGAATAGCCCCCAGTAACAATGTCACCACAGCGTGTCCAAACCAACCGGTGCTGAGGACATCACGCATAATCAATGCCATAACCTGGTCTGCGGCAGCACCTTCCAACCCGGGAAAACGCGCGATAGACACGAAACCCAATGCCAAGACAACAACCACTGCAAACAGCGGTAATACAGCCATGCCCGCTAAGGACTGTTGCAGAGTACGAGCTGATCGAGCCGCGTAAATACGCTGAATAGCTTGTGGATAGACCGAGGCGCCGATGCCAATTAGCACGACCGTAGAAAACCAGGTGACCGCAGCGCGCCCCTCCGGCGGAGCGAGTTTTTCCGGTGCAATATCTCGTAACTGTGCGAAAGCTGGCGACCAACCGCCCATATCGCGCTCAATAATAAGGGCGATCAGAATGAAACCTGCCAGCATCATCGCGCCCTGAATCGCATCGGTCCAAGCGACGCTGCGCATGCCGCCCATGGTTGAATAAACCATCATAATAATCGCCAACATCACGACGCCCCAAAAGGCGTCAACCTGTCCACCACTAAGACCCTCGACCATGAGGCCCATAACCTTCAACTGGGCAAGCACGTAATTGATAAGAACAATCATGAAGCACAGCGCCACAAGTGCAGACAGTGCGCGTGAGGGAAAACGGAACTCTATGTAGTCCGTAGGCGTAATAAATTGCTGCTCACGGGACAAACGTTGAAGTCGGGGAGCGAACAGCAGATAGCCGGCGACAACGGCGATCATGCTGTGCAAAATGGCCAACCAGGTGAAGCCCACTCGGTAGGCCTGACCCGTAAAACCGAAAAGCGCATTGCCACTATACTGGGTCGCAAAAAGTGTCAGCATGAGCACCCAAAGCCCCATGCCCCTGCCTCCCAGGTAATAATCTCCCAGGCTGCGGTCTTGACGTTGACGACTGGCGAACCATCCAATGATTAACAGTGAAAGCAAATAGCCCGCGAGAAAAATAAGCGAGCCGGTTTCAAGGGGTAAATCCTGCATATTTATTCTACGGGCTCGTCAGGCCAGCCTCGCAGTGCGCCCCAGACCACCAGCGCAGAGAGTACTATGGCGGCAACGAGTGTCACCCAGACCCAACCGGGTACTAGCCAAGCTTGCCAACCAAAATTATCCTCGGGCCAGTACCACGGAATTCCCAAGAGAATACTTAGCAATACCAAACTGGCCCAGCGCCCCCTATCTTTGAGCTGTTGTGTCATAGGTATCCGCAAAGACCTCCGGCGGTTTTGGAAATGCGTGCCCAGTGCTAGTCTATGGCCTGTGTATCAATAGCGGCGGACCTACCTGCACGGTGAAATCGCTCGGACGCCCAGCTGAGTACGCCATAACCCACTGCGAGCAACAGCACAGCACCGGCCTCAAAGACCAGTTGGGTAGGTTCAAACTCTTTACCCTGCAAAATGATCAGTCGTGTTATGCCCGTAATTGCAATCAACACTGGTAGCGTTACCGGCACACTGTGGGTTGCATAGTAGGCACACGCCATGCCCACGACCTCAAGATAAATAAACAGCAACAGAAGATCGGCAAGGCGAACACTGCCTTCTCGGGAAAATTCAATAATTTCCATGACGACCGCCACCATAGCCAGTACACCGATCAACACCAAACCCAAGCGCTCACCGATACTAAAAAGGTCGAGTACGATGCGATCGAAGCGTGCTAAAAACCGCTCCTGATTTGGATCCTGTTTGCTCATGTTCTACTCCCATAATGTCTGGTCAGCCCGCAGGCTACTAGGGTGTTTACACGCTCCGTTGTAACACACTACGCGACCCCACAAATAAGGGATTACCATGAACGCAACTCAGGCTCACCCCTACAAGCCATGGCCTTATTTAGAATCTTGCGTAACTGACATCTTCCTGCTGCTGCGCACTCCCCCGTAAATAAAACCCCTAACCACCAGCGGGTACAGCAGCCAATGCACAAGCCATCGTGGTAAGGCTCGGGATTTTCCTGTCGGACCATGCAGTCGTAGCCCCGTGGGCTGAGGACCCACAATTGAGCCCCAACGGTGGGACGGTGGATTAAAACGCGCCGGCATTGGACGCTGCAGCACTCTCGCGCGTAGATTTCTGCACAACACCTTATAGGCCCAATTGCGAGCGGAACAACGCAATGGATCGGTTGCGGCAACATCACCTATCGCAAAGATACGAGCGTACCCCTCAACGTTTAAATGAGCATCAGTACGCACGAAACCTGCAGCGTCCAACATATCTTTCGGTAAAAAATCGGTATGGGGCTTCAACCGGCCAGCCGCCCAAATTATAAGCTCGGCCTGAAAGCTTGGCTGACCCGCTTCAAACTCGAGGCGTCCACCTTGTAAGCGGGAGGTCACGGCGTCACTAGATACAACCGCACGGTGCCCCCCATGCAAAACCACCCCCTGTCGAGCTAACAGCTTTTGATGATAGTGCTGGGTATTTTTAGGGTAGCCGGGAAGCAATTCATGGGCAGAAAAAAATAAGGTGACTTCTTTGTTTGGATAGGCACGCTTTAAATTATAAGCAGCGCTGACCCCTGAAGGTCCACCACCCACGACGGCAACCGAGCTCGCCGCGGTCACCGCTTCAATTTGGGCGTTCAGACGGGACTCTATAAGTTGATGCGTTTCAAGACGATCGTCCCGCCAAAACCCATTGCTTACCCCCGAAGCAATCACTAGATAGTCCCAGTGAAGAGAGCAATGTTCGCCGCCCGCAAGCTCAAGAGCCGCTGTGCGTGCCACAGGATCCACTCGTATCGCCTTACCGTGAATAATTTCGACACGAGAGAGTCGTCGATAGCGATCAAGAGGCGTCAGATAATCACGCCGCCATTGAGCGTGCCCTGTGAGTCGTAGCCCCAGCTCTTGCCCACTCACCAACAGGGGTTTGGTGGTAACAGCAATAACACGGCAGTGCCGAGATAACCGCCCTGCGGTTAATATTCCGGTATCGCCCATGCCAAGTACCAGCACTGTGGGTAATGCGCCTGATGCTGGACTGGCAGGGGCATCCTTCATAAATCGATTCGACATCCCGCTAAAATAATTTGTGCTCACCGAGCTCGCTGACCACGTCACCTTGGATAATTCGCTGATAACATTCGCCCAGCGTCTTTGAGCCACTCTCCGGAGTTAGTGCCTCGGAGTAGGCGCCAGAGTCTTCAGACCAAACCAGCATCGATTCAGTCGCATAAAAATGCGCTATGCGCAGGAATTCCGCCTGATCTCGAACTCGGCTGGACAGCAGCCCAAAGGGTGACAAGATGGCGGCAGCAATGAGAAATAACCGTGGCGGCAAGGACCGCGTTTTTATCGGCTGCTGCAGTATCTGACCCAGAAGCTGCGCTTGCCCTACAGGTGTAATTGCCGGGCCGGGACCACCGATCGGCAAGATGGCGCCGATCGCCGCTGCACTTGTCAGTTGTTCGACGATAAAACTGGCCAGGTCCTCTTCGGCAATAGGTTTGCATGCGGTTAAGGTGCCATTGCCAAAGATAAAAAAGGGCTTACCTTGCTGCAGCCGCGCGATTTGTCCCGACAATGATTTAAAAAACGCCGTCGGCCTGATAATGGTCCAAGGCAAAGTTGACGCTCGTAGCTTCGCTTCAAAGCGCAACTTCTCTCTTTGAAAAGCCAGACGGGGTTTTTGCACACAAATGGCGGAAAGCAGTAGGAACCGTTGCACACGCCACTGGCTCGCGACCGCTAGCAGTCGATTGTTAGCTTCGTATTCCACAAGCCGGGCGTCCCGAACACCCCCGGAGCGACTCGCCAAACACGAAATGACGGCGTCGCAGGGCTCGATATCCCACAAAAACTGTTCGGAAGCAGTAAGCTCGCCATATACGCATTCAAGTTTTGGGTGTGTCAGGGTCCATGTTGCGCCGGCCCGCAACTGTGCGACGACACCATAGCCCTGCTGCAGTAAAGCCCCGACAACATGACGACCAATATAGCCGCTCGCACCCGCAACCAATACTCGGTGGATCACAGCCAAACCCCAATGATTAACAAACGGCCGATACTTATATCCCCTGATTTCGGTTTACCGCGGTCTGCACGAACACTCTCACCATGGCATGTTGGTGTCTTTTGAGAACTCGACGCCAAGCCGTCACACCCCTTAAGTAATATTGAAGCTTTGTATTACCAAGGCTTTGCGTGAATCTGCCGCAGATTAAGGCTGAGTATTCCCTCAAACCATAAAATTTTGAAGCATTAACCGACCCATGTCAGGTTGCGAATTGACCCCATCATCGTGATCGCCTGATCAGTCCCGACAGGACACTATCGATCGGCTAATACCCTTAAGTGTGCTTCATGCTGCCCACGATCAATGCGGTAAAAGCCAATAGCCACCAACATAATAATCCACAACAAATACTGACAGGGCACTAGCAGAGCGCCTAAATTCCATATGGTTTCTGCAGGGACTTCACTAGGCGCGGCACCACTGGGAAATGCCACCACCTGCAGCAACATTCCAGCGATAAACGTCCCAATACCCTGATTTGTTTTCTTGATAAAGGTAATCGCCGCAAAAAAAACGCCTTCATTACGGCGCCCAGTTCTGACCTCAGCCTGCTCCACCAAGTCAGCAACCATGGAAGCCAATATAGCCTGCATGGCAATAATCATCCCTAAATCAATAGTCTGCAGCGTTAACAGCATAGGGAATAGCCGAGGATCCCCATTTTCTGGAAGCCACCCCAGCAGACGCAGAACAACAGCGGCAGGCTGCAACAAAAACGCAATGACTCCGAGTATGATCACTGCACGGCGTTTACCTAACCAACGTGAGACTGGAGGACCCACCATTAGGCCTAACGTTGCCGACACGATGACCATAGCTGTCCAGTAAAAAATCTGAATGGAAGAAAACTCCCAAAAATATGTCAGCATCAAGAAGGTTAAAGCTGCTGTTAACCCGCCGGCGGCTGCACTTGCCATTCCGGAGATGAACAAGGCTAGAAAGCTCCTGTCTCCTAGCAGTTCAAAAATTTCCGCGAATATGGTCCGCAAACGCTTGGTAGGTCGGGCTGGAAAGTCGGTGATACGAACGTGGCTTTGGGTACCAAAGGCTGACAGTAAAATAATGGTGAACATGAGCCCACCTGCTATCAGCCCGTAAGTTTCATAGCCCTCGCGGTTGAGGGTGCCAATGGCGTAATTTTCGGTGGGCACCAAAAGGAAACCGAACATAAAAACCGCCAGCAAAGCACCCCCGCCCAACCAAAAAAATGACGCCAAGCCTGCACTGTGGTGCGCTCATCGTAGTCTTGGGTGAGTTCAGGCATTAGGGCCGAACTCGGTGTTTCAAAAAAAGTAATCAGCGTGCGAATTAAAATGGCAAAAGCGAGTAGATATAAGAATAAGCCCTGATTGCTCAACTCAGGGGGCTGCCACAATAGAAAATAACAGAGGGCGACCGGTAGCGCGCTTGCGTACATAAAGGGATGTCGACGGCCCAATCGCGAACGAGTATTGTCCGACCAATAGCCCACCACAGGGTCGCTGACCGCATCAACAAGGAGTGCAATCAGCAGAGCAGTGCCTGCTAATGCCGGCTCCAGACCCACTACGGTTCCGTAAAACAACAGTAAAAAATAGGCAAAGCCATTGTCTTTTATACCGTAGGCCGCCGACCCAAGGCCGTAGGCCAGCTTAACCCGCAGGGGCAGCGAGGTAGCGGTGGCGCCGCCATCAGTCAAGATTGAACCCCGGGGCTGCACGCCAAACGAATGCTGCCATGAGCCTATCGAAAGACAGGCAAGCGTCGGCTTCTTGCTTCAGTAAAATATTCATGCCCCACACCTTTTTATTTTTTTCCGCCACCACTGAGGCTGTGAAACCTTGGGCTAAAGTGACGGTTAGAGCTTAGATCATAAACAAACTTTTCACAGCCTCTCGCTCTCGATACGCTTGGTCCCACTGACGCAGAGCCTCTCGCTCGCCGATAAGATCCGTCTCAGTAAAACGCATAAATTGCAAAAAAGCCGCGAGGGTACAATCGCTTACACCGGGGTCAGGACCCTCCACAAACTGTCGACCATCACTTAATAGCGCCTCGACGTAATCAAAGCCTAATTGAATACGCTGAGCGAGCTCCTGTGCTCTCGGCAAGTCTGCCGGAAGACCCAAGGGTGATTTTTGACAGTGAACATATTGCGCCATGTCCAGTGCGATACGCATTTCAATAACGCGCTCTATATTGCGCGCCATGGCTTTGTCTTCAATGTGATCAGGCCGCAGACAAGGACCCGCAACTGCGTCTTCCAAATAATCAATAATGGTCAGCGACTCCGTGATGAATTGCCCTGACTTCAACTCTAGTACCGGCAACGTGCCCCAAGAATTTCTCGCTAAATGCTCCGGCTCTCGATGTCGGCCTTTTAAGGTGTTCACCGTAATACGTTCAATGTCGAACTCACAGCCGAGGGCTTCACGCTCGGCTAAATATAGGGTGACGCGCATCGGATTGGGTGCCAATGGCACGGTGTAAAGTTTCATGAGCAGCCCTCTTTGATAAGTACCTTACAAGGTTTCAAACGTCTCAGGATCATTGGGTCCCACCTCACACCACACTAAACCCAGCGCGACTGATTGGCAGGTTGCGAATACGCTCGCCACAGGCGCTAAAAACTGCATTACAAACCGCGGGGGCTACGGGCGGTAAAGCCGGTTCGCCCGCTCCAGACGGTGGATAATCTGATGCCAAGAATTCGACGTTGATTTTTGGACTCTGGGGCATTCGCAATAGTGGGTATTGGTGAAAATTCGTTTGTTCTATTGCCCCAGAACTAATACTAATACGTTGACCTGCGAGCGCGCTCAAGCCATCGACGATACTGCCCTGAAACTGATTCTCAGCACCACTCAAATTAACAATTTGCCCAAGGTCCGCAGCCACCCATACCTCGTGCACAGTCACTGCTCTATCTGCGCTGACAGAAACCTCGGCGACTTCAGCGACATGCCCAGCGTGACTAAAAAAGAAGCTCAACCCCAATCCCCGGCCTTCAGGTAACACACGGCCCCAACCCGCTGATCGAGTAACCGCCGCAATAACCTCGCGCGCTCGGACCGTGTTGAGGCTAGCCAAATCATCGGGTTTAAACCACTTATCCTCACCGAGTGCAGCCATTAAAAAATCTCGGTGGTCTTTGCCAGCCGCCTCTGCTAGCTCGTGCAGGAAGCTTTGTTCTGCGAAGGCATAGACGTTAGATATGGGCGCACGCCATGCCCCAGTAGGGGTTTTGGAGGCCACCAGGGTCTGTGAAACATGAACATTAGGAACCACATCGTCGGGAAAGTTATAGCCCCGATAACCTGCACCGTAGTTAGCTTCTTCCCCGTCAGAGGACACCGACACCACGTGATTTCGCCAACCGGTCAAAGCTCCCGTTTCAGACAGTGTCGCCTGCAATCCAAAATAGGCCGGTGAACGATAAAAATCGAACGCCATATCATCCTCTCGCATCCACTGCAGCTTGACCGGCTTACCGATGTGTTTTGAGATAACAGCCGCTTCACGTACATACTCATTCGAAAGACGCCGGCCAAACCCACCGCCGCCCCGAACCTGATGCACCGTGATAGCTTCCGCTGGAAGCTCAAATAACTTCGCTAAGGTAGCCTGGGCATAACCCGGAGTTTGGCTAGAGGTCCACACCTCAATCGCCGTTGCGCTAACGTTTGCCACACAACTCTGCGGCTCTAACTGGGCGTGAGAAACAAAATCTGTCGCGTAAACACCGCTGACGACCCTGCTGGCATTGGCGAAAGTCCCCTGGGGATCGCCCGCGCTTTTCACCTCTCGCGCTCCCGTCGGCCGCTGGGCCGCTTTGAGTGCAGTCGCCTCAATCGCCAAAGAGTTGTCGGTCGATGCCGCACTGACATCCCAGTCGATTTTTAAACTGCGCCTGGCCTTAATGCCAGCCCAAGTGTTCGAAGCGACAATCGCGATGCCCCCCGCTACATGGACACTTTTACTGAGGTCAAAACTCGGAGGCCCAGCATCGCCAGCAACGATAAACGCATCCAGTATGCCCGGCAGGGCTTTCACCTCATCAAGGTTCGCGGCTTTGGGCACGCCACCAATTTGCGGACACTTAACATAGGTGGCGTACACCATGTCAGGAACTGCGACATCAATACCGAAAATGGGCCGCCCACGCACAATATCCGCTGCTGCTGCATTCACAATACGCTGCCCCAGCAAGCGATAATCGGCTCGAGCCTTTAATACCACCTCACCATCGGCAGGCACTGGCTGTTCTGTCGCGGCGGCGACAAGTTCAGCAAAGCTGGCACTGCGACCCGAAGGTGGGTGAATCACTTTCGAAGGTTGTGTTGTTAGCTCACCTCGGGGAACTCGCCACTGCTGGGCCGCGCTGCGTAACAGCATCTCTCGTGCAGCGGCTCCCATTTGACGCAGTTCATTCCACCGATTGCGAACCGACAGTGAGCCGCCCGCAAACTGGGCGCCGTAACGAGTGGCATCAATTGGCGCGAGAACAACTTCCACGGCCTCCCAATCGGCATCAAGCTCTTCAGCTACGATCATGGGAAGCGCAGTATTAACGCCTTGGCCAACATCGGGATTAGGTGCGGCGATGACGATACGACCGTCATCATGAATGACCACATAGGGATTAAGCGCGTTTGCTGGCGCGGACGTTTTCGCGGCCGCCAACACGGTGATACCCCCACTGCTCAGGGCAAGGCCAAAACTCGAATAGCGAATAAAGTCCCGCCGCTTCATACCCTTATCGATAGCCGAGCTCATGCCGACACCCCATCATCGGATTGCCGCTCAGGGGTGCCCTGTCCGACCTCATAAAACGACAAACTCTGTAACTGGGTCGAGGCTGTCTGTATCGCGTCAACGATCCGAGAATAGGTACCACAGCGGCAAATATTGCCAGCCATAGCGCCTTCAATAGCTTCCAAGGATGGATTTGGATTGCGCTTTAGCAATGCGGCTGCGCTCATGATCTGACCCGCCTGACAATATCCGCACTGAGCAACATCATGGGCTATCCAAGCGTCCTGAACTGGATGCAAAGCATCACCTGCAAGCCCCTCGATAGTGGTCACCTCACGCCCAGTGATGGCTCCCAGCGGTAACTGGCAGGAGCGGACTGGCATGTCGTCCAACCAAACTGTGCAAGCGCCGCACTGTGCGACGCCACAGCCATACTTGGCACCAACCAAACCCAACAGGTCGCGCAACGCCCACAACAGGGGCATATCGGGGTCCACATCTAGCAAGTCATGGGATTTGCCGTTGATATTGATTTGCATTGTTTGCTGTCCTTCGCCTTCTCTACTTCATTGTAAGGCACTTGCGCTGCCGTACTCTTACACTGGCTTGGTTTTTAACAGTGCCAATTGCTTGGGGTGGCCCTATCGAGACACCGCGCGTGCGTAGGGAACACTCCCCCGCCAATAGCACCAAGCGCCAAAAATGCAGGTCGAGAGCACCACCACTAACGCCCAACGAATCGAATTAGCACCGGTGTAGGCAAAATAATCGCTGAGCATACCCACCACTAAAGGGCCCAACCCAAGACCTAACAAATTGATAGCTAAGAGCATGAGGGCCGACGCCTGGGTGCGCCAATGTGCGGGGACCAAATTTTGAACCGCGGCGTAACTGGGGGCGATCCAGAAACTGGCAAATACGGCGGAAATACCCATAAACACTAACGCAAAGGGCAGTCCATCCGGCCCTCCAATGCGATGAGTTTCGGGCCACAAAACAAAGGCTAATTGAGTGGGCAGGGCAATCAGCAGGCCAATGACCGGTACACGCAATTGCCAACGGGGATCCTTACGCGCCAATCGATCAACCAGCAAACCTCCAGTAACCGCGCCCAAGGTGCCACCAAAAACGCCAATCAAGCCCAGCCAAAGACCGGCGTCGACCAACGACATGGCATGCACGCGCACTAGAAAGCTTGGCGACCAAATTCCCAATCCATAACCAGCGATACCCGCAAACCCCACCCCTGAAGCAATCCATAAAAACCCGGGAAGCCGGGTTATACCTTTGATCGCCACGAGCAAGGATTCATCACCCACCGCAGAGCGAGGCTGGCGACGGGGTTCTTTGACGGTAAAAAATAAGAGGATGGCCAACAAGACACCGGGGATTCCAAACACTAGAAAGACCATGCGCCAACCGAGAGCCTCGGCTAAGAGGGCGCCACCAAATAGGCCCACAAGGATGCCCAAATTAGGTGCCGCGGCAAGAACGCCTTGGGCTAACGCCCGCCGCTCCGGCGGAAAATAATCGGTAATTAAGGCTTGTGAGGGCGGCGTCCCTCCGGCCTCTCCAATACCCACACCCACTCGAAGGACGGCGAGGTGCGCAAAGCTTCCTGCCGTGGCGCAAAGCGCTGTAACAGCACTCCAGGTAGCCATCGACATTGCCAACACATTGCGCCGGGACCAGCGGTCGGCAAGGCGTGCCACGGGAATGCCCAAAACGGCGTAAAAAAGTGCAAATGCCAGTCCAGAAAGTAAGCCCATTTCTGTGTCAGAGGCATTGAACTCAGCTTTTATCGGCTCCAGAAGAATCGTCATTACCTGACGATCTACAAAATTGAAAACGTAGCCTAAGGTGAGTAGCGCGAGTACGTAATTACGATAGCGTGTACTAAACGCCTTGTAGGGTGCCTCGTCTTCAACGGAACTTAATGTCTCGTGAGTTTCGGGTTCAACTGGTGTAGTCACGGGCACGTCCGGCATTCAGCTTTTCGAACCACGATATCGCACCAATAGTCGCGGAATCAGAACAGGCGTGTCGCGTAAATAGGCTTGATACGCGGGATCATTACCCCACTGCGACACGCCACGGTGAGCCAAAGTCGGAATACCGCTAATTCGCGTCAGTAAAACCACCACAAAAAGTGGCGAGAGCACCGTGGCAAACTGCCAGCTCTGCATAACGGGCAGTGCCGCCAAAAACACTCCCGCCCACAGCATGATTTCACCCAGGTAGTTCGGATGGCGACAAATTGTCCACACGCCACGAGAGATAAACTGCCCAGCGTTATCTGGGTCCTTACGGAAATCACCCTTCTGCTTGTCAGCAACGACCTCCAAGGTAAAACCCCCAAACCAGATCAACAGGCCCAACCCAGCAAACCCAGTAAGTGCAGCATTAGGCGTCAAAATCGCGACCAGTGCCGCGCTGCTCGTCAGGCTCACCCAGACACCCTGCAAAGTCCAAACGAGCAAGAAGTGCCAGAAGGACTGTTTAATTTTACGAAACCGGCGATCCTCCCCCACATCGGCGATACGCAAAAATAAAAAAGTACCCAAGCGCAGGGCCCAAACCACCACTAAAGCGGTCATTACATAGCTATAAGTACTTGGCGCCGGGTTCAGCATTAACGCCAGTAACACCGCACTAATGAAGGTCAAACTGCCGATGAGATCGTAGAAACGCTCGGTTCGCGCCCACCAGGCGTAGCCGAAGCCCAAGAGCTGGATAAGAAATATCGCTGCGAAGATAACAGGAAGTACCGACACACCAACAATTCGACTATCCAATGGATTTATAAGGCCCGCATAGAGTAAGCAAACCAGAACTAACAGCGGCGGCATCAGATGCTTTTTGGTCAACATGAATTAGCTAACCTCATCAAGGGCAGCAGCGGGCTGCCCTCTGGGTTTGTTGATTCACCGATTGACCCCCGGCTGTAGGTTGCTGCACCAGTCATGGTGCTGTACCGGGAGGAAAATCTCCCAGCAGCTCACTGGCGACTGCCGTCGTGGCCTTGTAGCGCTCACTCATGGTCGGATGATCTTTTAGCCGGCCTTCAGCAATACCGCGCCAAACAATCTTTCGGGTACTTGCATCAATAACGTCGAGGATCGCTGTGCCCTCGTCATATTCACGCACAGACGGCCCCGAACTGTAACCAACCATCACCGAGCTGCCATAACTGCCCGCCGAAACACCACCGTGCATACCTTTGTCGTACCCTGTGGAGTGAATAATCTGCTGACGCTGCTTGGAGACGGTGTAATTAATCCAAAAATCAGCACCCTCGTCTTTGCTTTCGCGCAGATTGTGCACAGCAAGCTCCTTGCTAACCACTTCGCGAATGCGTTTATCAGATGAATTAAATTTTCGGTATTGAGCTTCACGCGAGTGCACGACGTCGTCATACCAACGGTAGGTTTTAAAGTTTGAAAAATCAAAATCCTGATCGTAGTCGAGCTCGTAGGTCGGCTTACTCGCACAGGCCGAAATCATGCCTACCACTACAATGAAAAATACAGTCCGAAACATTAAGGTAACCTAGCGGTGATGAACGCCAAGGAAGAATACACGTTTGACCCCAATTTGACTGCCCCGTTGGATACTCAATAATGATTACCCTCGCATTTCTATCGGGCACCGAAAACATTCCCCTCCATGCCATTACCCAGTGGCGCAGTGGGCTTTCGGCAGCCGATCAACAGCGAATTGCGCTAATGAAGGGAGAACCCCGAAAAACCGAGTTTGTAGTGACGCGAACGCTACTCCAGACACTGGCTCGGAACCGTTTGGGCGTATCCGCCGAAGTTGTGTCAGCTGTAGACACTGCTCCGAGGTTACTCACCGCCGACGGTCGGTCAATTGCCTGCAGCATCAGCCACTCGAACAAAGCGATCCTCGTCGGGATCAACACGGTAGGATCCATTGGAGTGGACGTAGAACACCACCGGCCCAGATCAGTAGCTAAGGTGGTGCAGCGCTACTTTTGGCCGGAGGGTCAAACCTATTTTGGCAACTGTAACGAGGCCGAAGGCAGGGCTTGGTTTTATCGCCAATGGTGCATACGTGAAGCGCTGGTGAAATACCAAGGTGATGGCAATCTTTTCCAACTATTAGGAAGACCGCTTAATTTATCCTCGGGGACAATAGGCCTGATCAGCCAAAACAATACCCGGACTGTGGCTGTCATAAGCTCGGGAGGGGTCCGGCCTGAACTGTGTTTCCCGAAGCTCGATCAAAATGGGCAATGGGAGTTTTCTCCGTTAAGCCCCGAGACGGACTTAGCTGAGTTGACCCCCCTACCGAACCAATGACTTGAGCAGATCTAACCTGACCTAAAGAAAGCCGTGGCAGATCAAGAACCGGGATTCTGTACTCTTGGTGTGCGTCATAGGCCACAGTCTCAATCTCAAACGGTGCCAATGCTGCTCGATATATCAACATCTCAACAACAGCAGCCTGACCGAAGTAACGAGCCCACACTGCCTTGGCAGCGTAAAAAGCCTGCCCCCTCGTTAATTTTAGGAGTGCAAACTGGTCACCATTCGACGAGGGCTGCAGGCAAACCCCTTTGTTTTGTATCAGGGTGTTGGCCGATCGTGGGCTTACGGCTTGCCAAAGTTTGATCATTGAGTGAGCTTGCATCGCGATAGTGCTTCCTGTGGCAACATTAGAACGATCAATTTCTCGCAGTTTTATGACCATTCAAGCCATCAAATCCTCCCCACCAAGGCTAAAAAATGTTGAATTGTGGCGCTCAAAATTTCAGCCCTTCTGCGCGGTAGCAATGCGACCCCAACGCCAATACCCCATGTGATGGCTCAGGGCTCAAAACTATTTTCAGCGCCGCGCAGCTGGCGAGAGCGTTTTGGGAACCGAGCTCATAAAAGTCCGAAAAACAAGCCTCGTGCTAGTGCTGACATGGGCATCACCCCCTAACCCACAACCCTTGGGTGAGTTACTATCCCGCCACACATTCGCGGGACTCATCATTCTCGCTTACTTGGAATCCACGGCACCATGATCAGGATCACCGCATTTACCTCCCCCGACCTCAGCGTCGATAACTGGGCGATTAGCTCGGGCGATGCTTGGTGCGTAGTGGGGCCCAATGGCTCGGGAAAGCAATTCATTGACCGACTGTTGTTGGGGCAGCTCGAGGGCGATGGCCAAGGGTCGGTCACCCATGAGCTGCCTATAACGGCGATAAGCTTGGTGTCTTTCGAACAGCAGCAAAGCATCTTTGAGCGAGAGTTAAAGCTTGCGGCTACCGATTTACTGCCTGAAAGCGAAACTGCCACCCGGGCGATAGACTTTTTACCCACCGATAAAACCAATGACCCCCTTTTGGATGCATTGAATTTGCGCCACCGATTAGATCGACCGTACACCCAGCTCAGTACTGGAGAGAGCCGTAAATTGCTCATTGCTCAAGCCCTACTCCAAGGCGCCAAAGTTCTTATTCTTGATAATCCGTTCGATAGTCTCGACCACAAAGCCTGCGAGAATCTGTCGGCGGCATTAAAATCGGTTTGGGAAACAGGCACGACCATCGTATTTTTGTTAAGCAACCGCAGTGACATACCCCAGTGGTGTGGCGCCCTGGCCACGGTACAAAATGGCTTGCTCACATGTCTTGATGATGACGAGCCAGCTCAAAAAGAACAATTTCTGGAGGCCTTATTTTCACCGACAGACCAGCCAGACTGGCCGGAGCAAGCGAAGCATCTCGCCGATTTCCCTCACGAGTACATTATTGACATCGCCAACGCATCGGTGAGTTACGGCCAACAGATCGTTCTGCGTGACCTGACCTTGCAGCTAGCGCCCCTTGAGCACACCTTAATTACCGGGGAAAACGGGGCGGGCAAATCAACCCTGCTCGGCTTAATCACCGGCGACAACCCGCAAAGTTACAACAATGACGTTCGAGTGCTGGGCTACCGACGGGGTCACGGAGAGTCTATTTGGGAGTTGAAGCAGCAGATGGGTATCGTTAGCAGCGAACTCCATCGATTTTACCGGGTACGTTGCGATGCCCTCACGGTGGTTTGTTCCGGTTTTTTCGATTCTATTGGTGTATACGAGCAGATCAGCGAAGTTCAGGTGAACATTGCCAAACAGTGGCTGCAGGCGGCGGGCCTGCGCGAACACGGCTCGGCGCCCTTTCACACAATGAGTTACGGCGAGCAGCGTCTGGTCCTCATTGCCCGTGCCTTGGTCAAGTCGCCATTGCTGTTGGTTTTAGACGAGCCAACTCAGGGCCTTGATGAGTTAAATCGATCAAGAATTTTGGACTTACTGACCACACTCGAAAACCGCCGTCATACCACACTGATCTTTGTCAGCCACCGGCAAGACGAATATTTGCCACTTTTTAAGCGGCATCTACATTTGAAAATTCCCGTGAACGAGGATAAAGATTTTAAATAAAAGCTGACTCAATGGCTGCAGGGGGTCGACGTAAACCGAGGTAGAGACTAGTCTCAACCCGACACATCAGGTGTCTCGGGATATACGTGAGATCGATAAGTAAAATTTTTGTAGTGACCGCGGTGCTTATTAGCGCCCTAGTCGCAGGCGCCTTGATCACAAAAGAAAGTGATTTTTTTCGAGACTTTGTTGCTCAAAAAGTCAGCCAGCTGCTTCAGCGAAACGTCACCTTCTCAAATCTTGACATCGACATCGATATTGACCAATCAATCAACATTACCGTGACCGATGTTGCCATTGCTCAACCCGCAGGTTTCACCGGACCTGCATTTTTAGACCTAGCCTCTGCTGAACTCCATGCCTCGATTCCTGATCTGTTGCTTGGCCAACCAAAAATCAAGTCTCTGTCATTAACCCAACCTAAACTCCACCTCATTCAAGGCTTGGAGGGCCACCCCAACTGGCGGTTTGACCTTAATAATGCCCCGGCGACCGCAGTTGCGCCAAGCAAACCCCAAAAAGGCATACCGGTTTTTTTGGAATACGCCGACATTGAAGATTTACAGCTCACGCTGATCGATAACCAAGAAAAAGTCAGGACACTGCGGGTCGACGCCACGCTGGAGCAAGATTCCAGTGGGGCAAAATTGGCCGTTATCGGGGACGTGAATGAGGCGCCCTTGCAAGCCAAAGTCACCGCCTCCTCCGCCGATGCCCTTACCTCTCTTACCGATGTTAATTTTGGCCTCGACATGAATTTGGGCGACGTACATCTGGAAGGTAAAGCTCTCGTGCGCGATCTCAGAGCACCGAATACGCCCCAAATCGAAATCGTCCTGCAGGGGCCAAGCGTCGAATACTTCACGGAGCTGCTCAAACTGCCGCCTTTCAGTCAAGGCGCCCTAGACCTAAGCATTTCTGTACAACCGGGTATAGAGCAAATGGTTGTTCGGCTGGACGGTCTAGTAGGCGATTTTTCTGGGGTTATCAGTGGCACCGTCAATGATCTCCGAACATTGACCGATGTTGAATTGGCCGTTGCGGTAAGCGGACCCGACATAGGTCGTCTCGCAGATTTACTGGGGGCACCGAATTTTCCCCACGTGCCCTTTAGCGCGACAGGTAAAGTCAAGAGAAACCAGCAGCGGCTGAATGTTAGTGAGTCTCGTATCAACATAGGGCGGCTGCAGATAGCAGCGGGGCTAGACATTCCAAATGTAGAGACTCCGATTCAGGCTAATTTATCGGCACAGGCGTCGGTACCTGCGATTGAGCATTTTCAAGATGTGCTCCAGCTGCCCGAAGAAGTAAAAGGCGCCGTGACGGCGCAGCTCACTCTAGAAACGGACAAGCAAAATACCAAGCTGAGCAGCTTGATAACTACCGAGTACGGAGAACTTAAGGCCGACGGATGGTTGCGTGGCCAGCGCAAATTGACAGGGACTTCGTTGACTGTCGCGGCTAAAGGCGATGATCTGGGCACCTTGCTCATGCTAGCCCATCAAAAACCCAGCTTCCGTGACCGTTGGTCACTGAACACAGAGCTGCTGGTCACTAACAATGACATCGAACTGAGCGAAGGAAAGCTCGTGGTTGAAGGCATTTCAAGCGACTTCACAGCCAAATTTCCACGCAAGGATCCTGCCGCTAATTTTACCACTGCCCAAAAAATGACAGTTGCCAACCCGAGACAAACGCTCAGCCACTGGCTGCATGGCAACACTCTCGCTCTCATCCCAAACCAAACGACCACCGGCAGCTTCCGTGCCGATTGGTCTGAAGGCACCCTGAATCTGCAAAATCTTGCTATTGCCCTTGCAAAAACTGAGATCCAAGGAGCTGTGGCAGTGATCCCAAAGCAGCAATCAGTGGCCGGTGACTTGAAACTGCAGGGAGAGAATCTTACTGAGCTTCTCCCGACCACTCTCCTGCCCCCCGAAATTCCACAGGGTCAACTAGACCAACCACTTAGTGCTACCAGTAAATTCACAGTCACCCCAAAAGGCGTGGAGGTTAAAGACTTAAAACTTCAGATCGGTGACTTGGCCGTTAATGGCGATGCTCAGTTTTCAAAGGGCACAGTCGACGTCGACGCTATGTTCGCCGTGGAGAACGCTTATGAATGGGTGGTCATAGAAAATGTCACGGCTCTAACCGAGCCACTGACTATGACAGCGAAGATTAATCTGTCTCAAAGTGAGTCTCAGGCATCGATTCGGGAACTCACATTAAATACAGCCGCCGGCGCGACCATTTTTTCAAAGGGAGAGCTTCAGTTCGGCGAAAATTTTTCTGGCAGCGACCTTGATGTTCGACTGGACCTGCCAGACTTGCAGCGACTAGGTTGGCTAGCAAACCTCGCCCTGCCAAAGATTCCTCTAAAACTTGAAGCCTTATTAAACGGAGACGAATCACACCTCATCGCTGACACGTTGGCGGTTGAATCGTTAGATTCTGAATTCAGCGGCCAATTAAGTATTAGCGACCCATCACATCCCAACATTCAATTGGCACTTCACAGTAGTATGATAGATCTACGGCCACTTTATGCGGTGGAAACAACAACCACCCAAAAGGCGTCTGTTTCCCCGGCAGCGCCAGCTCAGCCTAAAAAGAAAAATCGAGGTGCGTCAGGATCAAGGGAGGAAAATGCAGCCGCGAAAAAGAAAAAAACTGCCCGCAATAAAAGAGTCATCCCCCTCGCTGAAATCAATCTGGAATTCCTGCAGCACTTTGATGCTGACATCAATCTCACAACCGATCGGCTCATAGGTCGCAAACGACGATTTGGTAACATTGAGCTGATCAGTCATGTCAAAGACGGGCACTTTATCGTTGATAGAGCTGTCGTAAAAAGTGAATCAGGCGGACGCGTTGAGCTGTCCGGGTTCGGTGTTCCAGGGATCGATGAACAACACTTTGGCCTGACGATAGAAGGTGAAAATGTCAGACCCTTATTGCCGAATTCCACTATTGAAGTTGATGATATAGCAGCACTACCCCCAGCAGAGTTTTCGGGTGAACTTTTTGGCTCGGGAAACACAGTGCGAGAGTTAGCGCAGAACTTAAATGGATCACTACAGATAGCGCTGAATGCGGGGGTTATTCCGGGAGAGCTGTCAGGCTTTTTTACCAATGACTTCCTTGCAGAGCTCGTATCGCTTCTCGATGTTGTCGAGGAGGAAGAAGTCACTGAGCTGCGGTGCGGAGCAGCGTTTGCGGAAGTTCATAATGGCAAAGTGAAAGGTGATCCCCTTGCTATCGTCATCTCAGACAAATTAGCCATTGTCAGTAAGGGTCAGATCAACTTGCACACTGAAAAGCTGTTCTTGGCCTTCAATACCGTCCCACAAAAAGGCTTGGGAATCAGCGCAACTACCGCCTTTAACCCCTTTGTCGGTGTTGCCGGCACCCTAGCCCGACCTCAAATGTCCCTAGATCCTGAGGGCACCATTGTCCAGGGCGGCCTCGCAGTTATGACGGGGGGTATCTCTCTGATTGGAAAAGGCTTCTTCGATCGAATGTCAGTCGGCAAAAAGTCCTGTGCCAAAGCTGCCGCTAAGGCGGAGAAACCGCGCCAAGCATCTCGGCATGCCTTTGAAAAATTTCGCGAGGCGGTCTTGCCCTAAGCCCAATGCGACCCTGCTCTGTGACAGCCTAAAAATTTGCCAACGTGCAGCATCAAGTTGTGAAGGGGTGCGACACAAGAGGTGACTTAACCGCCCGCCCAGGGCCCCGAACTCGATTTAATTTGCCGATTTTTGTCCAAGTGGTAGCAGAGATCGGCGCGATCTGGCATGACCTCTAGACCCCAGACGGTGATTCGTTGGAAAAACTGTACGAAGCGTTCAACACCCGTTCGATCCATCAAGGCATCATCTAGGCCAGCAGGGCGCTGCTGTAGCGCACTGAGCTTTTGCTCTTGCTCCCAACGCCAATCGACCACGGTGTCAAAATGCGGGGCTTTCAGCACAACAAGTGCGGTTAAAAGATCGAACACCGTTTTGTATTCCGCTGCCAGCGCTTTATTGACTTCCCCCCGCCAAATAGCCTGCGGGTCTTGGTCCAACTCCATGTGATTTATGACCTGCCCTAACCGATATTGGGGCTCGGGAGGAACACCCACACACCAACCCTCGAGTACAACCACGTCGACTTCACAGGCAACCACTGACTTTTGCGGTGGCGCTCTATCATCTCTCGCTTTATCAAACTCAGGGATGGCAATGTCTTCTTTGCTTCGCGTAATCACTGCCCGTAAAACTGTTTCTAACAACGCAATATCGTGAGTACCGGGCACACCGCGAGTCGCGAATAATGGGTGTATAGATTCGGCCAAAGATCGACGCTGATGTTTGGTTAAATAAAAATCATCTATGGATAACCGCAACACATTTAAACCGGCTATATCCCCTAACCAAGCATCCAAAACCGCCGCTAAAGTGCTTTTCCCTGAGCCCTGACACCCATGAATACCGATAATTTGAGGAGAGGTCGCGGCTTGTTCG
>ERZ1047821.799-NODE-799-length-21406-cov-6.554260_pt1 | contig 21406 bp, 20 predicted proteins | sample MGYA00383096_ERZ1047821 | MGnify/ENA primary metagenome ERZ1047821 (study PRJEB29581, sample SAMEA5548366) | metagenome | biome: marine; feature: coastal; material: water | depth 25 m | study: Short-term variability in the microbial, nano- and picoplankton... | reverse complement strand
TAACGAGTATTTCTTAGGCGACCTAGTGCACTACCGCACATTGAGAGATACCGAAACGAACGAAACTCAGCCAACAATCGTTGCAGCTTCAACATATGAGCGTCAATTGGAGCAACTTGTATTTGGCGGCGATGTGTCACTCGGGGTCGAGGCCGTTGGTCTTTTGCGGACTTCAACAGCAATTAATGACGGAAGAGATATAGCACGGGCACGCGCGGTTGCGGAGTGGCAGAAAACGGGTGTTTTGGGCAGCGGTATAGTCATCGAAAGGCACGCCCTTTTGGATGTTAGTGCTGCAACAGTTGCACAGGATAGTTCAAGCGACGACTACGTGTTTAATGTCAGCCCTTCCCTTTACGCCAACTTTCGTTGGCCATTTTCAGCACAAAACGACGATGTGGGATATTTGTTAGAGCCTGTTATGCAACTAGCTTGGTCTGACACGGTCAACAATACTCCAAATGAAGAAAGCACGTTGGTAGAATTTGACGAGGCTAATCTTTTGGACTTCTCTCGTTTCCCTGCATCGGACAGAGTCGAAGAGGGAGTGCGCTTAGCACTTGGTGCAAATTGGACCCGAATTGATCCGAAGGGGTCGACGACGCGTCTAAGCATGGGACGCATAATTCGAGACGCTGCTGATCCAGACCATACTCTAAGCAGTGGACTTCAAGGAATACTATCTGATTGGCTGGTGGCGGGCCAGGTGACCAATGAATCCGGTTTTGAGATGAGTTCACGCGCCCTTTTTGACAATGATTTTGATTTCTCAAAATCTGAAAGCCGACTTACATGGAATGCAGATTGGGGCAGTGTTTCTGCGACCCATATTTGGCTTGCTGAAGATGCTGCTGAAGACAGGGATGATCCATTGTCTGAAATCGACATATCCACACGTTTCAACCTTTCCCGCCACTGGGTTGGACAAGTCGATTGGCAGTATGATCTCGCGGTTGAACGCATCGTGAGTGCCGGTTTAGGTGTCGAATATCAGAACGAATGCATTGATATGGTATTGTCGGCCTCACGCCGTTTCACATCGTCTACGACGGTCGATCCAAGTACTGATTATGACTTTCGCATAGGTCTACGCGGTTTCGGCGCTGGACGTAGCGGCGCGGATGTCATACGAAAATGTGGCAGGTAAGAGGGATTAACAGAATGCGTCTATTGAGCTTTGTCCTTTTGGCAGTTGCCTTCATGGTGCAACCCCTATCGGCTCAGGGTCTGTTTTCCCCTGTGATAACCGTGAATGACGACGTGATCACGAAATATGAACTTAACCAGCGCGTCTCAATGCTTGGTGCATTGGGTGCTCGGGGCGATCTTCGCGAACAGGCGATTGACGGATTAATCGGTGACCGTGTCCGTGTAGCCGAGGCCAATGCTCTGGGCGTTGTTGCGACTAACGCTCAGGTAGACAAAGCACTTGAAGATTTTGCTGCCAGAAACGGCCAATCACTTGATGGTGTCTTGGGCATTCTTTCCGCAAAGGGTGTTTCAAAAGAAACACTCCGCGATTTCGTAACTTCGAACTTTGTGTGGCAGTCGCTAATTCGCCAACGATTTGGCGGAGGCACAAGCGTTTCTGACGCAGAAGTCGATGCGGCCCTTGCCGCAACCGGTGAATCAACCAACCTCCGAGTTTTAGTTTCCGAAATCGTTTTACCGCTGATCGAAGGCCAAGAGGAAGAAATCCGCAAACTGGCCCAAGACATTTCAAAGCTCAGATCTCAGGATGAATTTGCAAACGCTGCAAAACAGTTTTCCGTTGCAGGAAGCCGTGCAGATGGAGGCAAGTTGGATTGGATACCATTGTCCAACCTGCCGCCTGCGCTTCGTCCTGTTTTGCTTCCTTTGGCAATAGGCGAAGTGTCTGACCCACTTGAGTTACCAAACGCGGTTGCATTGTTCCAAATGCGCGGCCTGTCGGAATCCGCACCAACCTCTGGCAGCGTTTCTAGCGTTGAGTATGCCCTTGTGTCAGTCGCCGCATCCGAAGGATCGCCTGAACTATCATCTTTGTCTCCAATCGCAGACAAAGCACTGCGCTGCGATGACCTTTACGGACTGACAAGTTACCTGAGTGGCGCAACCGTCGAAATTCGTACACAACTGCCAAACGATGTCCCGCGCCGCGAATCTTTGTGGCTTGCGCGTTTGGACGCCGGTGAGACTTTGATTGATACAACAACCAACGCCGAAGGCGCGACTGTCGCCAATTTGATCATGCTGTGCAATCGCACATCGGCTGCAAACCGCAATGCCTCGCGTGACGAGGTTCGCCTACGTTTGTTGAATGAAAAGCTTAACGCGCGTGCAGACAGCTTGCTGGAATCCCTTAAAGCGTCGGCGCGGATTCAATATCAATGAGTTTACTTCCAGTCGCACTAACCTGCGGCGAACCGGCTGGAGTTGGTCCTGAAATTACGGTGAAAGCGTGGGAAGTCTTACGCCATGGCCATCCGTTTTTTTGGATTGGCGACCAGAACCACCTGCGCGCTGACACCGAGATCGCCCTGATCACTCATCCGTCCGAGGCTGCTTCGGTGTTTGCCGATGCGCTACCGGTCTTGCACATTCCTTTTGATGAAGCACGGCAATCGGGGAAACTGCGCCCAACTCACGCCAAGGATGTGATCAAGTCGATCGAGATGGCTGTTTCGTACACCCAAAACGGTGAGGCATTGGCCGTTTGCACCAACCCGATCAACAAGAAGGCTCTGAAGGATGGCGCTAGCTTTGCTTATCCCGGTCATACAGAGTTTCTTGCTGCCATTGGGCAGACCAAAGATGTGGTCATGATGCTTGCTAGCCCAGAACTAAAAGTCGTTCCGGCAACCATTCATATACCGCTGGCGGACGTGCCATTTGCGTTAACCGCAGACAACCTGTCGAACTGTATTCGTGTAACCCACAATGCCCTGCGGTCAGACTTCGGAATACCCAAACCAAGAATTGCAGTCGCGGGTTTGAACCCACACGCTGGCGAAGGTGGGGCGATGGGGCACGAAGACGCTTCGATCATCTCTCCGGTCATCGCGTCTTTGATCTCTGAAGGTTTTGATCTCGTCGGGCCGTTGCCAGCCGATACGATGTTTCACGCACGTGCCCGTCAGGGGTACGATGCAGCTGTTTGCATGTATCATGACCAAGCACTGATCCCAATAAAGACTCTCGACTTTGATCGCGGCGTTAACGTGACACTTGGGCTTCCTTTCGTGCGCACTTCGCCAGACCACGGAACGGCTTTGGATATAGCCGGAAAGGGAAATGCAAACCCAACGTCGTTGATTGAAGCCCTAAAGTTGGCGAATGAGATGGGTGCTAAAAGAACAGGCTATGGAAGAATATAATGTCAGCAATAGATAACCTTCCCCCTCTTCGTGACGTCATCGAAACGCATGAATTGGCAGCGCGAAAATCTCTAGGTCAGAATTTCCTTCTTGATCTGAACCTTACCGCAAAAATCGCACGGCAAGCTGGGTCGTTGACCGAATGTGATGTTCTTGAAATCGGACCGGGCCCGGGTGGTCTGACACGAGGATTGCTTTCCGAAGGCGCGCGCAAGGTTCTCGCCATCGAAAAGGATAGCCGTTGCATTCCCGCACTCGCCGAGATTTCAGACGCCTATCCCGGACGGCTTGAAGTGATCGAAGGCGACGCGCTTGAGATTAACCCTCTCAGCCATCTGACCCCCCCGATCCGTGTAGCGGCGAACCTGCCTTACAATGTGGGAACTGAATTGCTGGTGCGTTGGTTGACGCCCAAATCGTGGCCCCCATTTTGGGAGAGCCTAACCCTGATGTTTCAGAAAGAGGTTGCCGAACGCATCATCGCGCAGCCGGGCAGCAAGGCCTATGGTCGTCTTGCAATTCTTTCGCAGTGGCGGGCTGACCCAAAGATCGTGATCCAATTACCGCCCGAGGCGTTTTCACCGCCACCGAAAGTATCTTCAGCCGTCGTTCATTTGAACGCTCTTCCCAAGCCTCGATATGAAGCGAACGCCGAAACGCTTTCGCGTGTCGTCGCGGCTGCATTTAATCAACGTCGCAAAATGTTGCGGTCTGCGCTGAAATCTCTAGCACCTGACATTGAAGATCGTTTGCTGGCAGCGGGCATAAAGCCAACTGAGCGTGCAGAGCAAGTTCACCTTGAAGAATTTTGTGCGTTAGCGCGGGAAATGGATAAAACCTAAATTATTCCGCTGCTGGCTGATCAGCATCGTCTCTAGGCTGCGGCTGCTCACCGTCATCGCCTTCTGGCTTGCGTGGGCGCGAACGAGAGCTACGACGAGGCTTCTTAGCCCGTGGTGCATCTTCGGGCGTTTCAACCAATCCACCAGTCTCGTCCTGAGAAGACTCAATAACTTCTGGCTGATCTTGGTTTGAAGGGTCCGCCGATGGTGCAGTTTCAGACGCTTCGCGTTCTTGACGCTGGGCGCGCTCACGATCCCGATCTGCCTGACGTTCGCGGTTTTCTTTTTCTTGCTGCTCGCGGCGGGCATCAACTTCTTTTTGTGCCTCGTTAAGCATACGCAAATAATGCTCCGAGTGCTGCTGGAAGTTTTCAGTCGCAACGCGGTCGTTGCTTAACTGAGAATCCCGAGCGAGTTGGTTGTATTTGTCGATGATCTGCTGCGGCGTTCCACGCACTTTGCCATCAGGACCAGAACTATCAAACACACGGTTGATAATATTGCCGCTAGACCGATTATTGTTACGGTTAGACTTCGACCGAGAACGGGACTTGGAAGATCGCATTTTTCTGTAATCCAGCCTTTGATGGCTATTAGCTCTTACCTTGAGGTGCGTAAGCACCGACGAAAGGACAGAGTTGTTAGTGGTTCGCTAAGTACGCCGCACTGTAATAAATAGTGCCCGTCAACTAATCCCACCAACCATGAACAACGCGTTAGCACAAGAGCGAATGGCAACAAATTGCGTTGTTTCACAAGCTGAACTGATCAGTCTGGGCTTTTTTGCAACGGAATCTAGGGTTTTTGACCAAGGACCACTCTATCGCGGCCGCCCAAGTCTTGCTTAACCAATACGTTAAGCCAACCCGCTTTTTCAAAAACCGCTTTGACCGTTGGGCCCTGTTCCCATCCAATTTCGACCATAAGCCAACCATCTTCGTTCAGATACTCTGCCGCGTTAGACGCAAGCATTCGATAAGGCGCCACTCCGTCCGGTCCAGGCGTCAACGCAATTTTGGGTTCCCAGTCTCGGGGTTCTGGTTCTAGCGCTAGCCACTCAGCCTCATCTATATAGGGCGGGTTTGAGACTATGAGGTCGAATTTCCCATCAACTTTTGCGAACCAATTCGATTTCACGAACTCGGCTCTGGGTGCGCATTCGACCAAGTGGGCGTTTTCTTTAGCAACGCGTAAGGCTGCGTCTGAAATATCTACGCCAACCCCTTTGGCGTCTTGCCGCTCGGCCAGCAACGAAAGCAATAGGCATCCACTGCCCGTGCCAATGTCCAACACCGTCAAAAATCCGACATTCAGAGCTTGCTCAATCAAGGTTTCAGTCTCGGGTCTTGGATCAAGCACATCCGGTGTAACTTTGAATTCACGGCCATAAAATTGACGCCGCCCGAGGATCTGGGACACAGGTTGGCGCTGCAGCCTCTGCCGTACCAAGGACTGAAACCGCTCAACATCCCGTTCGGCGACGTCGTCGTGCAAATGAAGCGTAAGACGGTCTGCATCGACACCCATGCAATGTGCCAGCAACAATCGAGCATCCTTTACGGGGTCTTGAACACCGGCCGTTTTAAGATCGTGGATGGCAGGAAGAAGAACGCTTTGGGCGTTCATCCTTCCATCTCGGCCAATTGGTTGGCCTGATTTTCTGAGATCAACGCATCAATTGTTTCGTCCAAATCGCCCTGCATGATCTGGTCAAGTTTGTAGAGCGTCAGGTTAATCCGGTGATCCGTCATACGACCCTGAGGGAAATTGTATGTGCGAACGCGCTCACTTCGATCACCGCTACCGACCTGAGATTTTCGGTTTGCTGATCTTTCGTCGTCGACCTTCTGACGTTCTAGGTCATAGAGTTTGGTTTTCAGCGACTGCATAGCAATTTCACGGTTTCTATGCTGGGATTTTTCTGAGCTGGTAACAACAATTCCGCTGGGCAAGTGTGTAATCCGAACGGCTGAGTCAGTAGTGTTCACGTGCTGACCGCCAGCACCTGAGCTACGCATCGTGTCAATTCGAATGTCGTTGGTTTCTATCTTGATATCAACGTCTTGCGCTTCAGGTAGGACCGCAACGGTCGCTGCTGAAGTATGAATACGCCCGCCGCTTTCCGTGCTGGGGACACGCTGCACACGATGTACGCCGCTTTCGTATTTCAGACGGGCAAACACTCCGTCACCTTGCACGTTGGCAGAGACTTCTTTTATGCCGCCCAATTCGGTTTGGCTTTCTTCGACGATCTCAAACTTCCAACCGCGTGCTTCAGAATATCGCTGATACATGCGTAGAAGATCACCGGCGAATAGGGCCGCTTCTTCCCCGCCAGTTCCTGGGCGAATTTCGATCATCGCTGGACGCGCATCGGCCGCATCTTTGGGAATGAGAGATATCTGCAGCGCTTTTTCTGCGTCTGGCAACTGAGCCTTTAAGGTCGGCAATTCCTCTTCCGCCAATTCCTTCATCTCTGGGTCGTCTAGCATCAGTTCTGCGTCTTCGAGATCGGCCAAAAGTTGCTGGTAAGCTGCTATTTGTTCAACAACTGGTCGAAGGTCGGCATACTCTTTCCCGAGGGCCACAATATCCGCATTACCTTCTGACATTGCTGCCTCGAGGTATTGGAAACGCTGTTTAATCTGCTCAAGTTTTTCTAATGGAACCATGATCTTCAATCACCCATAGACACTTGAGGGTCAAGTACCTGAGAATTGCCTTAACCATTTTGATACCCGAGCCCCATTTACACCCCAGTCACCTCGTCCAAAACGAAGGCGTGCGTAAATAACGAGGTCATCACCCTCAATCCAAATCGTATTGTAATCGGAAAATCCCCAAAACAGGGTACGCGTAATATAAGTGACGGCACCTTCTTTCACAGAGCCTGCAAGATATTTAGTTCTACGCGTATTCGCGACGATTTCGACAAAATCCTCAAACTGGGTTGCTGCGTTTGGCACGACGCGGATCACACCTGCAGGAAATGCTTTTTCCGCTGGATCCACCAAAACTTGATGCCACTCATTCGGGTCACTTTGGGTCAACCGAATCCAAAGATTGGTGACTATGATCAAACATGCTAAGCCAATTGCAATTTTCAAAAGCATATAAATGGACCTATTTGGACTTGCGGTTGTTCCAGCCCCACAGGCTGATGATCTCGACGGCCACATGTGCCCCCGCTATTGCAGTCGCACCTGTCGTGTCGAACGGTGGAGACACCTCTACAACGTCGCCTCCCTTCAAATTGATACCCGCAATGTCACGCAGAATTATCGAAGCTTGCCCGCTGGTCAGCCCGCCCCAAACAGGAGTGCCAGTGCCCGGGGCAAAAGCAGGGTCGAGTCCATCGATGTCAAACGTCAAATAGGCTGGCGTATCACCGACGATTTCCTTGATACGTTTTGCAGTTTCAACCGGACCGTTCTCGTGCACGAAGCGCGCATCCAACGTGTTAATGCCCAACGTATCCTCGTTTGTGGTTCGAATGCCCACTTGAACCGAGCGTTCAACGTCGATCAACCCAAGCTTTACGGCTTTATAAAACATGGTCCCATGATCAATTCGCTCCATGTCATCGTCAGGCCAAGTGTCTGAATGCGCGTCAAACTGAATAAGCGCCATTGGTCCATATTTTTCTGCATAGGCCTTAAGAATGGGGAACGAAATGTAGTGATCCCCACCCAAGGTAACGCTGGCCGTGCCTGCCGCTAGAATACCACGGATATGGTTCGTTAAGGCGTCAGGAAAGTCTGAGATCTTTGCGTAATCAAATGCGAGATCACCATAGTCAGCGATCGCCAGTTCGGTGAAAGGATCGTAATCCCACCCGTAGGGCGGATCAAATGGCTGCAATGTACTTGCTTCGCGGATGGCACGCGGTCCAAGCCGTGTTCCTGGTCGGTTGGTCACAGACTGATCGAAAGCTACACCTGTGACGGCGATATCAATATCCGTCAGGTCTTTTGTGTAGCGTCGCCGAAGAAAGGAAACCGCCCCAGCAAATGCGTTTTCAAAACTTGGGCCGTGCAAGTCCTTGCGCGTAAACGCGTGGTCAACTTCTGTTTTTGCGCCATCCAGTGTCATAGTACCCTCGAATCTGTAATTTGATCAAATTTTGGCAATTTCCGAGAGCTTTGCAAGCGCTCCCTACCCAATGGGATGATTTCTCTCGATCAATTTTGCAAAGAATGATGCGCCTATCGGGGCAGCCTCGTCATTAAAATCGAACTCTGGATGATGCACGGATGGGCCAACACCTTGGCCTAAAAACAAAAACGCACCGGGGCGGGCTTCCAGCATGTAAGAAAAATCCTCGGATCCCATTTCAGGTGAAATCTCTGAGTTGACCAAATCTGCGCCTACAATCTCAGAAGCGATCTGGGCCGCCCTCACGGTTTGAGTCTCATGGTTGATGGTCGCTGGGTAATTTCGGTCATAGAATACATGAACATCAACACCAAACGCGGCTTCTTGTGCTTTTGCGATCGCCGTTATCCGCTCTTCCATGACGTCGCGCATTTCGTCGGAAAACGTGCGAACGGTACCTATAAGTTCAGCTGTATCAGGAACAATGTTTGACGCACTGCCGCTGTGAAACTGCGTCAATGAAACTACGACCGGTTCAAACGCAGACACTTCGCGTGCCATCAATGTATTGATGGCGTTGGCAATTTGCAGCGCCGGTGGAATGGGATCGACACAGGTTTGCGGATACGCAGCGTGGCCGCCTTTGCCGGTTACCGTGATCGTCCAATCGTCAACCGACGCCATTAATCCGCCAGATCGTGTTCCAAATAGGCCGAGTTCGTTGAAAGGGTCAGTATGGAGCGCAAAGACTTCATCGACGCCGAATTTATTCATCACGCCCTCTTCAACCATGATGCGGCCACCACCAATGGATTCTTCTGCAGGCTGGAACAACAAAACGACGCGGCCGGCAAAGTTTCGCGTCTCGGCCAGATAGCGTGCCGCACCCAACAACATTGTTGTATGACCGTCGTGACCACAAGCATGCATCCGCCCGGGAATGGTCGAGGCCCATTCCGCGCCAGTTTTTTCTTCCATCGGCAGGGCGTCCATATCTGCCCTTAGAGCAGTCGTTGGTCCCTGCCCTTTGCCGTTGATGATTGCAACGACACCGCTGGTTGCCCAACCCGGATGGATTTCATCAACCCCGAAATCTTCTAGTTTCCCTACCACGAAGGCGGCTGTGTTGTGGCACTCCAAGCTTAGTTCAGGGTGCATATGCAAATGGCGTCTCCATGCAGTCATGTCATCTGCAAAACCGGCAATTCGATTGATAACTACCATGGGTGGACTCCTACCTGAACCAAGGTCAATTTACATCCAAACGGATGAGTAGGCATTTCGCAATGACCAATGACGAACTAATTCACTCTGCAAATGGCGGGATGCCGCGACTTCTTGAAATCATGCGACGCCTTAGGGACCCGAAAACTGGCTGCCCGTGGGATATTGAACAAGATTTTGCGACGATTGCACCCTACACGATCGAAGAGGCTTATGAAGTTGCTGACGCCATTGAACGCGAAGCGTGGGATGAACTGAAAGGCGAATTGGGTGACCTTCTGTTTCAATCGGTGTTCCACGCACAAATGGCGACTGACGCAGGTTTATTCACCTTTGATGAAGTTGCCGACACAATGTCGGACAAGATGGTCGCCCGACATCCGCATGTCTTTGGCGATGAGAGCCGCAACAAATCACCCGAACAGCAAACCAAGGACTGGGAAACAATCAAAGCCGCTGAACGCGCTGGCAAATCCCAAGAGGGAACCTTGGACGGCGTAGCCGTAGGGCTGCCCGCCCTTTTACGGGCCATGAAGCTACAAAAACGCGCCGCACGGGTTGGATTTGACTGGCCCGATACATCGCACGTGTTGGACAAAATCATTGAGGAAAGCCAAGAGTTGGTTGAGGCACGCGACACGCTGCCCCAAGAAAAAATCGAAGAGGAAATGGGGGATCTGCTTTTCGTGATGGCAAATCTCGCACGGCATCTGTCAATTGATCCAGAGGCCGCTCTACGAAAGGCAAACGCTAAGTTTGTGCGGCGCTTTGAGTTTATTGAGCATGAACTCACGAAAGACGGGCGTGTACCTGCTGAATCTGACCTAAAAGAGATGGACGCGCTCTGGGATCAATCAAAACGATCGGGGCTTTGATAATACCTGATAGTTTTATTTGGGTATTGACCCGACTGTTTTAGTCAGCTTTAAGGACGCCAACTTGAACCAGTAGGATCCACAGATCAATGCACCGTTTTTCCGCGCTCGTTATGGCGGCATTAGTCGCTTCACCCGCCCACTCAGACGAGGTGAACGTCTACTCATATCGGCAGCCTGATTTGATCGCACCACTGACAGACGCTTTCACGGCCGAAACTGGTATCGACGTGAACGTTGCCTATTTGGACAAAGGCATGGTCGAACGTATGAAGGCCGAGGGACGACGCTCGCCTGCTGATCTTGTGTTCACGGTCGACATCTCGCGCCTTGCAGCCATCGTAAACGAAGGACTGACGCAACCAATCGTCTCGGACGCTCTAGAGGCCAACGTCCCCAGTGCCTACCGCGACCCAGATGGGCATTGGTATGGTCTGACCACCCGCGCACGCATCATCTATGCTTCAAAGGACCGTGTCGCAGACGGTGAAATCACGACATACGAAGATTTGGCTTCTGACAAGTGGCAGGACCGCATTTGTACGCGCTCTGGCATGCACGCCTATAACATCGCTCTCACCTCGGCGATTGTGCATCATCAAGGTGAAGCTGGCGCGAAGGCTTGGCTTGAAGGTATTAAATCAAATCTTGCCCGCAAACCGCAGGGCAACGACCGCGCGCAGGTCAAAGCTATCTGGGCCGGCGAGTGCGACATCGCTATCGGCAACACGTATTATATGGGCAAAATGCTGGCCGATGAAGAACAGCATGACTGGGCAAATTCGGTCAACGTCGTGTTCCCGAAGTTTGAGAACGGCGGCACGCACGTAAACGTCTCGGGCGTGGCCTTGGCAAAACACGCGCCCAACCCTGAAAACGCCCTGCTTCTTATGGAATTTCTGACTTCGCCTGCCGCTCAGGAAATCTATGCTGAGATCAACTATGAATACCCAATCGCAGATGGCACGAACCCGGACGATCTGGTTGCATCGTGGGGCAGCTTTACGGCCGATAGCGTGAACTTGATGACACTGGCCGCCAATCGCCCCAGCGCACTACGCATAACCGAAGAAGTAGATTTCGACGGTTAACGGCTTTCGCTAAACAACGGCCATTTCCGGCACAAGTTCAAAACAGATGCCGGAATTCTTTTGGAATGCTGACACGCATTGGAATTTTCTTGATCTCTGACTGAATTACGTGGCGCTTGCGGCCCTCTTGCAGCAAATGCCTTGTCAGAATTTGCTGAATTTCGTCGAACCCACCCGACACGTCAATTTCGCGCGCATTATCAAAAGAGGCCATGTGATTTCCCATGATCTTGTCGGACTTGGCCCAATTGCGCCAATAGCCTTTGCGAATTTCCAGCCCCGCATCGGGTGCCGCAACAAACGCCTCGGTCGTTGTCTCGGCAATTTCACGGCGATCTGCCATACGTGCTGCGTAGTCGGGTGTAACATAATGCAAGTGAACCAACAGTAACTCAGGGTCGAGAAAATAATCCGACCCTAATAATCCATGAGCACCGTTTGAGAATTTTGACGGCTTATCAACGACGCAAGGCTTTGAATATTTGCCGCTAACAAGCGCGTTCGGGAACTGAGCCATTAGCGCCGCTGCGTCGTTAACACCTCCGCTGGTTGGCAAGAGGTTCAGACCCAGCGCCCCTATTGCGGTAATATGATCGGGTACAGATCCTTGAGTGAGGTGTTCCACCAACGTCCCTTCACCAGTGTACACCAATAGCTCATCAACATCCGTACAAACTACACGATCAAAAAACCCCAAAAGTCCCGTGGCCAAAGAGCCGATCAAGTCCCACCGTATGCGGTCAAAATTCATCGGAATGCCATCGCGGGGAATTTCGATAACGTTGCACCCTTGGGCTATTTCATCGATCTTTGGATCACCACCGTGATTAATCACATAGAGCTGCGATTTGGGTACATGGGTAGAATTGTACGCGATCCACTTTTCAAGCAGCCAATAATCGCGCCAGACCATCGTGATAAACGCCAGTTTCATTTACTGCCCTTTCGTCCCATCGGACTTGTCGTTGGCGCAAACTAACGTGATGCAAGGAAAGGGATCAACGCCTTTTCCGCTTCTTCGCTTGCCATAGTGTTTCAACTGCCTTTAGCTCTGGTTTGAATGAATGAAGGAAAAGTTAATATGGCAGCGCGCAAAATCATCATCGATACAGACCCAGGGCAGGATGATGCCGTCGCAATTCTGTTGGCGCTCGCGTCGCCCGACGAACTTGAAGTGCTTGGGCTTACGATCGTTGCTGGCAACGTACCGCTGGATCTAACGCAGAAGAATGCGCGCATGGTTTGCGAACTGGCTGGAAAGACAGAGACAAGGGTCTACGCGGGCTGCGATCACCCGTTGGTGCACCGTTTGGTAACGGCCGAACATGTACATGGCGCATCCGGCTTGAACGGCCCTGTTCTGCCAGAACCAGTGATGCCTTTGCAGGACGAACACGCCGTTGATTTCATAGTAGATACCTTAAGGGCCGAGCCATCGAAATCGGTCACGCTCTGCCCGCTTGGTCCGTTGACGAACATTGCCCTCGCCATGCGAAAAGCGCCCGACATTGTGGATCGCATACAAGAAATCGTCCTAATGGGAGGCGCGTATTTTGAGGTCGGTAACATCACGCCAGCCGCCGAGTTCAACATCTACGTCGATCCAGAGGCTGCAGCCGTGGTTTTTGCAAGCAAGGTTCCGATTGTAGTTATGCCACTGGACGTGACGCACAAGGCTTTGGTGACTAAGTCCAGAAATGATGCATTCCGCAACCTTGGCACTCCAGTCGGTACAGCAGTTGCCCAGATGACGGATTTTTTTGAGCGGTTTGATAAGGAAAAGTATGGGTCGGAGGGCGCACCTCTGCATGATCCGTGCGTGACGGCATATCTCATCAAACCAGAGCTTTTCAGCGGGCGCCACATCAACGTCGAAATAGAAACCAAATCTGATCTTACCCGCGGTATGACGGTCGCTGATTGGTGGCGTGTTTCAGGTCGTGAAGCCAATGCCCTATTTATTGGCGATATTGATGCCGACGGTTTCTTCGAACTGTTGACAGAGCGCCTCGCAAGAATTTGACATGACCGCGTTTTTCTCGTTCGACAACAGCTATGTTGATCTGCCTGACAGGATGTACCGCAAGACCATTCCTGAGGTCCCACCATCGCCTGAGCTATTGGCGTATAACCAGACGTTGGGCCTAAGACTTGGCATGCCTCGGTCTGCAACTGACACGGACTTAACAGCACTGTTCTCTGGCAAAACCATCCCCCAAGGAAGCGAACCAATCTCGCAAGCCTATGCTGGGCATCAGTTTGGCAACTTTGTTCCCAGTTTGGGGGACGGAAGGGCCATCTTACTAGGTGAAGTTATCGACCAAGATGGCGTGCGGCGCGACATCCAACTAAAAGGCTCAGGTCGTACTGCGTTCTCTCGCGGGGGCGATGGCAAGGCATGGCTAGGTCCGGTGTTACGCGAATACATCGTATCCGAAGCTATGCATCACCTCGGAATACCCACAACCCGTGCTTTGGGGGCCACCCTTACTGGCGAAACTATCCTTCGCGCAGAAGGCGGCGTTCCTGGCGCGGTGCTAACCCGCGTAGCCTCAAGCCACATTCGCGTTGGCACATTCCAGTATTTTGCAGCGCGTGGCGATTCAGAGGCACTCCGTGCCCTTTTCGACTATTCCATCGAACGCCATTACCCCGACTGCACAACTCCGCTAGACTTCCTACAATCCGTCATCGAACGCCAAACCAAGTTGGTCGCGAAATGGCTAGGTGTGGGCTTTATCCACGGTGTGATGAATACCGACAACACCACCATATCCGGCGAAACCATCGACTACGGTCCCTGCGCTTTCATGGACACGTATCATCCTGCGACTGTCTACAGTTCAATCGACCGACGTGGGCGCTATGCCTATATGAACCAACCAGACATTATCGTTTGGAATATCGCCCAGTTGGCCTCGTCGTTGCTGTTACTGGAAAGCGATCAGGACACCGCGATTGAAGCCTATACGAATGCAGTCAACAAAATGCCTGACCTCATTGCGCGTGAACGAACCAAGGTTTTTGCCGCAAAGTTAGGTATTAGCAATCCGAGCCATGGGGATGCAGCGCTTATTGAGCAGTTGTTGCAATTCATGATGAATGCGCAAGCTGATTTCACGACTACTTTCAGTGGATTGTCCACGGTTACCCCTCCATCATTTCTTGATGATTTTGAAGGTGGTCAGGCGTGGAACGCAGCATGGCAAGCAAGGCTTGAGACCCAGTCCGACCCGACAGCACTCATGAAGGCATCGAACCCACAGTACATCCCCCGAAATCACATGATTGAAGACATGATCCAAAGGGCGCTGATCGGTGATCTAGAGGCGTTCACTAAGATGGGAAATGTGTTGGAGACCCCCTTCACCGTTCAAGGCGGTGCCGAGGAGTATTCATTGCCCCCAAAACCGGAAGAAGAAATCGAGGCCACGTTCTGCGGAACCTAACCTATTCGGTAATGCTGGCGCCTTGGGTTCCCAAGTGATAATTTGAGGCCAATCAAAAAGCGGGCCCTCTATGACACTTCTACAAATTGCATCCTTGCTCATCGTTCTTTCAGGCATATTCGGCGCAATAAACTACCTTGTTTTCAAATTACCTTCGACCATCGGTATCTTAGTGGTTTCGCTGCTAGCGTCCTTTGGTGTCATGGGGATTGATTATTTCTGGCCTGCGTTGGACATGGCAGATGCGGTCAGAGGCGGTGTGACCAGTATCGACTTCTCAGATGCGCTGTTGGAAGGCATGCTCGGGCTTTTGCTTTTTGCAGGTGCTCTGCATGTGAAACTGTCCGACCTTAAGGCGCAATGGTCTGTGGTCTTGCTGATGGCTACACTTGGGGTCGGGTTGTCGACTGTGGTAGCTGGTGTCGGCTTTAGTTGGATCACCGGTACGCCGCTGCTCATTGCGCTCGTCTTTGGCGCGCTTATCTCACCCACCGACCCTGTGGCCGTTCTTGGCGTTCTCCGCGAGGCCAGTTTACGCAAATCGCTTGAGACCAAGATCGCGGGCGAGTCTCTATTCAACGACGGTGTCGGCTATGTTGTGTTCTTGGTGCTAGTCGGCATTGCCTTCCCAACGGACCATGCCCATGCGACTGACGCGACTGGGGCATTCTTGTTGTTTGTGCGAGAAGCCTTTGGCGGGGCAGCCCTTGGTCTTATTCTCGGCTGGCTGACATTCCGCTTGATGCGGTTGATCGACGACTATTCGCTTGAGGTCTTAATCACGCTTGGGCTTGCATTCGGTGGGTACTCGCTTGCGCTGTATTTGCACGTGTCCGCCCCCATTATGGCCGTCTGCGCTGGCCTTCTAATCGGAGATATTGGCGCCAAACATGGTATGAGCGCCGAAACACGAACCTATGTGGATTCGTTCTGGAAAATGATCGACGAAATTCTAAACGCCGTTCTGTTCCTACTGATCGGGTTTGAGGTGTTTGCGATTGCTTTCCCGACCGATCACATGATCGCAGGTGTTGCCTCGATTGGATTGGCTTTGGTGGCCCGATTTATGGCCGTCGCCGTTCCCATCGTCATCCTTAGACCATTCCGCGCCTTTTCACCGGGCGTGATCCCGATCATGACCTGGGGTGGATTAAAGGGCGGTATTTCAGTCGCGCTCGCTTTGTCGCTGCCAGAGAACGATTACAAGCCTATCATTCTGACCGTGACCTATATGGTCGTGATTTTCTCAATCATCGTGCAAGGTCTGACGGTCGCGCGTGTAGCGAACAAGTTGGGCAGAGAGCCGGATTTGGTTTAATCCAATCTTTACTCGTCCGCTTCTGTTCCACGAAATCCAGTCGCAACCACGAATTTCTCAGAACTGTCTGAGCGAGAAGATGGCGGTTTCACGTTAAAAACCTTGGTGAACTTCTGCTTCAAAAGTTTTTGCAGATCGCCTTCCGCGCCACCTGCCAGAACTTTGGCAACGAACGTGCCGCCGTCCTCAAGAACGTCAAACGCGAAATAGGCTGCAGCCTCACAAAGTGAAATGATCCGCAGGTGGTCAGTTTGCTTGTGGCCGCTGGACGAGGCTGCCATGTCAGACATGACGACATCGGCCTTGCCGCCAAGCCATTCTTTCACTTGGACGTCGGCATCATCTAACATGAAATCAATTTGATGCAGCTCGGTTCCAGCCAAAGGCTCCATCTCTTGCAAATCAATACCCAAAACGGTGCCGACAGCTTTGCCGCCCCTTTCACCCAGAGCATTCACCCGCTTCACAGCAACTTGCAGCCACCCACCAGGAGCGCACCCAAGGTCAACAACGCGGGCACCTGGCACCAAAAAGCGAAACTTCTCATCCAATTCGAGGATCTTAAACGCCGCCCTGCCCCGATAACCTTCGGCTTGGGCCCGCTTTACATATGGGTCGTTGAGCTGGCGTTGAAGCCACCGAGTCGAGCTCAGTTTACGACCACGCGCGGATTTGACCTTAACGAACAAATCACGCTGTCCGCGGCCCGAAGAGTTTTTCTTATTTGTCATAGGCGCTATTTATCTCAATACGGCCCATGTTCAAGCACACCATCCGCACTCATTTGGGCATAAAGCAGCCCTTCGCGTAGTCCGCGGTCGGCTACAGACAGTCGATCGGTTGGCCAGCAACGCAAAAGTGCCTGTAAAATTGCCGATCCAGACATGATCAAAGCCTGACGATCTCGCCCAATCCGAGGGTCCTTGCGACGGCCAATAGGCCCGAGCGACAGATAGTCTTGAATAACCCTGTCAATTTGATCGGATGACATCCGCAAACCGTCAACTTTCGTACGATCATAGCGTTTCAAACCCAAATGGCTGGCTGCAACAGTTGTGACGGTTCCAGAAGTGCCAATGATTTGGAAGCCTTCACGTACTTGTTCACGGTCGTAGGGCGAAAATTCGGTCAAATTTTCCTCAAAGAACCAACTCATCAAAGCAAAACGCGCGGAATCATCCTGCACATCACTGAATTGATCACGAAGCGTGGCGACACCCAAAGGCACCGATATCCAATCAACCACCTTGGCATTCGGAAATACACTGTCTGTTGGGTTAAAGCCCGAGTGCAAACGCATGATCGCTGCCGGTCGATCTAGCCGCGGAACATTCGTGAGATCGATCCATACCAACTCGGTTGATCCCCCTCCGATATCCACGACCAACAATTGCTCAGTTTTAGTGCTCACCAACGGCGCACAGGAAATCACCGCCAAACGCGCTTCTTCCTCTGGCTGAATAACCTCAAGGTCCAGTCCTGCCTCGCGTTTTACCTGTCGAATAAATTGACGAGAATTGGTTGCGCGACGGCAGGCCTCGGTCGTGACCAAGCGCATACGGCGGACGTTATGACGCTTCAATTTCTGCTGACATATCCGCAAAGCTTGCACGGTTCGTTGCATAGACGCGCGACTTAGGCGGCCAGTTTGCTCAAGCCCAGCGCCGAGTTGAACCGTTTTCGAAAAGCTGTCCACGACGTGAAACTGACTGCCCTTAGGTTGGGCAACCAGCATTCGACAACTATTAGTGCCCAGATCCAAAGCGGCATACAGCTCGGACGGATCTGGTTGATAGGGCGCAGGGCTCTCAACCGGTTTCGGGAAAGCGCCCGCACCTCCGGGACGCTTGGGCGCCATAACGACACGCCCTCCATTGCAAGTTGAGAATGATGCTAGGTGCTGACATGCGAACTTGCAACCCTGCTCCGTGGGTCGCAGTAAGCTGTGGTAATGTCGAAAACGGATCGTAAAAAACAACAACTATCCATTACCTAGATAAAAATAGAACGAGGAATCACTGATGCCAGACGTAACCATAGTTTATTGGCGCGATATCCCAGCTCAGGTGATTGTGGGCAAAGGACGCAGAGGCGCAAAAATGCCGCTGCCAGAACGCTTTGAGCAAGCCATAGACCGCGCAGCGATGAAGGTCGGTGCCACCGATCCTGATGCGTATTTGGCGGAATGGCGCAAAGCAGCACCGTACCCAGTCGATGGTGATCCTCAGGAAATAGCGACGGCCGAGGCCGCTCGACTCGATGCAGAATACACTCAGGACCGCATTAAGGTTCTGATTTCAAACGACGGACGTGACTAAGCACCCTTTTACCGGAGTCCCTTCAATGGCACTTTTCAGCTTTGGCAAAAAAGAAGACACAACAACTGAGGTTAATCCAAAGGTTGAGGCGTTTTTGAACAATTACTCTATCGAAATTATGCCACGCACGGCTGAAAAGGTAGAAGATTTTCGCGAACTCCTTCCAAAGGGAACGCGCGTATATATCGCCCATATCGAAGGCACACCTATCGAAGAAATGGTAGCCACAGCAAAGCGCGTCGCTGCCGAGGGCTTTCCGGTCATGCCGCACTTCCCTGCACGCATCATCAAAGATGAGGCCACTCTGTCCGATTGGATCGCACGCTATCAAGGTGAAGCTGGCGTCGATCAAGCGTTGTTATTGGCCGGTGGCGTAGACAAACCGCATGGAGATTATCATAGCTCAATGCAGCTGATGGAATCTGGTGCTTTTGACAAAGCTGGCTTTAAGCGTTTGCATTACGCTGGCCATCCAGAAGGTAACAAAGATATCGATCCTGATGGTTCATCAAAGCTTGTGGACGACGCGCTTCAGTGGAAACAGAAATTCGCAGAGCGAACAGATGCAGAGATGGCATTGGCCACCCAATTTGCCTTTGAGGCAAAACCGATCATCAAATGGGCGGACAGCATCAAAGAAGCTGGAATTGATATCCCAATTCACATCGGTATAGCCGGCCCGGCCAAGCTACAGACTTTGATCAAATTCGCGATTGCTTGCGGCGTCGGTCCTTCGTTGAAGGTCCTGCAGAAACGGGCTATGGACGTGTCGAAACTGCTTTTGCCTTACGAGCCTACAGATGTATTGACCGAACTTGCCGCGCATAAGGCTGCAAATCCTGACTTCAACATTTCACATGTTCACTTTTTCCCACTTGGCGGCATCAAGACGAACGCTAAATGGGCTATCAACAATGGCGGCAGCTCTGCTGTTCCCGTCAACGCCTAAGGATCAAGAATGACCCGTACTGTTATTGAATCAAAAACCAAAACCACGGTTATGGGCTTTGACCAGCCCTTCTGCGTTATCGGCGAGCGGATCAACCCAACCGGCCGCAAAATCCTGAATGCTGAGCTTGAAGCGGGCGATTTTTCGCGCGTTGAGCGTGATGCAATTGCACAAGTCGCTGCTGGCGCGACAGTGCTGGACATCAACTCTGGTGCAGTGTTTTCAAACAAAATGGCCGAAGATCCACGCTACGCGGACAACAATTTTGTTGAGCCAGATCTTATGAAGTCGCTGGTCGAAAAAGTTCAGGCAGTCACTGACTGCCCCGTTTGTATCGACAGCTCGGTTCCTGGCGCACTGGAGGCCGGCTTGGCCGCTGCAGAGGGCCGCCCGCTTTTGAACTCAGTCACGGGTGAAGAAGAACGTTTGGAAATGGTTCTGCCATTGGTCGCAAAGTACAACGTGCCAGTTGTTGCCATTTCAAACGACGACACCGGCATTTCTGAGGACCCAGATGTTCGTTTCGCTGTTGCAAAGAAAATCGTTGAGCGCGCAGCAGACTTTGGCATTCCAGCGCATGACATCGTAGTAGACCCATTGGTTATGCCAATCGGCGCTATGTCGACCGCTGGTCTTCAAGTCTTTACCCTTGTTCGTCGCTTACGCGAAGAGCTTGGCGTGAACACGACCTGTGGTGCTTCAAATATTTCGTTTGGCCTGCCCAACCGTCATGGCATCAACAATGCGTTCCTACCGATGGCTATGGGCGCGGGAATGACGTCTGCAATTATGAACCCAGTTGCTTTGCCAATTGGGCCTAAAAAGATTGCAGAGAAGAAAGCGGAAATCGAAGCTGCAGGTATCATCTTGCCTGAAGGCATGGATGACGAAACCTTTGTTACATTGTTCGGCATGGGTTCGACAAATTCACGTGCAGGCAAGGAAATGGAAGCCATCCGCGCTGCAAATTTCCTTACCAATCATGATGATGGCGGAGCTGCCTGGATTGCTACAAACACGACAGCAAACGCCGAAGGTGGGCGCGGTCGTCGCGGTGGTGGCGGGCGTCGCCGTCGCGCGTAAAATCTGAATAAATAAATTGAGAAAAGCCGAACCTCACGTTCGGCTTTTTTCGTTTGGATGCTTGTGTCAGGATGAGATGCGGCCTAACACCCGATGTTAGCGCTATCTTATTAAGTTGAAGGCAAACGGCTATGTCAAACACCCTATCCATTATGGCCGATATCGGCGGCACAAATACCCGCATCGCCATCGCAGATGGTCTAAAAATTGATGAAACCTCAATCGAAAGGTTTCGCAACGCCGAGAATTCTGGGCTCGAGAACGTTTTCGCAAAATACTTGTCCAAACGGCCCAACGTAATGCCTTCGTCTGCCTGCGCCGCCATTGCTGGGCCGGTCAGAAATGGCAAAGGCACGTTGACCAATTTGAACTGGACAGTCGATGAAGCCCTATTGAAACGTGCTACTGGTGCGACCACGACATCGGTTATCAATGACCTCCAAGCGCAGGGGCATGCACTTGAACACTTGACGACTGATCAAACCATCCTTGCCAAGGACGGCTGTGACGGGGGCAGCCATTCAGCCCGTATGGTCGTTGGTGTGGGAACTGGCTTCAATGCTGCCCCAGTATACCGAACGGATACCGTAACTTTGGTGCCACCTGCCGAGGTAGGGCATGTCGATCTTGCCACCCCGACGGATGAGCTGGCAGGTTTTGCTAAGCAATTTTCAACCAAAAACGGTTTTTGTTCAGTTGAGGATATTCTTTCAGGGCGCGGTCTTGCCCATATCTACGAATGGCAATCTGGGCAAATTATAGATCCGGCCGACATCATGGCCGCGCATGCAGCGGGTAACGATCAA
>ERZ1047821.785-NODE-785-length-21641-cov-7.626564_pt1 | contig 21641 bp, 17 predicted proteins | sample MGYA00383096_ERZ1047821 | MGnify/ENA primary metagenome ERZ1047821 (study PRJEB29581, sample SAMEA5548366) | metagenome | biome: marine; feature: coastal; material: water | depth 25 m | study: Short-term variability in the microbial, nano- and picoplankton... | reverse complement strand
AGAAAAATTTATGTGTACCCCCATTCGCTTCGCATGCGCTCCTATTCGCTTCCCAATATCATAAATAATTTTATGATCAGTTATAGCACCCAAAGTCATGTTCCACGGATAGGCAAAAGTAGAGTCTAAACGCATTGCTAAACCCCATTCAGCATCCATTGCTATCATTAATGGAATTTTTGAATTATTCTGAAATTGATTATTTAATTTAGCTTGACGAAGGGGCCCCCCTTTAGAAAAAATAATTCCACCAATGTGGTAATTTTTGATTAATGAATCAATTAAATTTGTTTTTTTTACGGGATCTTTAGAAAACACATCCACCATGAATAATTGACCTACTTTTTCATTTAGTGACATTGAATTATAAATACTATCAACCCATTTTTCTTGATTTAATAATTCATTTTCTATTTGTAAAGGGTAAACTCCCTGAGCTGAGGCTACATTGAATAATAATGATAAGAGTGAAGTATAAAAAAGCTTTTTCATTAGATTCATAAGTAAACAAAAATTATGCTAAAAATCGTGCATGCCAACTGTCCTTTGCGGGTACTTCCCAATTTTCAAGATAGTCAAGTTTTGTATTCACTAGATTATTAAACACGATAGTGTTTTTTGAAATTGATTTAGCTTTTGCCATTTTTTTAAAATCAACTAGTGATTTGTGAGCTATGAATTCGCCGTTGTAGTAGGTGACATTCATTTTGTCCAACAAGTCAAGCGTATACTCTTTTTCTATAGTTTGAATAAAATTGACAGAGGCGTCTATGCTGCAACCAGAAGCCGATGCATTCTCTTGATTTAGCCCCAATACAATAAAACGATTGTATTTAATTTCATAACTAGCCTCCAATTCTTTTCCATGTGCGGTCCAAGATTTTAAAAACATTTTAATTTTTGGTTCGATTGCAAGAACCTCACTATCGCTTAGTTTTCTATTTGATTGATAAATCCATATTCTTGAACTATCAGGTAGCTTATCAAATTCTATGATCATGATGTCAAATCTTCTGCATTAATAATCATTTCTGCAATATCTAACACCTTTACGTCAGCTTCTTTTTCTTTAGATTTTACACCGTCTGTCACCATTGTATTGCAAAATGGACAACCTGTTGCAATAATCGATGGTTTAGTCTCAAGTGCCTCCTCAGTTCTTTCTATATTTATTTCCTTATCACCGGCTTCTGCATCTTTAAACATTTGAGCACCTCCTGCTCCACAACACAATCCATTGGTTTTGCACCTACGCATTTCAATAAGTTCGACTTCCAATTTTTTTAGTAAATCTCGAGGTGCTTCGTATTCATTGTTAGCTCTTCCTAAATAACAAGGATCATGAAAGGTGATTCTTTTTCCTTTAAATTTTCCTCCTTCTACTTTTAACCTTCCTTCATTTAGTAAGTCTTTTAGAAATTGAGTATGATGCATTACTTTATAATGCCCCCCTAAACCGGGATATTCATTTTTTAAAGTATTAAAACAATGTGGACATGTAGTCACAATTTTTTTAATATTATAACCATCTAAAACTTGAATATTAGTCATGGCTTGCATCTGAAAAAGGAATTCATTGCCCGCTCTTTTAGCAGGATCACCAGAACAACTTTCTTCAGTTCCTAAAACTGCAAAATTAATGTCACAATTGTTTAATATTTTAACAAAGGCTTTGGTTATTTTTTTTGCTCTATCGTCAAAACTTCCAGCGCATCCTACCCAAAATAAAACCTCAGGTACTTTTCCTTGAGCTAGGTACTCAGCCATTGTAGGTACTTTTAATGCTTCACTCATTTTAAAAATGGTTTAAATATCTAATATAATTAAGAGTTATAATACATGTTTTTTAATCTTTAAATACTTGAATCGTAACCTCTTTGTCTACTAAGTCAGTAAAATTTCCTCGATATCGAGTTGCTTTAACCAAGTGGTTGTCCACCCAGTGATAATTTCCTCCTCTTGGTTTTCCCATTAATAAGGAATGGTATTTAAAACCGTGTTTTTGCAACCACGTCTCTGTGTTTTTTCTGTGTTCTTCAGTACGAGAAGTGAAAAAACAAATCATATGTCCTTCATCATACCATTTATTCAGGGTACGTAAAGCATCTGGGTATACTTTGGCAGTTAGCATTCGTTCTGGTTCTTCATTGGGGATGTCATCACAAATGGTACCATCAATATCTATGAGGTAATTTTTAATACCATCGGGTAATGTTGGACTTACTAGTTCACCCGCTTCCATCGTATCAGTTAATAACTGATCTATTTCATTTTTCTTCATATTAATCTTTTTTCCAATTTAATCGATCCATTTGATTGTAGGGCCAAGGGGCACCATTATTTTCGATATTTGTCATAGATATATTCAACTCATTAGGGGCTGCCGATTGTTCCATTACAAGATATTGGCGCATATCCATGATGATCGACAATGGATTTATACTTATAGGACAGGATTCTACACATGCATTACAGGTGGTACAAGCCCACAATTCTTCTCTAGTTATATAATTATCTAGCAATTGGTTATTGTCATTTTTGAATTCGCCATTTCTGTCAATATTTCTTCCTATTTCTTCCAAACGATCACGGGTATCCATCATGATCTTTCTTGGCGATAATTTTTTCCCTGTTTGATTTGCTGGACAATTACTGGTACATCTTCCACATTCTGTACAAGTGTACGCATTTAACAACTGAGTTCTGTTTAGATCCAATACATCACTAACACCAAATTTTGCTGGGACCTCTACTTCAGAACTTGGAACTGCAAATGGATCAATGTTTGGATCCATCATCATTTTGACTTCATTGGTAACAGATTCTAGATTTTTAAACTTTCCCTTAGCCTCGACACTACCGTAGTAAACATTAGGGAATGCCAGCAATATGTGTAAATGCTTGGAATAATAAAGATAATTTAAAAAAATAAAAATACCAATGATGTGAAGCCACCACGCAGTTCGTTCAAGGATGATTAAACTCGACTCTGATAGGTTTTCAAATAGTGGTAGTAAATAACTACTTACAGGAAAACTTCCAGCAAGATTGTAATGATCTGATCCTAAAAGCTGTAATTGGTAATCGGTTGCATTCATCAATAAAAATAACGACATCAATATCATCTCAAAATATAAAATAATATTTGCATCATTTTTAGGCCAACCTTCCATTTCTGGAGACCAAAACCGTTTAATTTTTTTAAAATTTCTTCGGATCCAAAATAGGATTACGCTAAGCAACACTAGAAATGCTAATACTTCAAAAGAACCAATTAGAATATCATAAAATACCCCTAATCCAGAAAAAATCCGATGGGTACCAAACAAACCGTCAATTATGATTTCTAGAACTTCGATATTAATGATGATAAATCCAACATAAACAATGATGTGAAGAAAACCTGATAAAGGTCGAGCCACCATTTTTGATTGCCCAAGTGCGATTCTGAGCACATTGTTCCAACGTGTTTTTTTGTGATCAATGGGGTCAATTTTTTGCCCGAGATTGATATTTCGAATTATTTTTTTACAATTTTTAATAAAAAAACCTACTCCAACTACAACAATAATTAAAAAAAGAATATTTGGAATGTACTGCATAGACTAGTTATTATTAGAATCAGGAGATTCATATTCTGTCGTTTTTTTTCCAAAAACAGATAGGTGAACATACCGTTTAGGATTTTCTTTTAAATCTCTTAAAAGCGCTTCCAGTTCTTTGGTAGCTGCTTCAAGATTTTTATAAAGGTTTTCATCATTTATTAATTTACCAATACTTCCCTCTCCATTATCAAACTTATACATGATAGAATTAAAACTTTCAAGAGTTGTTTCTAAATGGGTAGCCATCCTATTGATGTCGATTTGATTTAAGGAATCTGAAAAAGTTGCTAAATTACCTGTAGTAATCTCTAAATAGGAAAAAGTACTGTCTAATTTTGGTTTGTTTTCTTTTAAAAGTGAATTTAATTCAGATGATGTATCTTCAAAAGAACTCATCGTGTTTGTTAAACTTCCTACAGCGTTTTTTAAGTTGTTTTTGGTTTCTTCATTTAAAACCGAATTAAAATTACTAAGAAGCGAATCCAATCCGGATAATGTAGTGTAAATTCTATTTTCGAGTGGTTTTATTCCTGAAGTAAGTGATTCGAGCATTCCCTTTTCAATTTCACCTTTTAAGACATCGCCATCAATTGCGATGTTGTCTTTGTTTATAATGGGTATAATTGCTAGCGCATTACCGCCAATAACACTTGTGCTATATATTCTTACGATACTACTTTTAGAAAAATTAAAGTCTTTATTTACCGAAAACGAAACCAATAAGCCTCCTAAATCATTTTCAAATTCTATTTTTTTTACTTTACCAACTACATAACCATTAATGGTAACGGGAGCGGAAACCGTTAAACCCGCAACATTATCATAGGATACATAAAACGTTCTTTCTTTTGAGAACAAATCAGATCCTTTTAAGAAACTGTAGCCATATATTAGTAGTAAAATAGCAAATAATGCTAAAATTCCAGTCTTTATTTCTTTAGTAATTTTCAATGATGGATGTATTTTAATTAAACAAATTTATAAATAAAATGATGAAATAAGTTTATTTGTTTACAGAATTTAAAACATCTGATAATTTTAACTTTTCTCCATCTTTAAAGGCTACAATATAACAGGAACTATACCCTTTTTCTTTTGCGCTATTTTTTAATGAGATGATCTTTTGATAATCGGAAGTAGCACCGTAATAATATTTATATAGTTTCCCTTCCTTTTTTCTATGAACATCGTTAAGTCCTTTAAAATTGTAAGGTTGAAGTTCTAGTTTTTTACTTGAAGCAGCAATTTGAACGCAGAATTGAACTCCATCGTAACTGTTTTCTGCTTCGTTTTTAGAAACTTGATTCTTATTTTTTGCTTGAAAGGAATCGATTAGACTATTTTCACTAACATTTGATAAGCTATTGCGGTAGGTAATAATTCCTTTGGCGATTTCATTGGCAATTTCCTTTTGACCTTTAGAGGAATTTAAATAGGCTCCTTCTTGTTTATTGGTTAAAAAACCTGTTTCAATAAGTACACTAGGCATGTAACTTTTGTAAAGAACCATAAAACCTGCCTGTTTAACACTTCTATCTTTTCGTTTTAAATTTTTTGAGAAATTATTTTGAATCAAGGAGGCTAGTAAAATACTTTGATCTAAATATTCCTCCTGCATCAATGTCATTCCTATCAAAGATTCAGGAGAATTAGGGTCAAAACCTTCATAGTTCTCTTCGTAGTCATCCTCTAAAAAAATTACCTCATTTTCTCTTTTTGCAACTTCAAAATTAGCTTGTGACCGATGCAAACCTAATACAAAAGTTCCTGCTCCGTAGGCGTTATTAGTAAAAGCGTCACAATGAACCGAGACAAATAAATCAGCATCTGCCCTATTGGCTACGGGAGCCCTCTCATGTAATTTTATAAATACATCTGTTTTTCGAGTATAAATAACTTTAAAGTTAGGTTGTTTTTCTAAGATTCGTCCTATTTCAAGTACAATTTTCAAAACGATATCTTTTTCCCTGTAACCATTTCCTAGGTTACCAGGATCATGCCCTCCATGACCAGCATCTAAAACAACTATAAAAGGTTTATCGGGATTTTTGAAGGGAATAGGCATCGATTTTGAATTAGCTGTAATAGCTAAGAAGACGATAAATAAGACTCTTTTAAAATAAATGATCATTAGATAAGTTTATACTTTATGATTTCGTTGTTTTAGTGTTGTTAAAAAAATACTATTAAAAAAAATCACATAAAAAATATGCTTATTTTTGAGAAATTGTATTTATATAAAATCAAGATACAATCATTAAGCCAAAATTACAAAAAAAAGGTATCGTAGCATTGCAAACTTTTAGGCATTTTATAAGAACAACTTTCATGCTGGTTTTGTTGTGCTATAGTTCTATTTATTCTCAGGACCTGCCTACTAAAAATGAAACCATTATTCCTCTAAAAAAGGTAGATACCATCGCTACAAGAGATGTATTGGTAAAGCCCGAATTAAATCAAATCGAATTAGATACCGTAAAAATTGATAGTGTAAAATCCAAAGATGAATTTTTAACGGGTATTATTGATTACTATGGCGATGATTATGTGTACCTAGACAAAAAAGAAAATAAGGTATATATGTACAATAATGCTTATATCACCTATGAAGATATGCGCATTGAATCCGGATATATTACCCTAGACTACAATAAAAACGAAATTTATGCAAAGGGAATTGATAGTGCTGGTATATATTCGCAGACACCAATATTTACTCAAACCAATACTAAGGTGATTCCAGATTCTATACGATTTAATATGGACACCAAAAAGGCATTAATTTATAACTCAAGGTCTGGTCAAGACGAAATTAATTACAAAGCGGAAGTTGCAAAGAAAGTAAATGACTCCGTCTACTATTTACAAAATATTAAATTCACTACTGCAAAAGATATCGATAATCCTGAATATTACTTTTATACTCGAAAAGCAAAAGTAGTTCCAGATAAAAAAATCGTTACTGGTTTTACAAACATGTATATTGCGGATGTACCCCTCCCTTTGGGCCTACCATTTGCTTTTTTTCCACTTACCAAAAATAGAACCTCTGGATTTATTATTCCGAGTTTTGGTGATAATAGAAATCGTGGTTTTTTTCTTCAAAATGGGGGTTATTATTTTGCTTTAAGTGATTATGTAGACTTAACAGTGTTGGGTGATTATTACACCAACGGCAGTTATGCGTTGCGCGCAGAATCGTCGTATGCCCTCCGTTATAAATTTAAAGGAAACGTTAGTTTTCGATATGAAAAGTTAATTAATGGTGATCGGGGGTTTGATGATTTTAACGAAAGTGCAATCTATAATATCCGATGGAGTCACAATCAAGATGCAAAATCGAATCCAAGTTCTCGTTTTTCTGCATCAGTCAATCTTGGTAGTAGTCAGTATTTCAATGAATCAATCAATCAAACCAATAATGCTAGTTCTTTGGTAAATACGCTAAGTTCCTCTATCTCCTATTCTAAAACTTTTGAGACGGTTCCACAGATAAATTTTTCAATTGCGGGTACACATTCTCAAAATACCAATACAGAAGAAATTAACATGTCGCTGCCAAATTTAAATGCAAGTGTTGCCAGAATATTTCCTTTTGAACCAAAAGTTGGTACTAAAAAAGGTATAATTGAAAACATAAATTTTCAATATAATTTAACTGCTGAAAATAGAATTAAGACCAATGATGCAGAGTTTTTTACTTCCAAAATGTTTGAAGATGCCAAGATCGGTGCCAGACACAGTATCCCTATAAGCACCAATTTTAAAGTACTAAAATACATAAGTTCTTCTTTGAGTACTACCTATCAAGAGACCTGGGTCTTTGATACTGTAAAAAAGGAATATGATCCGAGCTTAAACAATAACGAAGGTGGAGTTGTTAATGATACCATTCGTGGTTTCGATAGTTATAGAACCTATAACTTTTCTGCAAATTTAGGAACCACTATGTATGGAATGTTCAATTTTGGAAGAGGTAAAAAAATTGAGGCTATTAGGCACGTGTTCAGACCCTCAGTTAGTTATAATATTAATCCATCGTACGAACAATATTATGACTCTTATCAAAATCCGAATGCGCTTGATGAAAATATTGAGTATTCACCCTTTGAACAATCGTTATATGGAGCCCCTTCTAAAGTGAGGTCTAGTAATGTTGGTATAACTATGAGCAACACTTTTGAAGCAAAAGTGCGAGATCAGGATACAACAGCCGTTAAACCAAAAAAAATAATGCTTCTTAATAATTTAAATTTTAATACGGCCTATAATATCTTGGGAGATTCTTTGAACTGGAATCCTATTCGTTTTTCAGGAAGTATTCCCATAATTAAAAAATTAGATTTAAATTTTAATGGTATCCTAGACCCTTATGCTTTGGATAATAACAATCAAAGAATTGACGAATTTAATATTAACAATGGCGGGAGTCTTTTTAGGCTTACCAATGGAAATATTAGTTTTAACTACAATTTTTCTAGCGCTGATTTTAAGGGAAAAGAAAAGGATGACTTTGAGACGGAAACCTTTAAAAATGGAGGAAGACCTGATGATTTGTTTGGGAATTCAACCCCCATAAATGACCGGAGTAAATTTGATGTTGACTCAGACAATACCGGTTCTGATTATAATTGGTATAATTATTCAATCCCCTGGGATTTAAGACTTGCTTATACGATGACTTATCAAAATACTGCTAGACAAAATGAAATCACCTCTCAATCGATCATGATAAGTTCCAACATTGAATTTTCACCAAAATGGAAAGTAGGAGTTTCTTCGGGGTATGATTTTAAAAATAATGGGATTACGTTAACACAATTTAGGTTTCAACGAGATTTAGAAAGTTGGAGGTTGAGTTTTAATTGGACACCTATTGGAAGTATCAATACGTCCTGGTACATGTTTATTGGGATTAAGTCATCCCTATTAAGTGATATTAAATATGAAAAACGGAGAGAACCGGATAAACGATTATAACTAAGATAACTACAGATGAAAAAAATTATTCACACAAAAAATGCTCCCTCAGCCATAGGCCCTTACAGTCAAGCGGTTTTAAACGACAATATTTTATACACTTCAGGACAAATTGCTATTGATCCAGTTACTGGTAATTTAATTACTGCTGATATCAGAAAAGAAACTAAACAAGTCATGGAGAATTTGAAAGCATTGCTTGAAGTCGTAGAAATGGATTTTTCAAATGTATTAAAAGCTACCATTTTTATAAGTGATATGAATAATTACTCAATTATTAATGAAATTTACGCTTCTTACTTCGAAGAAAAAAGCGCACCTGCAAGAGAGACTGTTGAAGTTTCAAAACTACCAAAATCGGTCCGAATTGAAATATCGATGATTGCAGCACTTTAAGATTATATAAGGTAAAAAATAGATTGCAGTTTCATATATTTATTGAAACTTGAGTTGCTTTTTTTTAATCAAACAATTTAATTTTCAGAGAGTTGTATTTTATTAATAAACAAATCAGAATGTCAATATTTGATTAAATATAATTATCTTGTACTAATTCTAAATAAAAAAGTATGTTAACATTTAAAGTAATAACCATATTAATTATCGCTTTGGCTGGAGTTTTAGGAGGAATACTGCCTACGCGACCTTCTTTTTCGGGCGGTGGAAAAAATAAATTGACGCTTGGTAATGCTTTCGCTGGAGGTGTGTTTCTTGGTGCAGGATTTTTGCATATGTTACCGGATGGTATTGATAATTTTAAAGCAATGAATACAGGCATTGACTATCCATTAGCATTGTTAACCACAGCCATCGGTTTTTTGTTTATATTACTTATCGATAAAGGCCTCTCTAGCCATGATGCAAGTGAAGCTTTAAAACAAAAAGGTTCTTTCCCTTTAGTACTATTTTTAGTGTTATCACTTCATTCAATTATCGCTGGAATGTCTCTTGGTTTGGAAAATAGTTTGCTATCGGCCTTAGTAATACTTATTGCGATAATAGCCCATAAAAGCTCTGCTGCTTTTGCCTTAGGAGTCAATATGGTGAGTAATGATTGCGATCGGTCTATGGTTAAAAAAACCATTTGGTTTTTTGCATTTATGACACCGCTTGGAGTTCTTCTGGGTACTGCATTGGGTTATAATGAAAGTAGTGCGAACTCTGTTATGTTTGAAGGTATTTTTGACTCATTAGCAGCAGGAACGTTCTTGTATATCGCAACATTAGAAATTATTTCAGAATTATTTGAGAGCAATGACCAAAAACAAACTAAACTTGCTCTTATAGTTACAGGATTTGCCCTAATGGCAACCATTGCAATCTGGACTTAAGTAAAGTGCTTTTAATGGTTTTTCTTTAAACAGATTAAAGTTTAATTGGATTGATTTATTTCCTCATCCGGCACCAATTCGACTTGAACTCCAAATATTCTATCCATCAAATTTTTAATGGTGTCAAAATCAACTTGATAAGAAACGCCTGCTCCTTGTTCGAAAGTTTGATCCTCACCAATAAATTGTAATTCAGCTTGTCTATTAAAGAAATTGATACGTAAACTACCATCTTCATTTACTAACCACTGTACATCTACATCACCTGCAACACGTGATTCATTAATTTTTCCAACAGGAATACCAACTTTTCCATTGACTACAATACGCTCACTTATCTGAGATGAAAATTGAACTCCAAACTCATCTTGAGTTTCTATTTCTTTGGTGTCAATTCCCATATCATAATACGGAGCAATATTAATAACAGCATCATCGTCTGTAAGTATTTCTGCTAGTATCGCATTCACTCCATCTGTTACTGTTCCCGTTATAGCACTTTGTCCTGCAGTTTCACTGATAAATGAACCCGTAGTTAATAAAAATAATGCTTGTTTTTCTCGTTCTTCTTGTGTTTGTAACTTGTATTCTAATTCACTTCTGACCGTTGAACTAACCTCCGGAAAATCAATATCAAAAAGTAATTCTGGGCGGGTTATTTTTTCTGTTAAGTCAATGTAAACATCTACTGGAATTTTTCTATTGATGGTGGGGTCATCTAGTAATGCAGAAGGGTTTGCTTTACTTTTATAGATAGCTTTAAGGTTTAAATTGGCATTGCTGGCTAGACCGTCCCAAGTAATAGTACCTCCTTTTTCTACCTCAATTTCTTTACGAATAATTTTGCCGTACCTAAAATCATAAATTCCTTCATAAACAATAAAATCGCCCCACATATTAAATTTACCAAGAGTATTAATCTCTATTAAAAGTGTTCCTGCCCCTCTTCCTCTTAGGGCAGATTTTGTTTCCTGATCAATGACGATTTCTATTTCAGCATTTTTATTAATGTCTAACTCAAAATTTAGAGAGAGACCTTTTAAATCGTCAGTAATTATTGATTCACCTCGAAGTTTTGCCTCTTTTTCTTTTGGTGAAAGAAACTTAATAAACGAATCGTCCCCTATGGATTCCGTTTCACTCAAAGGAATTTTAAATTCGGTATTTTCTTGAGTAGTTGCTAATACATCAATGTTCAATTCATTTATGGGACCATAAATATGAGTATTGCCACTTATAAAAGCGGTACCATAGTAGAGCTGATTGTCTTTTTTTGGAGTATCTAAAACCAATAAATTATTGGAGTCAATCTTTAAATCTAATTTCCAATTTCTAAAATTTGTATGAGTTGCAAGTCCAGAAAGGGTACCGTTCGTAAAATACTTGGAATCGGTCATCGTAGTATTTTCTATTTCTAATTTTTCCTCAGTGACTATTAGATGGGTAATTTTGTCGAGTGTGTAATCGATATTTAGATAAGGAACATTTAATCCGCCATTAACAATCTTAAAACTTCCATCGATATCAGGAGAGTATAGATTGCCAGAAAGTTTTCCATTTCCAGATAAATTACCCCGTATGTCCTTGATTACATTTCCACCAAAAGGGCTTATTGTATTTAAGTTAAACTCATTTAATTCTAAATTTAACTGTACCAGAGCGTTCTCGGTTTTAGTATCGATGTATCCTGTAGCATTTAAAGATTTAGAATTATTATGAGTTAAGGTCGTAATTAAGTCGTAACGTGTTAATTCGCTGTTTCCTTCAATCGCAATAATCATATCACCTAGTGGTGTTTTATTAAAATCTATCGCATCTACGGTAATGTTAGAAGTAGGATAATAAAGCCCTTTCTTTTGTACTATATTAAGATTTCCATTAATAATACCTTTCAAGGTTAAGCTATCTACTTTCGGAACTAATTTACCGACATCTACATTTTTAAAACTAACTTTTAAATTTTTATAGGTACTATCACTGGTAGAACCAGCAAATTTTATAAACTCATTTTTATTATTTAAAACAATAGAATCGAACTTAATGGCATTAAATTCTTCATCAAAAATAATTTTATTTTTTTTATCATTTTTTTCGTTTAGAAACCACGTGTTTCCATTAAAATTGATAGCCGATTTTTTTACACCAACCACCGAATTATTATCCTTATTAATGGTATGGTACAATGATAAGTTGAATTGATCTTTATTGTTTCCTCCTTTAAAATTAGAGTGAACGTATAGGGTGTCATTGATCGTCTTATTAATAAAATTAAAATCTTTTAAATTGTAAAGGCCATTGTTGATAGTGTCAACAGAAATATAGGTGTTGTATAGTGGGTTGTGATTGTTGACATTAAATTTTACATTCCCTAAATAATTATCAAAAAGCATGATTTCTGGCGATGCAAAATCAAATTTTAATTTAGATTCATTTGAATATACGGTACCCTTAATTCTTGTATTTTCACCAAATTGAAGATCCGGAATAAATATTTCAACGAGTTTATTATAAATTTCAAAATCAAAATCTAAAAATTGATCTTTAGAGATACTTTGGGGCTTATAATTGGTGTAAATACTCCCAACTCCATTTAAGAACAAGGTGGGAATCTCTTCTATTAAAAACTCCCCTTTAATACTACCAATCATAATATCAGGTGAGTTGATATTGATTGTTCGTTTTAAGTCTTCCTGTGTGGAGGTAATTTTAAAATTATCAAAATAAAAATTGTCTTTTTCATTTTGATAAAAGGTTTCTTTAAAGGCAATGGTTCCGAAAACAGTATTTAAATCATTCCCGTTCATTTCCATATCGACCTTTCCAGCAAATATGGATACACTATCCCTCTTAAAAATGTTTAGTTGATTTAATTCAGCATAATCAACAGTTGCATTAAAATCAAATCGATTTAACTCTTCAGAGATATCCACCAATCCACTAAAATCAAATTTTAAATTTGGATCATCTATAATCAAGATACCATCAAACAGCGGGTTTTTAAAGTTTCCAGAGAGTGTAATGTTCTGATAGTTATAGTCTTCAAAAATAAAGGAGTTGATTACCCCCTTAACTCTTGTGTTTAATGATTTTTTTGTAAACCCTACCCCCTCAATTTCAAGAGTTGCCGTTATGGTTCCTAATCGTTCTGTTTTTCCGAATTTCCCTAAATCAAAATTGTTAAAATTGATTTCTCCAAAATAAGATGCCTTTTCACTATTGTTTAATGCATCGATTTTAATTGTTGTTTGCGCTGTTCCCAAAGAACTGACTAGATTGCTAGCCGATATAAGTGAGGATTTTGTAATGGTGGTATTGCCTATAAAATCAATATTTCCTAAATATTCAACCTCTTCAGGGAGCACCCTTCTTATAATTCTAGGCATCAATTGAGATAGGGATTCATAGTCCGTAATAATGGAATGATTGGACGCATCAATAATATACTCTTTATTTTTTTTAAATAAATTTTTAAAATTATAAATTCCTTTAACTCTAATATTATTGGAAGTAATTAAACCATTTGAAAATGTAAAATCATTTAAGGTGCCATCAACATCACCATTGAGAGTAATCATTTGATTTTTTCCAAATTCGTTAAAGAAAGAATTTAAATCGTTGGTTCCAATTTTTGTTTCATAAAAATTAAAATCAAGAGTAGCTTTGTTAAGAAAGTCTGAAAGCCCCCCTTTTTTATAATACACTGAAAAATCACCCGATATAAACGATTCTTGAGATGTAAGTTTAAGTGAATTGAGCTGTATGGACGTTGGTGTATAAGAGAAATCACCTTCCATATTTTTAATTTCAAAACCTCTTTTATCAAGTAATGATAGCTGGTTTACTTCTAGTTTTACAGTTGGACCTATAAGACTGAAGTTGTCTGTATCGATCGTTACTTTTGATAAATTAAAAATTTCACTAGTACTAAAATTATCATTTGTTATTTTTACATTACCCTTATTTAAGGTGATATGGTCGGCATTTAATCTAAAGGAACTCTTTTTTCTTAGAGTATCGGTTACAAACAGCTTTGCAAAAATAGATATGTTATCTAATCGTTCATTTTGGTACGTTTTTAGGTAAAATTTAGGCTCATACAATTCTATAAAGCCAAAATCCAACTTCCCGTTAGCTAAATGTGTTACACTCAATAAATTAGTGACCAATTTTTTAGAATAAATAAGCGTATCTTGGTGATGATCTTCAATATAAAGATCTCTAATGTCGATTTCTCCTTTCCAATTTAAGCCAAGACGATCGATATGAATGCTCGTTCCATAATGTTGATTTATCTTTTGGGTTACCTTATTGGCAATATAGGTTTGCACCACAGAAGTTGATAAGACCATCAAAATAAAAGCAGATAAAAATAAAATTATCGCTAAAGTTCTTTTTATTATTTTTTTCAGTTTTTTGATACGGTCTTAATGTTTTATTTTTACACCCAATAAATAGGTTATTTTAAATTGACACCGAAACAAACATACATTTTAGGTATCGAATCTTCTTGTGATGATACGGCAGCAGCTGTCATTAAAAACGGCAGAATACTATCGAATGTGGTTGCTACCCAAAATATTCATAAAGAATATGGGGGTGTCGTTCCTGAACTTGCTTCAAGAGCCCATCAACAAAATATCGTACCGGTCGTTCAACTTGCTTTGCAAAGAGCAAATATCGACAAAAAACAATTAAATGCCATAGCTTTTACGAGAGGTCCCGGATTAATGGGTTCATTATTGGTAGGAACCTCATTTTCAAAATCTTTAGCGATGGGTTTGGACCTGCCTCTTATTGAGGTAAACCATATGCAAGCACATATATTGGCACATTTTATAAAAAGTAAGGAGCAATCGATTCCTTCCTTTCCATTTTTAGCGATGACCATAAGTGGTGGACATACACAAATTGTGAAAGTGACTAATTATTTTGAGATGGAAGTAATTGGTCAAACCTTAGACGATGCTGTTGGAGAAGCTTTTGATAAAAGCGCAAAGCTTTTAGGTCTTCCCTATCCTGGCGGTCCTTTAATCGATCAAAATGCGCGTTTAGGAAATCCAAAGGCATTTCATTTTCCAAAACCAAAAGTTGGTCCACTGGATTTTAGTTTTAGTGGATTAAAAACAGCTGTTTTGTATTTTATTGAAAAAAAATCCAAAGATCATCCTAATTTTGTAAAAGAAAACCTCAATGATATTTGTGCAAGTTTACAATTTACAATTGTTGATTATTTAATGGACAAAATAAAAAATGCTGTTAAAGAGACCCATATAAAAACAATTGCAATTGGTGGTGGTGTCTCAGCTAATTCTGGAATTCGAAAAGCCCTCCAAGACACCGAAACTTCTTTGGGTTGGAAAGTGCACATCCCTAAATTTGAATATTGTACTGACAATGCTGCAATGATAGCTATTGTTGGTGAATTAAAATACCAACAACAACTATTTGCGAGTAATGATGTAGTTGCAAAAGCTAGAATGAAATATTAAAACGATGCAACTGTTCTTTAATCCGTCCATAGATTCCAACACGAAAGAATTTACTTTCGATAAAAACGAAAGCAAGCATATTGCCAAAGTTTTAAGAAAATCTGAAGGAGATTTACTGAACATCACTAATGGGAAAGGTGTTTTTTTTGAAGTACTTATTTTAGACTCCAATCCAAAAAAATGCATGGGTAAAATTATTACCGAAACCCCTGGTGATCAATTAATGTATACGCTCCATTTGGCTGTTGCTCCAACAAAACTGAATGACCGGTATGAATGGTTTTTAGAGAAAGCTACAGAAATTGGAATTACAGAAATTACGCCTATACTATGTGATCATAGCGAACGAAAAATTATAAAATTAGAACGTTTTGAAAAGAAAATTCAAAGCGCTATGAAGCAATCATTGAAGGCCTATTTGCCAAAATTAAATAAGGCAACTACTTTCAATGATTTTTTAAAATTACAGAAAAAAAATCCACAACAAAAACTGATTGCCCATTGTGAGGAAACCACCAAACAGTCGCTTAAAAGTGTCCTAAAAAAAAGAGCACATACCACGATTCTTATTGGGCCAGAAGGTGATTTTTCCAAAGATGAAATTAATAAATCAATTGGTGCGGGCTTTATTCCTGTTAGCTTAGGTAAAAGTAGGCTTCGAACTGAGACCGCTGCAGTAGTTGCCTGCCATAGTGTTTCATTTATCAATGACTGATGTTTTATTGAACTGAATGCCCCTGAAACTTATGCAGAAGTTGTATTTTTGAATTTATGTTTTACAAACCACTAATAGGCCTCATATTTTTTTTATCCATGCGATTATTATCACAGGACATCGCTGTAATTCAATATGGTGGAGGTGGCGATTGGTACAGTAATCCTACTGCATTACCAAACCTAATTACTTTTTGTAATGACCATATTAACACCACAATCAACAAAAAACCCAAAGTAGTTCAACCTAATAGTGTAGATTTGTTTGATTACCCTTTTGTACATATGACGGGGCATGGCAATGTTTTTTTTACTGATGAAGATGCTGAAAATTTAAGAAATTACCTATTAAGCGGTGGTTTTTTGCATATTGATGATAATTATGGAATGGATCCTTATTTAAGAAAAGAGTTGGTAAAAATATTTCCCAATAAAAAACTAACAGAACTTTCCAAAGACCATTCGCTATTTAAACAGCCCTATCCTTTCGCGCTTGGTTTGCCAAAAATTCACGAACACAATAGAAATAGACCACAAGCTTTTGCGATATATGTTGAAGAGCGAATAGTTTTACTTTATACCTTTGAGAGTGATTTGGGAGATGGTTGGGAAAACTCAGAAGTTCATAACGATCCTCCAGAAATAAGATTAAAAGCCTTGCAAATGGGAGCTAATATCATCAATTATGCATTTTTGAATTAATGAATACACAATTATCCCATAAAGAAACCAAACAAAAACAACTAGAACATCCACTAATTTTAGTTTCAGACGGCGTACAGAGCCCGGCAAATATAGGTGCTATATTTCGTGTTTGTGAAGCATTTGGGATAGAAAAGATGTACCTGTGCAATACGGATGTTAATTTTGATTCTCCTCGATTAAAAAAAACAGCAAGAAATACGCAAAAGTTAGTCCCTTTTTCAGTAACGACCAATGCCTTAGCGACTGTAAAAGATTTAAAACAAATGGGGTATACTATTATTTCCATAGAAATCACGCGTACAAGTGAACCTCTTCACTCCCTAAAGGTCAACACTTTTCATAAAATTGCAGTTGTTGTTGGAAATGAGCAAGATGGGGTTTCAGCAGATGTTTTAAATTTTAGTGATATTTGTACACACATCCAAATGTATGGAACTAACAGCAGCATGAACGTAGCCCAGGCTACATCCATCGCATTAAATACTCTTATTCATAAATTTAATACTACTAAAACATGACACCAAACGACATAACTAAGGGGATACTAAAAGCGATTGTTTATGTAATTGGCGCTTCATTATTACTATTCTTTTTATTTAAGGTGCAGACTATTATCGTTTATATTTTAGTTGCGGCTATTATTTCATTAATTGGATTGCCCATCGTTAATTTTTTAAACAAAAAATTGAAGTTTAATAATACATTAGCAGTTATTATAACCATAGTTGCCTTAATGGGCCTATTAACTAGCATTATTAGCTTATTTATACCTTTAGTCACGGAACAAGGTCGTAATTTATCGCTACTCAATATGACTGAATTACAAGCTAGTGTAGAAAGTCTAAACCAAAAAATAATTAATTATTTGTCGAATAAAAATATAGACTTAGGTCAATCCATCACTAAAAACAAGTTGTTTTCGAAAGTTGACTACTCGTTTATTCCTAATTTTTTAAATTCGATTATAAGTGGTTTTGGTAGTTTTAGTATTGCCTTATTTTCCATCATCTTCATATCCTTTTTTCTATTAAAGGATAGCCAATTATTACAGCATGGAGTGTTAACCTTTGTTACAGATCGCAATGTAGACGGTACAAAAAGATCGATGCATAAAATAAAAAATCTTCTTTCAAGATATTTTGTTGGACTTATCCTGCAGCTAACCATCCTCTTTTTAATTTATACGGTTGTGCTTCTTATTTTTGGAGTTAATAACGCTATTGTAATCGCATTTTTATGTGCATTGTTGAATCTGATCCCTTATGTTGGACCCGTTATTAGTCTCGGTTTAATGGTTCTGCTTACTATGACAAGCTTTATTGGTAGTGATTTTCAATCGGTAATTTTACCTAAAACACTCTATGTTCTCATTGGATTCATGATTGGGCAGCTAGTCGATAATTTTTTTAGTCAACCCCTTATTTTTTCAAAAAGCGTGAAATCGCACCCTCTCGAAATATTTTTGGTGATTATGATTGCAGGGGTCTTATTTGGAGTGGTAGGTTTAATTGTTGCGATACCTGTGTACACCTCTATAAAGGTTATTTTAAAAGAGTTTTTGTCGGATAATGAAATCGTTCAAAAGTTAACAAAAAACATATAGTATTTATTTAAATAAAGATATATTATCTACTAAGGTTCAAGACTTTATATTTAGTTTTAATGAAGATATTTCAAGGCTTGCTTTTTCAGGGAGCCCCTTTTCAAAAATTAAAATCAAAGATTTGATTCAACAAATCGATAGTAGAAAAAAAGTGGAACATAAATTGCCCACTTGGTTTCAGAATAAAGTGATTTTTTATCCGCCAAAATTAAACTTAGAGCAAACTTCTTCAGAAATTACAGCTAAATACAAAGCAACAATTTTTAAAGGTGCTACTATGGCAGACTTAACGGGCGGTTTTGGAGTGGATAGTTTTTATTTTTCGAAACAATTTAATGCCGTTACCCATTTTGAAAAAGATACGCACTTATCTGCTATCGCTCAGCATAATTTTAATCAACTAAGCGTTGCCAATATTGAATGCGTGGCCAAAGATGGATTGGAAGGAATAGCTAATCATTTTTATGATATGATGTATCTAGATCCTTCTCGACGCCATCGTTTAAAAGGGAAAGTTGTTCTTTTAAGCGATTGTGAGCCCAATGTTCCAGAACAACTTAATCATCTTTTTGAACATACCCATCGCCTCCTTGTAAAAACTTCTCCAATGTTAGACATCAGCAAAGGAATCAAAGAACTAGATGGGGTGTCAGAGATTCATATAGTAGCCGTTAACAATGAAGTTAAAGAATTGTTGTGGTTGCTAAAAAAAGAGGGATCTACTAAAACTGTAATAAAGACCGTCAATATCCGTAATAACGACACCCAGTACTTTAAATACTTTCTTGGTGAGGTTTCCGCGCCTCTTTTTTCGGCACCCAAAAAATACCTGTACGAGCCCAATGCTGCGGTGATGAAAAGTGGTGCCTTTGATATTATTTCAGACCGTTATTCGATTCCTAAACTACATCAAAACAGCCATTTATATACGTCAATGAAATTGAAAGAGGTTCCGGGAAGACGTTTTCTAATTAAACGTGTTTACAACTATAATAAAAGGGATTTAAAAGAGATAAAAGCCATAAGAAAAGCCAATATCAGTACTCGAAATTTTCCAGAGAGTGTAGCCAACTTAAGAAAAAAATTAAAAATTACTGATGGTGGAGATTCTTACCTGTTTTTTACTACCGATTTAAACAATAATAAAATTGTGATCGATAGTACAAAAGCTTGAAAATAAACTTCCTATAAAATTTAAAAAAAAAGCACCCTTTTTGTTTGCGTTATTACAAATGTTAAAGTAGATTTGCATCCGCAATTTAAGGTGTTTATTCACTAAAAATTGGAGAGGTGCCAGAGTGGTCGATCGGGGCTCCCTGCTAAGGAGTTGTACTCTAACGGGTACCGGGGGTTCGAATCCCTTCCTCTCCGCATCAAAAAATAGAATTAAATTTCTAGATAACCTATTCGGGGTGTAGCGTAGCCCGGTTATCGCGCCACGTTTGGGACGTGGAGGCCGCAGGTTCGAATCCTGCCACCCCGACCAAAAAGCCTAACTAAACTAGTTAGGCTTTTTTATTTTTACTTTTTTACTATTTTGAATTTATAATCTACTATTTTCGATAATCACAATTAAATTGTTATTTTTAATTACTATAATAAACCTTATCCTATGAAATGCTTTTGGAAATTTTCTTTAATCCTATTCTTATTTTTAAATTTTGAAGCATTCGTTTATGCTCAGGAGGATACAGAAATTAAAGATGTAGACACTTTAACGACCACTAGCCAGCTTCAACATACGTTACTTAAAGATCGTTACGTTTTTAAAGTAGGTGCTTACAGTTCTAATAAAGGAATAAAGGTTTTGGTTAATGGATCTTCAGAAAATGAAATTATTGACTTTAGCGAAAAGGCCAATTTTAATGATAATGAATTAACCTTATTTTTAAATTTTAATTGGAGATTTTCTCGAAAGTGGACTTTGAAAGTCGACTATTTTGCGGTAGGAAACGGAATTAGTAGAACTATTGATGAAGAAATTGAATGGAATGACCAACTTTATAATGGTGGAGCAGGGATCGAATTAGGACTAGACCTAGCCACCTATCGTCTTTTGTTTGGAAGAACAATTACTAAGGGTTTAAAACATGAATTGAGTGTTGGTATTGGAGCTCATGTTTTAGATTTAAAAACGTACATTCAGGGGTATGCCTATATTAACAATGATGATACAGGAGAAAACGCTAGTACCGATTTTCAGCGAAGTTCGGTGAGTGTGGTAGCTCCACTGCCCAACTTAGGTGCTTGGTATTTTTATACACCACATCCCAAATGGATGATCACCAGCAGTGTTGATTGGTTTGCTTTAAGTATAGGTGAGTATTCTGGAGGTTTGTGGGGCTTAGGAGCCGGTCTTAATTACCAGTTTCATAAAAACGTAGGTGTAACAATTAATTATCGTTATTTTGATTTTACTGCAAAAATTGACAAGTCCAATTGGGATGGTAAATTTAGTTTAATATTTCAAGGTCCTTTGCTAAGTATTAACGTAAATATTTAATTTAAAAATCAATCCTTTTTTAATATAATTTGTATATTCGCAGCCGCAAAAGAAACCATTTTGTAAACTAAAATGGGCTCGTAGCTCAGCTGGATAGAGCACCTCCCTTCTAAGGAGGCGGTCATAGGTTCGAATCCTATCGGGCTCACATCAACCCTTCGTATCGCTACGAGGGGTTTTTGCTTATTAGCCCCTACTCCTATTGGGCTCGCAAAGAACCAATTACTTTTATTTAGATGTTTAGAGGGATTATAAAAGTAATCCTTTATTTAGTATTTTAATAAAATAACTAATAAAATTACTTGTTTTTGCCAGACTTTTGCCAGACATTATTTATTAATTATAAATAAAATAGAAAGTTAATTATCGTTATGTGTAAGTCTTTGAGGACTTCCACTTCACTACAAGATATATACGAATAAAAAACCCCTAAAAAAGCAAGGGTTGTATCTTAAAGAGTTAAAAAGTACAGTTCGTGAAGTTGGGGGTGTTTTCTTCTGTTAGAAGTGCACCATAACTAAAATTGCCACAATTTGTAACATTACTCACATCCCAAGAACCAATATCTTGGTTAAAAGCAGAAGCATAAAACATATAAGCCATATTATTAACATTACTCACATCCCAAGAACTAATATCTTGATTAAAAGCATAAGCAGTTTTAAACATTTCAGGATCACCCTCAAACATAAAACTCATATCAGTTATTAA
>ERZ1047821.772-NODE-772-length-21846-cov-5.108760_pt1 | contig 21846 bp, 20 predicted proteins | sample MGYA00383096_ERZ1047821 | MGnify/ENA primary metagenome ERZ1047821 (study PRJEB29581, sample SAMEA5548366) | metagenome | biome: marine; feature: coastal; material: water | depth 25 m | study: Short-term variability in the microbial, nano- and picoplankton... | reverse complement strand
TGATAACATATGTAAAAAATGTAAATACAAAAGTAATTCAAACATTCATTTGACTCATGTAAAAACAGAATTTTTTATTCACAATATTATAACTTTGGACATATTAGATTTCATTTAAGATTTGTAACTTAGATTCGTGAAGTTATTGACGATTATTGGTCTCATTTGTTTTCCATTGTTATTAAGACAAAATCTTTGTCACGCTCAAAATGGGTTTGATTCTAATGGTAAGAAAACGGGCAAATGGATTTTTAAAGGGAAAGATCACCCTCGTTCAGGGCATGCAAGTAATACCAAAGTAGAAGAAGGAAATTTTATCCAGGGTAGAAAGGAGGGAATGTGGATTAAGTACCACAGAGATGGAAGGACTATTAGGGTTAAAGGACATTATGCAAATAATAGGCCCTCTGGATTTTACATTCGGTATCATAAAAACGCCAAAAAATTTGAGGAAGCTAATTTTATTCAGGATAAATACAAGGGGGTTTACAATAGGTATTACACTAATGGGAAGCCGGCATACAGCGGAAATTATAATAACAAGGGGGAAGAATCGGGGCTTATAAAGTATTATTTCAAAAATGGAAAAATTCAAATGGAATACATGGCGAAAAACGGAAAGCCATTTGGAAAGATTAAAAACTATTATAGAAATGGTTCATTAAAAAGTGAGATTATTCTTGATGGTGCTGGTAAGAAAAAGTCAGCAATAAATTATGACCCATCTATTGAAAAACCTGTTCAAGTTATTGAGAAAAAGACAGTGGGAGCGCCTGTGGTTAATAATCCAAATACGCATGGCGTCAGTTTTGAATTTTTTGGCTACAATAAGGTTTACAATTCCAATGATGAAATTTGGATGGATGGCATCTTTAAAAATGGAAAATTGTGGGATGGAAAACTTTATATTTATGATGAGGACGGCATCATTCAAAAAGTAAAAGTATTTAAAAAAGGTGTGTACCATTCGGATGGTCAATTGTAATTTGTCTAATACTTCTATTACTTTTGTAAGCAAAATTTAGATTTATCATGAAAGCATATGTTTTTCCAGGGCAAGGAGCTCAATTCTCAGGTATGGGAAAAGACCTATACGACAACTCTCAAATAGCCAGAAATCTATTTTCAAGAAGTACGGATATACTTGGCTTTGATATACAAAAAATCATGTTTGAAGGAACAGCAGAGGAGCTCAAGCAAACCAAAGTAACTCAGCCAGCAATATTTCTACATTCTACAATTTTGGCGTCGTGTCTCGGAGATGATTTTAAACCAGATATGGTTGCGGGTCACTCATTGGGTGAATTGTCAGCCTTAGTTGCCAATAAAACATTGAGTTTTGAAGATGGGCTTTCACTCGTTTCAAAAAGAGCGTTAGCGATGCAAAAGGCATGTGAGTTAGAACCTTCAACAATGGCTGCTATTCTTGGATTGGAAGATCATTTAGTAGAAAAGGTTTGTTCAGAAATACCAGGGATTGTTGTTCCTGCCAATTATAATTGTCCAGGACAATTGGTGATTTCAGGCTCTGTTTCGGCCATAGAATTGGCTTGTGAGAAATTAAAAGAGGAAGGAGCACGGAGAGCACTTGTTCTTCCTGTTGGTGGTGCATTTCATTCTCCTTTGATGGAGCCTGCGAGAGAAGAGCTTGCGACTGCAATAGAAAACACTGCGTTCAATGAACCCACATGCCCTGTTTACCAAAATATTAATGCATTAGCTGTTTCGAATCCCGATGATATAAAGAAAAATTTAGTGCTTCAGCTAACAGGTGCCGTACGTTGGACCCAGATTATGGAAAATATGATTGAAGGCGGAGCGACTCAAATTATCGAAGTTGGACCAGGTAAAGTCTTGCAAGGTTTATTTAAGAAAGTCAATCGAGAATTAGCCACTGAAAGTGCCTCAATTTAGTTTTTGAGTTCTACATCATAACTGACCTTGCTAAGGTATAGGCCTTTTGCAGGTGCCGAGCCAGATGCTTGTTGACGATCTTTCGCTTCAATTATTTCTTTGAATTCGTCAAGTTCAATTTTATTAATCCCGACGTCGACACAAGTTCCAACAATGGCCCTCACCATATTTCGTAAGAATCTATTTGCTCTAATTTCAAAAATTATCTCATTTCCTTTTTGAACCCATTTAGCATAATTGAGCTGACAAATATGATTACTGACATCTGTATGAATTTTTGCAAATGAGGTAAAGTCTTTTTTGCCGATTAATAAACTTGCCGCCGCATTCATTTTGGCGACATCTAAGTTTTGACTAATATACCAGCTATGGTATGAGGTAAAAGGATTTTTTGAGGTGTTGATTAAGTACTCATAGCTTCTCTCTTTTGCACTAAACCTAGCATGAACATCAGTTGAAACTTCATAAATATCTTGAATGCAAATACCATATGGGAGCATTTTATTCAGTTTATATTTGATTTCAGTTTTATTTATAGCCTTTTCAGTCTCCCAATGAAAATAATATTCCTTGGCGTGAACACCTGCATCAGTTCTTCCACATCCCACAATACTGACATCCCTTAATGAATGAATTTTCGATAAATCCTTTTCTATTGTTTCTTGAACGCTCACTTGTTTGGGTTGTTTTTGCCAGCCAAAGTATGAAGTTCCGTCGTAAGAAATTTTAAAGAAATACCGTTTCATTATTCACAGTGCTTAATTGAAGGAACTTGATTTTTTTATTTGACATTCTTTAAAAAAGGATAGTCTGTATTTTCCAAGTTGACTTCAAAAACATCGTAGCTAAAATAACCATCAAAATTATATATACCTGAGATTACCCCTTTATTTAGCTCTGGATAATATTGAAAATGGGTGTCATCATTTACAGTATTGATTTTTGCTCCCATATTCATTGGTGCGCTCCATTTTCCATTTATGTTTTCACAATAGTAAACATCATATCCTCCCATTCCAGGTAGAGCGTCGCTGCTGAAAAATAAATATTTCCCATCTCCTGTAACGAAAGGCGTAGTTTCTCTGCCGAGCGTATTTAATGAAGCTTCGGCCGTGGCAACGCCCCATTGATCATCAATTCGTTTTATGGAATAAATGTCTGTCAAGCTTTTATCTCCCTTTCGGTCCGTAATAAAGTACATTGTTTGTGTATACGATTCATCTTCATCAAAAAGACTGTCAGTGATGGTGGCTGCTCCTTCAAAATAGCTGGTATTTATTGTTTCATTTATAATCGGGTCTACATACCACGAGCTGTCTTCTTCATCTACTTCAAATTCATAAATTTCTGAACTCGAAGTTGTTTTTTCGGAGGACGCTGAGGTGTTAACGGTAATTAAACCATACATGCCATTCCTAGAAATGAAATTTAATGCATCAAACCCTTCGGTATTGTAATCTTCCATCCATTCTGTATTCATCACCCAATTGTTGCTTTTTTCATCCCAATCGGCCATGTACATGTCTTCAAAAAACTTTTGATCATCTGGATTCATATTGTTTCCAGTTGTTTCAGGTTGTCTTGCTGTAAAATATAATCGTTTGCCTCCATAAACTAAAATGGCGCCATACTCTTCATATTTTGAATTGATTTTTCTAGAAAAAGGTTGACGTAGGTTTACAACTTCATTTTTATTTTCATTTTTTACAAAATCACATTGTTGAATGAGAATGTCTAAGTCATAGTCTTTGGATAATCTTTTGCCAAAGATTTCTCTTGATTTAAGGTAATATGTTTTGGCTGAATCTATCTTGTTTAATGTGTGATGAATTCTTCCAAGCATATAGTATAGTTCTCCATCACCTTTGTCTCCTGCTAGTTTCAATGCGGTAACAATATTGTCTTCAGCACTGAGGTAGCTCTTTAAGTAAAATTCAGACATGGCAAGATGATAATTGGCTTTCCAAGAGTTTGGATTTTTCATCTTTGCTCTCTTGAATGTAAACATGGCTTCACTCGTCCGGCCCGCATAAAACAATTCATTACCGTTACCAATTAATTTTTTACACATGATTTTATCAAAGAAACCAACTTTCGATTGACTGAATACTTGCATTTGAATAAAAAAAATGAAGCAAAACAAAAGGAGCTTATTTAAATAAAATAAATCGTTGTTGGGAGGTATAGTTTTTGACATGATGTAAAAATATCAATTTTCTCCTTTAATCACAATAGGAATCCAGCAGTTGAAGTGGGATTTTGTTAATAAAAAAAAGGCCATAAAAATGACCTTCTCATTATTGAATATTTTTGGTTATAAACCGAATGCTTCTTTAACCTTGGAAACATAGTCAGTATCTTCCCATGGGAATAGCTTAACAGTGATGTTTTTGGTTTGACCAGCGGCATCTTTAAATTCTTTATTAATCGTTTCACATGTTCTTCCCATGTGACCATACGCTGCAGTTTCTGAGTAAATAGGTGTTCTTAAACTAAATCGTTTCTCAATGGCATAAGGTCTCATGTCGAAAATGGCTTCTAATTTCCTGGCTATTTCTCCATCCGTTAGTCCTGTTTTTGAAGTTCCATAAGTATCTACATACAGTCCCATAGGTTTTGCTACCCCAATGGCATAAGCTACTTGAACAAGTATTTCATCACAAAGACCAGCAGCTACCGCGTTTTTAGCAATGTGCCTTGTAGCATATGCAGCAGATCGGTCTACTTTTGATGGGTCTTTTCCAGAAAATGCACCTCCACCATGGGCTCCTTTTCCTCCATATGTATCAACAATAATTTTTCTTCCAGTTAAGCCAGTATCTCCATGAGGTCCTCCAATGACAAATATCCCTGTAGGGTTAACGTGATATGTGATTTGGTCATTAAATAAAGATTGAATGTGACTAGGCAGCTTTGCTTTTACTCTTGGAATTAAAATTTCAATAACATCACGTTTAATTTTTTCGAGCATCTCTTGTTCCTCTCCAAAATCATCGTGTTGGGTAGAAATAACTATGGCATCAATTCTAATGGGTTTGTTATCGTCTGAATATTCTATTGTAACCTGAGATTTTGAATCAGGTCTCAAATAAGTAATGTCATCGTTTTCTCTTCTTAAGGCAGCTAGCTCCTTTAAAAGGATATGTGAAATTTCCAAAGGGAGTGGCATATAGCTTTCAGTCTCATTAGTCGCATATCCAAACATCATTCCCTGATCTCCAGCACCCTGTTCTTCTTTGTCTTTTCTTTCGACTCCTTGATTTATGTCAGGCGATTGCTCATGAATTGCAGAAAACACACCACAAGAATTTCCATCAAACATGTATTCACTTTTGGTGTAGCCAATTTTATTGATAACATCTCTCGCTATTTTTTGAACATCCAAATAAGTCTTCGATTTGACCTCTCCAGCCAGAACCACTTGTCCTGTAGTTACAAGAGTTTCACAAGCAACTTTTGATTCTGGATCAAAAGCCAGGAAATTATCAATTAATGCATCGGAGATTTGATCTGCAACTTTATCTGGGTGTCCTTCTGAAACTGATTCAGAAGTAAATAAATATGACATATTTTTTTTTCTTTAAGAATGCAAATCTAATAAAAACAGACCTTTAAATAGGGAAAAATGTAGTTTTATTCGCGGCCATTTTACGAAGTAGAGGGTTCGGTCGATACCTATCCTCTCCATAATACTCAAAAAGTTGTTGTAATTGTTCCAATATTTCTTCATGCCCTATTTCATCAACCCACAATAAAAGTCCTTTAGGATAATTTACTCCTTTAGTCATGGCCAAGTCAATATCAATAGGTGTACCAACCCCCATGAAAACAGCATCGATAGCTTCATTGATCAACATACATCTCACTCGATTCAATATATAATTACCCAAGGCCTCATCTTTGTTCGCATCTTTGTTCGCATTTGGATTGTTGTAGTCGTAATAACCTCGTCCTGATTTCCTTCCTAAAAACCCTGCTTCAGCATATCGTTTTTGAGTAAAAGAGGGTTTAAATCTCGAGTCATAATAAAATGCTTTAAAAACCGATTCTGTTACCGCATAATTGACATCATTCCCTATGTAATCCATCAAGGTAAAAGGACCCATTTTAAATCCGCCTAATTCCGTGAGTGCCCAATCAATGGTTGCAAAGTCTGCAATACCTTCTTCATATATGCGTAGTGCTTCTCCGTAAAAAGGTCGTGCGACACGATTGACTATAAATCCTGGTGTATCTTTACATTTAACTACAGTTTTGCCCCACTTTTTGATCAAGTCAACAGCGCTATTTATGGTTTGCTCATCGGTTTGCACAGCCGGAATGATTTCAACGAGAGGCATGAGGGGTGCCGGATTAAAAAAGTGAATGCCAATACATCGATTCGATTTCGTTAATGCAGATCCTATTGATGCTATTGATAAAGAGGAAGTATTCGAAGCAAGGATACATGATTCACTTACTATTTGTTCTACGGCCTTAAAAACTTCATGTTTAACATTAATATTTTCAACAATTGCCTCAATTACCAAATCAGAGTCAGTCAGTTGGTTTAATTCAGATGTAAATGAGATCCTGTTAAGAATGGCTGTTTTATCCTCGGCTGTAATTCTCTCTTTTTCACACAGCCGACTTAATATTTTCTCCAATCCTGCTTTCGCTTTTTCCAATTGCAACTTTTCTTTGTCAACAACAATAACATCATGTCCATGCTGTGAGGCGATTTGAGCAATTCCACATCCCATGGTACCTGCTCCAATTATTCCGATTTTACTAATCATTTTCCTTTGAATTTGGCTTTTCTTTTTTCGAGAAATGCTTGCACACCTTCTTGAAAATCTTCTGTTTTACCCGCTTCTGTTTGAAGTTTTTCCTCTAGGTTGAGTTGTTCTTCAAGTGAATTATTTAGACTTTGATTAACCGCTTTCTTGGTTAGTCCAAAGGCTCTAGTTGGCATTAATGCGAGTTTTTCGGCAAGTTTAATTGTGAAGTTTTCAAATTCTTCCTCCGAAACACATTTATAAATCATATTTAGCTCTTCAGCCTCTTTTGCTGATATTTTATCTCCAGTAAACATTAGTGCCAGAGCTTTTTGTATACCAATTATTCTTGGCAGGAAATAAGTGCCTCCTGAATCAGGAATTAATCCGATTTTTGAAAAAGCCTGAATAAATGCTGCGTTTTCATGGGCGATAGTAAGATCACAAGCCAAAGCAATATTTGCTCCTGCACCAGCTGCAACTCCGTTAACGGCAGCAATTACAGGCTTTTCAAGTGATCTTATTTTTAATATAATGGGATTGTAGTGCTCTCTAACTATGGATTCAAGTTCAGGTCCGTTGGGATCAGTCGCTTCTGCTAGGTCTTGTCCTGCACAAAAAGCTTTTCCTGCACCAGTTATAATTATGGCTCTAATTTCATCATTTTGAACACAGTAATCGAGTTCCTTTTGCAATGACAATGCCATGGATTTATTAAATGAATTATAAACTTCTGGTCGATTTAGTGTGATCTTGTAAACACCGTTGTTTAGGGCTGTAATCAGTTCCATTATTTCGTGATAATAATTTTTATTCTTCTAATTTAGTTTATATAACTTATTCATGCCTGAAATACGGTCTTGAATTGCATTTCTCAGTTCAGCGGGTTCAACAATTTCAATTTCACCACCATAGCTTAATATTGTTCGAATAAGTTCTTCTGAAATAAGCAAGGTCAAGACAAAAAGGGTGAAATCTTTTGTTTCTTTTTTTACTTCTTGAGATTCATGGATGGGTTGGCTTTTAATATATCTTGCGGCAATTGTATTTGCTTTAATTATAATTTTATTTGATTTCCCTTTGTATGAGGTAATCCCCATCGAATGCTTAAAGTAGTTTTCTGCATTAAAATCTCCAGGGTAATAAGTTTCTTCTTCAAGTAGTTTCGGTGAATCGATTCGATCTAAAGCGTAGGTTCGAATGTCTTTTTGATTGATATCATATGATATGAGATACCATCTATTTCTATACTCTTTTAAAAAGAGGGGTGAAACTTTCCTGGGTTTTTCTTCAGCTTTTATATAGCTTGTATATAAAAACCATATTTGCTTTTTACGTTGTATAGCCTCCAATAGGAGGGGTAAGTATTCATTGCCACCAATAGAGGTCGCTGATTCAAATTGAATGAATTGACTTATTTCATTTTCTGAGGAGCCCACCGAAATTCGATCTACAATTTTATCAATTGCGTTTCCAAATTCCTTGAAGAACGGTGCATCTTTGAATTGATGCAGGGTGTCTACAGCATATTTAATTGAATGCAACTCATCTTCAGTTAATGGGATGTCATTAATACTGTAGTCAGGGTTTTCGTAGAAGTATCCTCGTTCTCTTTTGCTATATTTTATAGGTGCATCATGTTCCATTTTCATGTTGAACAGATCTTTCTCTATTGTGCTATCACAAATATGTTCTCCGGTAATAGAGCCGTATAAAGATTCCTCACATGCTTCTCTCAGTTCTTTTTTTGAAGGGAATGGCCTGTATTTATTCCATAACATTTTATCTATGATTCGGAACCTAATCAATGCATTCTTTATGTGTGGCATTTAGACTTTAATTTCTTTTTTTTGGTAACCAAATAATTCATAAAATTTAATGGCCTTCCCCACAGACTCAGGAACGTCTTCTTCCCAGCTAGAGGCTCCTGCTTTTATTTTTGACAAGACATCATCAGACATAATGTGTAGCAGCTTTGGGTTAAATTCCTTGATTTCTTTGATTTTATCGTTGTCTCTCATGTATTTTAACAAACCAACAAGATTGGGTGCAATTTCTATGTTATTCAAGTCATATATTTCACCATCTTCCACATTAAATGCTGGATATACATATATTTTCATGTGATGACCAAATCCTCTTCCGAAAGCTTCTAAGAGTCCCCCAGGAAGATTTCCATAATATTTTTCTTCGAAAATGGTATTTAAATTATAGACACCGAGAATTACGCCAATTAATTTCCCTCTCGCAATAGGAGCAAGGTATTCCACCATTTTGTAGTGCTTGAGGTAGTTTGAAACCATTACAGTATAACCTAATGAGCTTAATAAATCTGCACGGTCGAGAAAATCTTGCACCAATATTTTTCCATCGGCAGTAAGGTCTTTTAGGGTCAATTCAAAAACGACAGAAACGTCTTCCTCTGTTACATCGTTTTCTTCCATGAATGCTTTACGACCATTTTCAATCATATCAATATGAACTTTTGTAACCGGTCGAAACCTACCTCTCGTAAGTAATATGTTTTTCTTATAAAGGGCTGTGGCTGGTTGCAAAACATTTTTAGATAAATCAAACATAGTGGAATCCGTTATGCCTCTTTTTACCAAGTTTAGGGCAATTACTCGATTGTCTACATTTTCAAAATCTGGACCTTTAATACTGAGCATATCAATTTCTATTCGATCCCTTGGAATTCGATGAATTAAATTGTTTAGAAACTCCTCAATGTTCTCATGTTTATGGTAGCATGAATAGATGAGATTAACACCTAAAATACCTAAGGCCTCTTGCTGTCCCCTATGGCTATTGTCATGCATTTTCACATGCAATACAATGTTGTTTGGTTTACTTTCAGGTTTTAATTGGAAACGAATACCTACCCAGCCTTTACCTTGATTTGTTTTATGGTAGTTTAAGGATTCTACCGTATTACAAAAGGCAAAAAATTTAGACTCTTTGTATTTATTAGGTAGGGTTGTTTTCAGGTTGTCAAATTCAGTATCGAGCATCGTTTGAAGCCGTTCTTCACAAACATATCTTTTTGCTTTTCCATACATGGAATCCGAAACCTTCATGTCATAAGCAGAATGTGTAAATGCTATTGTTCCTGAACTTCCTCCAGCCTTAAAGAAATTTGCAGCAACCTCTTGCCCAGCACCTATTTCTGCAAAGCATCCATAAATATCAGTTTGAAGATTGATTTTTAAGGCCTTTTCTTCTGTTGTTAAATGTCTTGTTGAATTTTCCATAATTAATTGAAGGGATCCTTAAAATTAGGATTATTAATGAAAACGGTATCGGTTAAGGTCAATAAGAATTTCTTTAGTAATAATTTTTCCTGCGCATCTAATTGTACTCCTCCTTGATTTGCATATTCAATTAATGGATCAATGGTTGGGGACACATGAACTCCAGATGAGTAGTGTTCAATTACCTCATCGAGCGTACTAAATCTTCCATCGTGCATGTATGGAGCAGTAAGTTCAATATTTCTTAGACTCGGCACCTTAAATTTTCCTTCATCATCAGGGTTATTCGTCACCAGTGATCTTCCTAAATCTGAAAAAGTATTGTCTAATCCGTTATTGCTGAATTTTTTCACTCTCATTAAAGGCCCGTTGTGACAATGAAAACAATCCGCTCCATTTAAGCTTTTAAATAAATCGTATCCCGCCCATTCTTCTACTTCAATACTTTGTAGAATGCTGTTTTCATTAGATGAGAGGGGAATATTGTACTCATATTTATACATTACATCAAATTTTGAACTAGAAGATACAATCGTTCGAAGAAATTGTGCAATTGCTTTTGAAACTTTCGTTGCATCAATACCTTCCTCTCCAAATGCCCTGAAAAAATTATTTCTATAAAAAAGATCAGCATTTAATTTATCTACTGCCTGTTGCCATTCTTGATGCATTTCAATAGGATTTGGAACAGGCTCAAGAATTTGAGCCTCTAGAGAACTTTTGCGGCCATCCCAAAAGAAAAAATCTTCCCATCCCAGGTTAAATAAAGGCATTGCATTTCTTGTGCCTGAAATTCCATCAATTCCAGTTGAATATTGTAAGCTCTCTGCAAATGCATTTTCGGAGAGATGACAGCTTGCACAACTCATTGTATTGTCACCGCTTAATCTTTTCTCATAAAAGAGAAACCTTCCTAACTCAATCCCTTCCTCTGTCATTGGGTTGTCGGCAGGAATTATCATATTGGGAAAATGAGAAGGCGTAGAAATTGTGAATGGGGTTGGGACATAAACTCGATCCTTGTTGCACGATAGGCATAAGGCAAGAATAATAAATATATAAATAGAATGTTTCATTCTTATGGTGTTAAGGCAATCATGAAATTATTTTTCACCTTTTCAGCCAATTCAAGCTGACCACTTCCTGTGTGTGTAAGAAATTCAGTTTTCAAATCTATACTTGACTCACTATTCTTGAGGAATTTTGCCAGGTCTAATGACCATTCTAATTGGTGTCCATTTGATGTGGGTGTCCAATTGAGGTCATTAAATGTGAAGATTTCCATAAATTCATCCTTGCCGATATGATAACTAAAGTTATGGTCAAAGTTTTCTCCAGCGGACAAAGTATCAACTTTCCCTTCGATACTGATAAATATATAACCAGTATTCCATCCCCAATGCATTAGGCCCGCATTAGTTATATTTAAAGGGCTTTCATTTGGGAACAAAGATGGATCATCATGATTTATACTTGAATCCAAGCCAACCTTACCTGAAATCGCATCAAATTGAGAGTAATCACCTGAGGTGCTGAAAAGGTGGTTTTGAGTATTTCTGTAGTCATATAAGGAAGTCTTGTACAGGGTGTCTTGTCCATTTATTAAATCAGATAAATAAAATTTTAAATCTGTGAATTTTACAGTGTAGCCTTCATCTGTCAAATAGGAAGAGTCCAAATAAAAGCTCTGGTTTCCATAGCTTGTATTTATTTTTATTTGTAATTCATCTAATGCATAAGTACAGCTTCCATCGTCTGTATTCGCATTGACATTATAGTTTTCAGCTTGAGGGTCAGTACACCCCTCTTTCTTACATGAGAATGTAACAAACGAGCAGATGAACAGAATTGATAATAATCGAATCATTGTTAACAAAATTAAGCTAAAATTCTCGTAATTTCCTATTTTTATGGGCATAGATTAGGTCTTTAGTATGCTATCAACAATTAATCGCGAAAAGCACCCTTTATTTGTTTTGAGTGCTTCCGCAGGAAGTGGTAAAACGTATCAATTGGTTTTACAATATTTATCTATTGTATTGAAAACAAAATCCCCGAACAAATTCAAAGGAATAGTGGCCATAACGTTTACCAACAAGGCTTCATTAGAAATGAAAACACGAATAATTGATGCTTTGTTTAAGTTGGCTAAGTTCAAATCGTCAAGCGAAGACAAAAACACGGCAGAAATAATTGGAGAGCTCGAAAAGCTTGTGAAGGTTGATGAAAAAGAAATTGTAAAACGCAGTGGAAATGTTTTAAAAGCGATTCTTCACGGATATGAAAATTTTAATGTTTCAACAATCGATAAATTCAACTTGCGTTTGATTAAGTCCTTTTCAAATGATTTGGACTTGCCTAATGAATTTGAAGTATCCTTAAATGAAAAAGAAGTTCTTGAAGAGGTTATTGATTTACTTTTAAATTCCATTGGCGAAAGCGGAAATAAGGATTTAACAAAGCTGGTTAAAGAATACGCCAAGTCAAATTTTAGGGATGGGAACCAATGGAATTTCAAACGACAGCTCATGTCTTTTGCGTCTTCTTTGAATAAGGAGAAAAATCAAGGATTTATAAAGACCCTAATGAATATTTCTTTCGATAAAAAGGAATACAATAAGATTCAAAATAAGATTGATGAAATTAATGAGGTGTTTCAACCAAAAGTCGATTTATTTTCAGAGGCATTTCATGCTGAAAAGATAAACGAAATTGATCTTCCCTATAAAGGACAGACCTATAACGCTCTTTTAAAAATCACCAAGCTGACCAAATGCCCTATATTTAATAATGAAAAAGGTATTCTTTCAACAAGGCTATTGAATTATTGTGAAGAGGAAGGAGATACGAAGGCCTTAACTCGAGGTTTAAAGGATTTGCTTTTAGAAATTCATAAGTGCTACGTCGAGTTTTCTTCGGAGCTGACCTTGCTTGTAAAATATAAAGCCAATTTTTTCAATATGGCTCTCCTTAGGTATGTTTTTGATGCATTAAGTGAGCATAAGGAGAAAAATAAAATAATTAGAATTTCAGAATTTAATGAGCTTATTGGAAACCTTGTACAGAAAGAAGAAGCACCTTATATCTATGAAAGATTTGGTGTGAAATATGAGCATTTTTTATTAGATGAATTTCAAGACACATCTCGATTACAGTGGTTAAACTTATTGCCACTGTTGAGGGAATCATTGAGTAATGAAAAGGAGAATTTAATTGTTGGGGATCCCAAACAATCTATTTATAGATTTAATAATGGTCTGGCAGAACAATTTGTGAGCTTACCTGAAATATATAATCCTGAAGAAGACGATTATGTGTCTGAAGTTTCACGTTTTTTCAGTCAAATGGGTATAAAGAAACCTTTGGTTGATAATTATCGGTCTTGTTCTGAGGTGGTTTTATTCAACGAGAAAATATTTACAGATTTCAGTAAAAAGCTAGATGAAAAGTTTGAAAAGTTTTATGATTCAGTAGCTCAAAACCCAATATCCAGTAAACAAGGTTTTGTGCAAGTGATTTCTGAAAAACAGAAGAGAGACCTTGATCAAATGGTTTTAGATATATCAAAAATCATAAAAGAGTCAGAAGCGGGAAATTTTGATCTTGGTGATATATGTATTTTAACTGCAAAAAATGATTTGGGTGTTCAAATCGCAAACGAACTCACAAAGAAAGGCGTTTCTGTTTTCTCTCAGGAATCCCTTCTAATTTCGAAAAACATTCAAGTTCGTCTTCTTCTTTCTTATTTAAAATGGAGAATGCGTCCCACGATGGATACTTCTAAAAGGCAATTTGCAGAATTGTTTTTTAGGATTCAAGAACATGTGGATGATCGATATTTTGACTTCATTAAGGAGAAAGTAACTCCTTCTGGCTATTCGATAAAGTTTTTTGATGATGAGTCATTTTTAGATGAGTTTTTTGAAGGTCGAAATTCGTTTTTTAAGCCTTTTGAAAATATTTATGAGCTCGCCCTTCAATTCATGGACATGATGTCATGGACTGATGTGAACAATCCGTTTTTACACCAGCTCTTAGATTTGATTTTTCAATTTCAAAATAATCGTCAGTCTGATCTTTCTAAGTTTATAGAATATTACAATGAAAATAAGTCGTCATTTGCTTTAAAGATGCCAGATACTAAAAATGCAGTTCAGATTATGACGATTCATAAAGCGAAAGGTTTAGAGTTTCCGATTGTGATCATTCCCGAGATGGACTTTGGCTTATCGTTAAGAAGTGACTCAAAATTCTTTGTGAAAACTGAAGATAAAATATTGTACACAAACTTATCTGAGACGAGTCTAATTGATGATATAAATCTTAAGGCTCAGGAAGAAAAGAATCTCATTCTTTTGGACAAGCTGAATATGCTTTATGTCGCATTTACGAGGGCTGAGAGGCGCTTGTATGTCTTTAATAGGTATGATGGCAAGTCTGGTCTTGGGACAATGTTTCATTCTTGTCTTCAAAATGCTTTTAATCTTAATAAAGACGATGAATGTCTTGAGTATATTTCAGGAACAGAGGCCAATAAATATGAAGGAGGCATATTAAATCCCGTTGTAAATACAGATTTCTACATTCCTGAGGATATCGAAATTGAGGGTTCAAAGGTGCAATTAATTTTAGGCGATGATTCAGATGAAGATTATAGTACTCAGGAAGAAAGATTGTTTGGAATATATTTTCATCAGTTCATGTCTGAAATCAATGATGTTTCTGAAATGTCAGAGGTGTTGCTTCGGTATCAGTCTAACGATGCCATTGATGGATCTATTCTTACTAAAATGAAAGATGCTGCTCAGCTGTTTTTTGAGAAAGCCAATAAAAAAAGATTCTTTGATGGATCAATTAAAGTATATAATGAGCAGTCGATTTTAATCAATGGGAGCAATGCATTGCGTCCAGATAAGATCATTGAAAGAGACGAAGATGTTATTGTAATTGATTTTAAAACTGGAATTGCTTCTCCAAAGCATCATGAACAAATTTGGAACTATAAGTCTGTATTAGAAGAGGTGTTTAAAAAACCGGTAAAATCAATTCTTTACTACACTCAAAAAAGTCAATTAATCGAGATTTGATGTTTTGGTTTTGTTACACATTTTTAGAAAAGTGTATATAATTGGGTGTGGAATATCTCGTGTTGATGAAATTTGGGGACAAAATGCACAGCTAACAAAGAAATCACTTTTCCTTAAACTAATGATTTCAGGGTCTTCAAATTGATTAACCGCTTCGATGTCTACAAGGCCGAGTTCAAGCTGTTCAACCAGCTGGGGGTAAAGGCTGTACCTCGATGAAGAGAGCTCTACATTGTTGAAGTTTTCATAAAGCTGATGAAATGTTTTGCTTCTTGACTCAATGGTAATTCTTTCAAAACTACTTCCGGAAATCAAGTTTTCACTGATTAATTTCTCTTGTTGAGAAAGCAGCTGATTCTGTGTAATTAAGTATTCCAGGAAAATTTTAAATCCCTCACCCGTAATTAATACCGGGATATTCTTGTTTGCAATTTTTTTAAAAATTCCATTTAAATAGAAAGGATTTTCAATCGGTCCTGGGGCAACCCAGATACCATCATATTGATTAAAGTAACCCTCTTTGTGTTTAAGAGCTTCACTTATTTTTATCCAATAATAATTCAGTTCAACTTCAAGGAATTCGGAAGAATGGTCAAGAGATAAATTTGTAGCATGGTGAGCATTAAAGGTAAAATTATAATCTCCTATAATAGCTATTTTGAGTGCCTCACTCATTTATTTATTTTTGAACTATCTCTTAAACCAAGATGTAAATTTGGCATTTGTAATGTCTAGTGACTCCTCTTGGCTCGTTTGGGCGTTAAACCTCCAAACTTTACAGGTAAAATTACATTCAAATAAGGAATAGTCACCTGTATTGTCAGAAGCTTGACTTAAAATGTTAAATGTTGCTTCTTGACCAGGATCCGTTTCTCTAGAGAGCCAAGTAATTCCATTGTTGTCAATATATTCAATTTCAATTCCATTAAGTCCATCATCAGAAAAACTTATAGGGCTTAATGTTGCGTCTTGATGATAATCATTAAACATGGATACGGTAGGTTGAGAATTGGCAGCAGCATCCCATTCTAATGTCCCGTATTTCACTGTTACCGCTTGAGGATAATAAAACGATTTTATTTTTGAACCGTATGTTTTTTTAGAAGGCGTGGGTGAAGGGTTGATGTCTTCAACGTTCACGTCTACGGAGCCGTATCCTTGAACATTTTGTGTAAATTCTACTTGAGTTCCGTTTACGAAACCAACAAAGTAACAATTTAAATCTACCGTATTTACTGGTGGAGGAATCACCTCATGTTCGATGCATGAGGAGGTAAATAAAATCACCAAAAATAAAAATGGATATATGCTTTTAGTTTTCATGAGAAAAAAAATCTTTAATACAATCTATAAATATAACCTTTAAACGAAAATTATCCTAAAAAGATGCTTTTTTTGATGCTTTTTTATGGAAATTATAGAATATATTCCATGTTTCTTCTTTCGAAATCTGACAACCTTGAGTAACTAATTTGTGAATTTCATCAGGAACTTTTTCACCTAATTGCTTTGTTGAGGAATACAATTCCCAGGAATTAGGATGGTTACTTAATAGTTCGGGAATCAAATTTTCATTTTTAAAAGCGAAAGTTGGTTCAGTACTTTTTATTAATATGAGGTTAATGTTATCCTTATTTATTCTAAAAATAGAATAGACTTTGTCAGAAACAAAGCTTAAATATTTAATTTTTGAGTAGACCTTTGCTAAGACGGTATCACTAAAAATTTCTACAATTTGAATGGCTTTTTCCTTATTCTCGAGATTCATTTTCCTCCACGATTCATCATCTATCCCTTGAACAACGAGGAATTGTGTAAAATCTTCTGATAATACGTTCAATTCTTCTTCTGTCAACATGCGGTACCTCATTACCAAATAGTAGGTTTGACTTCGATCGTCAAATCAGAAAGCTCATCAAGCTGACCAATAGTCACGGCTTGCTCTAGCTGAAAGCTGTATGAGCCTTTACAGAATCTTCGTTGTCTAAATTTAAGCTTATGATCAATGTAAGTGCCTGATTTAGAACCGATCCATTCTCCGTTGGGTTTGGCCATTTTTATCTCAACAGGGACTTTTCCTAGAATTGATTTAGAATCTGTGATTTTTTTACAATCAGGTCCCGTAGTCGTTATATACAACCAAATATTGTTGTATGCATAATCGGTGGTGCTTCTCAGAGTGAAAATCACATCATATGTTATTGTATCTCCGGGAAAATTGACTTTAAACAATGGTTTTTCATCTTGTTTCCATTGGCTATTACTAAACTTGTGCGTTTGCATGTAAAGGGTATCATCTGTGCAAGATTGCATAGTGATAAGTAGAAACAATAAAGGGATGAAAAAAATGTTTTGTTTTTTTATTCGCATCTAATTGCTCTTATTTGGTTTCTTTCCTTTGTATTTTTTTCTTTTTTTCTTTTTGAATTTACTCTCGAACCTACTCACACTGTCTTGACCGACTACATTTGAGTAACCAACTTCTTCATTCACCAACTCTTTTTGGATTTCATAATCGGCCAAATTACTTGGTTTTTTTCCAGTCTTGTTGATTTCAATAATTTCCTTCACCCTATCAGGAGACAAGGAGTAAAGTTCACTTTCTCCTGGATATGCATACCACATCGTTTTTCGGAAAACGTCGGTCTTTACATGATAAGCAACTCCTTTTTGAGTTTTTAATTTCACATCAGTTTTAGGAAATTCACTGAGTCCCTCCAAATACATATCGAGCTCATAGTTTAGACAACATTTGAGTCTTCCACATTGTCCCGCAAGTTTTTGTGGGTTTAAAGACAATTGTTGGTAGCGTGCTGCCGATGTAGAAACACTTCTGAAATCTGAAAGCCAAGTTGAACAGCACAGCTCTCTTCCACAAGATCCGATTCCGCCCAGTCGAGCTGATTCTTGTCTTGCGCCAATTTGTTTCATTTCAATTCGAATTCTAAATTCGCTTGCCATGTCTTTTATCAGTTGGCGGAAATCGACTCTTCCTTCCGCTGTATAATAAAAGGTGGCCTTTGATAAGTCACCCTGATATTCTACATCTGAAATTTTCATTTGCAGGTTGAGATTCAAAGCAAGTGTTCTGGACTTATACATAAGGTCTTTTTCTTTGTCTCGTGCCTTGATCCAAAGGTCCATGTCTTTTTGCTCGGCGATACGAATTACTTTTTTAGCCTCTAAAGGCTTAAAGTTTTTTCGTTTTTTTGCTACTTGAATTTTTGCCAATTCACCACTAACTGAAACCACTCCAACATCATATCCTTTCATCGCATCAACCACAATTACATCACCGGCTTGTAATTTTTTGTCTAAAGTATTCCTATAAAAATCCTTTCTGGAGTTCTTAAAGCGCACTTCAATGATATTATAGGGTTGTTGACCACTTGGTAGCTCAATATTAGAAAGCCAATCGTATACTTCTAGCTTATTACAACCACTTTTATTGCAAGTTCCATTCATCTTACACCCCCCAGACTTTCCGTCCCCACTACTACAAGAATTACAACTCATTTTTTTTTGTTTAAAAATATAAATATTTAAGGAATTAGGCCTTATGAAGTAGTCTCATCGATTGAAAACAAATCAGTGTAAATAGAATTTTGGGATTTGCATTCCGATCGAGTTGGTAATAGGCATCATCAATAGATTTCATGAATTCCCTAATATTGTTTCCATTAATAAAGGGTGAGAATTTATTTATAAAAGACAATTCAGATTCGGAAACCTTCACGTGATCTATGCTTCCATAATTCTTAATGATGCATTGGCGCAGCATGTGAGAGCAGTATATCAAAAATAATTTTTGTCGTTCTTTTCCGATTTGCGCCATATCTTCGGCCCAATTCATCATTTCTACAACATTTTTTTTATAGCTTGACCTCATAAGACCAATGAAATCATCACAGAGTGATCCTTCTTGCTCGTCTATATTAATGAGCTCTAAAGCCTTGATTATATTTCCTTCCGAAAAGGAGGCAATTGATTCCGACTGCTCTTGGTCGAGTTGATATTTTGTTTTTAAATGCAATTTAATTGCAGCGTTGTCTACTCTGTTCAAGTGAAGTATTTGACAGCGAGATTTAATGGTATCAAGCAGGATTTCATTATCCTGACTTACTAAAAGGAAAATGGTTTTATTTGGTGGCTCCTCTAAAATCTTCAGTATTTTATTTGAACATTGCGAATTCATCTTATCAGCCATCCAAATGATCATAACCTTATACCCGCCTTCATAGGATGTCAGGGTTAGTTTTCTTTGAATGTCTTCACTTTCCCATACGGAAATAATGGGCTGACGTCCCTTAATATCAATAATTTGAGTCCAGTCGAAAAGGGTGAAATACGGATTCTTTTTTACTTGTTCTCTCCAGTGAGAAAGAAAAGGATTTGAAGTTTTACTTTCAATTTGTACAGTTGGAAAGCTAAAATGCAAATCAGGATGTTGCAATTTATTGATTTTTAAACACGATGAGCAGGTGCCACAGCTGTCGTTCTTTTTTTTGTCCAAACAAAGCACATATTGAGCATAAGCAATGCTTAAACCCAAGGCTCCGTATCCTGCGTCACCTGTAAACAGTTGAGCATGACTGATTTTGTTTTTTTGAACCCCATGTATCAGCTTTTCCTTAAAATTATCCTGGCCAATAATGTCTTTGAATTGCATAAATCAAATTTACTAATGTTTTCTAGTATTGAAATCAAAAAGAAAATATAAATTAGCTTAAAAAAAACATGAAACTACTGTTCCTTATTTCTTTCGCCTTTATTTACTTTTCATCCTTTAGTCAAAAGGCTAGGGTGCAGGAAGAAAATTTTAGTTTCTCAGTGTCCTCGAATGCAAATTCATTTTCTGTTGAAATTCCTTACGCTCAAAAAAGCTTTGTAGAAAGCAGGTTGAAAAAACTGCTTAAAGGTTGGGGGAAGCATAAGGAAAGTAAAGGCGAGCATAGTGCATTAATGGTTGAAATGAAGGACATGGGTAAGATCCCTTTCAATGTTTATGCAAGATTGACTGAAGGAAATAATGAAATCATAAGTGTACATTTTGGATTTGATCTAGGAGGAGCGTTTTTATCGAAAAGAGAACATCCAGAAAAATATAAAATCATGGAATCTAAAATAGTTGATTTTGCCTCAAGTCTTATAAAAGATTGGATTTCAGCGGAGTTGAAAAACGAAGAAAAAATATTGAATCAATTAGAGAAAGATCAAAAAGATCTTGAGAAGCGCAAAGCGCATTTAGAGAAAGAAATTGAAGACTTTCAAAAAAAAATCACTCAAAATGAAAAAGAGATAAAAGAGAATATTGATTTGCAGGGTAAAAAAAAGGAGGCCATACAGCTACAAGATAAAAAGGTTAAAAAAGTAGATCAAAAACTTAAGGATTTAAACTAGTCTTTCCCGGACACCAAAAGAACGATTTCTCCTTTGGGTTTGTTTTCAGTAAAATAGTCAATTAAGCTAGACAAAGAACCGTGATGGTATGTCTCGTATATTTTGGAGATTTCTCTTACGACACAGGCTTTTCTATCAGAATCAAAAATCTTGAGCATTTGACTCAATGTTTTTAGAATTCGATGTGGTGATTCATAATAAATAACAGTACAATCAAGCTCCATTACATTTTTAAGTCTTGTCTCTCTGCCTTTTTTGTGAGGTAAAAACCCTTCGAAATGAAACCTTTCTGAAGGGAATCCTGAAGCAACCAAAGCAGGTATAATCGCCGTAGGTCCTGGAAGACATTCAACTTCGATGCCTTCTTCAATACATTTACGAATCAAGAGATATCCAGGGTCTGAAATCCCAGGTGTTCCGGCATCTGAAACCAGTCCTGTAATTTCCTTATCTTTAATTGATTCGATGCATTTATCCAAAATTCGATGTTCGTTATGAGCGTGAAATGCAATAACGTGGTTTTGGATTTCGAGATGATTTAAAAGGCGTTTCGTTACACGGGTATCCTCCGCATAAATGACCTGACATTCCTTGAGCATTCGAATAGATCGAAGTGTAATATCTTCAAGGTTTCCGATTGGAGTTGGTATAATTACAAGTCTACCCATTATTTATTTTTATGAAAAAACATTTCGAACAACTTCATCAATTTTAGAACACTGAACAATTTCTATTCCGTATTTCTTAGAGTCAAATCCTTTGATTTTGTTTGAGATTATTATTTTTTTGAAACCAAGCTTTTCAACTTCACTTATTCTTTGATCTATTCTATTCACGGGTCTTATTTCTCCAGACAGACCTACTTCAGCAGAAAAAGCAATGCCTTCTGGTATGGCTAAATTGGCGTTTGAAGACAGAACAGCCATAGATACAGCAAGGTCTATTCCTGGATCATCTACTTTTATTCCCCCTGCAATATTTAAAAATACATCTTTAGCGCCAAGTTTAAAACCACATCTTTTCTCTAAAACAGCCAACAACATATTAAGTCTTTTTGAGTCAAAGCCAGTTGATGATCTTTGCGGTGTGCCATAAACAGCGGAACTCACAAGGGCCTGGATTTCAATTAAAAACGGTCTTAAACCTTCTAATGTTGCCGAAATAGCAACACCACTTAATTCGGAATCACTATTTGTAATTAAAATTTCTGAAGGATTATCAACGATTCTCAAACCATTGTTTTGCATTTCGTAAATCCCTATTTCGTTTGTGGAACCAAAACGGTTTTTACTGGTTCGGAGCAAGCGATACATGTGGTTTCGATCTCCTTCAAATTGCAATACAGTATCAACCATGTGCTCCAATACTTTTGGACCAGCAATGCTACCATCTTTTGTGATATGACCAATTAATAGGATGGCTATGTTTTTTTCTTTT
>ERZ1047821.756-NODE-756-length-22202-cov-7.488057_pt1 | contig 22202 bp, 11 predicted proteins | sample MGYA00383096_ERZ1047821 | MGnify/ENA primary metagenome ERZ1047821 (study PRJEB29581, sample SAMEA5548366) | metagenome | biome: marine; feature: coastal; material: water | depth 25 m | study: Short-term variability in the microbial, nano- and picoplankton... | reverse complement strand
TACCGCTCCCGTCCTACCTGTTTGCCAAGTGACTCCAAGTAACACCGAAACCGCTTCTTCAGGAGGGAATTTCCAAGCCAAAGCCCAGCGCGGGTGATGTGCGGTCTTGCCGAGTAATTCTCGCCTTTCTAAAGTATCAACTTTGAATACAACTCCATCGATTTCAAATTGATAATCATCACGTTGTTGTGCCCATTTTTTAGTTTCATTGCACATTGATTGTATCGCTTGAGCCGCACCATCAAAATCGTGAACTTGCCATGGGGCTGGTTCGATTCCTGCTATTTCACTCAACCATTCTAAGACATCTGAATCTTGCTCAAAATCGGGTGGTGAAATACTATCTTGGTGGCGATTGTTCGCATTTGGAAACTTTGCATCATATGCTTGGAAAACTAAGTCTTCAGCCTTTGCTTTTCCTTCTGCTTTCTTTTGCCGTAATGCTCCGGCTGCTAAGTTGCGAGGATTTGGTGAAATCTCACGATATTTTTCTTCAAACATTGTTTTGCGCATTACCACTTCGCCGCGCACATGAACATCAATCTCCGCAGCGAGTGATTCTGGTACATTTTCCACTCGCCGAGCATTGCGAGTTACATCTTCTCCCCGCTCCCCACTGCCACGAGTTGCTGCTCGTACCAATCGCCCTTTGCGATATTCAAGAGAAAGGGCAGAACCATCTAATTTGGGTTGGGAAAGGAATCTGCTGGCACCGAGTGCTGTTTCGTTAACGAAATGGTTGATTTCTTCATCACTGGTGGCTTTGTCAAGACTGCTCATGGAGAACATATGTTCCACTTTTACAGTGCCTGGGTCTACATCTGAACCAACGATATTGAGTTGTGGGTGATTGGGTTCAAGGGCTTTTAGTTCATCCCATAACCTATCAAATTCTGCATCGGATATCTGCGTTTGGGCTTGATTATAATAGAGATCTGAATGGAAGGCTATCTGTTGTGATAACCAAGCGATACGCGCCGCTTCATCCTGTGGATTTGGGCCGACCTCCGCCATATTACAGACAGGATGGCGAGCCTTCTTGAACACTCGCTTTAGATTGCCAAAGTTATGCCTAGCGGCCTTATCTTTGGGCGGTGGAATTGCGAGTTGTCAACTAACCCACTTGTGATGATAGTGATTAACCACTCTCTCTATTAGATCTAGAACTATTATGGTCTACAGCCCGAACTGGGGGTGCGGGGTCATCTGGTACAACCGCACGGATGTTTCTAATGGCATTCATTGCACCTTGATGCATTGATGACATTTCATTGGATGGATTGATATTTTCATCACTGAATCCATCTGCACTGATTGAAAATAGACGTACCATGTTTGCTTCAACGCAGTCATCGCAGGTGAAATTATCACTGAATTCAAAGCGATCTCCTTCAGACAACGTACCACTTGAGTCAGCATCAACAAAGGTAATGCCTTTTTCTAACAATTCGTCAATATCTGATAAATCATATGCGTCGATATCCGTGCAGGAATTTCCAGCGCTTCCAAAGATAACCCTGCTTTGCCCAAGGGATTGGTTGTCAGATTTGATTGTGCCCTCACTTCTAGCGCTTGTATCCTCTTCATCAGCCTTAGTCGAATTATCGGCTTCAGAAGTTTCATCATCCCTAGTCATATTATCAGCTTCAGAAGTTTCATCTAATCCAATCGTTTTATTGTCAAGAGTGCAATTTGAAGTGACTAAGCGATAATCACTCAAATCTCCTTCCATACCATATGGACCACTTGGGCCAGCGATGACCACTTTGACATTGACAGCATTCAAGCCTTTTCTACCCTCTTCGGTTGCAGACTTATTTTCTGTTTCATTGGTATCTTCATCGGAAATTCCTTCAAAATAAAATGGAATGGCTTTCATATGCATTAATCCATATTCAATAGGAGCGGCATAGTCATATTCTTCAAAGCGCATTTCATTAGCATCTACTACCTCAAGCAAAATAATACGAGCGGAGACGACTCTCAAATATCCATGGACGTTGCCACCCCTCGTGCTTGATGTATCTTCATCCCCATCATCGATGCCGACAGGTATTCCCATGTAACTGTCAATGATGGACACATCGGTGTTATGAATTTCGTTGCAATACTCGGTGATTTTGAATCCATCTTCTGTCATCACGCCCATCACTTCAACCTCTGTACCTGTGCTCGTATCTTTAGCAAAATAGTAGATGATTTGTTGGCCACCTCCTCCCAATGTTTGGGGTTCTTTGAATTCAATGGATTCGAATTCAGTGTCAGCAACTGAAGGGAAACCACAAGGTCGGACTCCCGTTTTAGCATCATTACAGTCACCCGGTCCTCCATTCCCGCGGCCTCCAGCGACCTCTTGGTCAAGACCGTCCGCAACCTCGGCACAGCAGTCATCCGATGACCTAATTCCAGGACCATGTTCTAACCGGTTTCTAAACTCGTCATAGGTTGACGCAGTGTCCATCGAGTAATTGTCCCATTCTCCATCACTGAATTTCTCGACTTGAACGACGTTGTCAAAGACAGTTTGGCTTGAATAATGGCATTCATCGAATTCAACTCTGTCGTCTTCCTTTATCTCGTCAATTAGGCCAAGTGATGATGCGGCATCCCGGCAACGCTCATTTTGAATTATATGGGACGCTTCGTGAGCACCTTCGTGGATATTCCGCAACAAAATTTTCTGATCATAATAATCTGAAGAGAATACCTCTTGGATATCGAGGCTACGTGATTCGTTTTCATCTGCGGATGTTTCACCAATCATCAACCGATATCCAACCGGGCCGGTTGCATTATCGATCGCATCAGAATCCCAAGAATTCCAGAATACTTCTTCAGCCAACAACAGTTGTTCCTCTGATAAACAGAGGTCTGATGAGTTCGTTGCGGTTACATCGTAATTTAGGGCACTAGTATCCATGCAGCCCCAAATTTCTGTTATTTCTTCGATTTTTTCTTCAACAATATCTTCACTAATACCGTCAATACAACCCGCTAAAGGGACGATTAACATCAGGAGACTTGCAAAAATAACTTGGGCGCGCATGATTGCCCTATTGTATGGCGGTATTTGAAAATACCACCGCGTAAATCAACGATTAGGAATCACTCAAAAGAAAGAGCAACAAATTCACTATCTGCCATTGGACATCTTGTCATAATTGATTGACTCATTACTCGCATATGAATTTCTGCAACAACTTCTACAGTCGCTTCAAACATGTGACCTGCATGAACTTCAACATCGTTATCAGTAAATGTAGCATGTAAATGGGTAAATCCGCTGCCATCTTTTAATCTTGCAAAGTTGCCCTGTAGTGTAACTAATTCACATGGTTCCTCTAATGTCCAGCGCTGATAAATGTGTTCAGCATTCATGAAACCATATGCATTATTGCGCGTACGACCAATTCCACTTGTTATCGCTGCTGCATTGATTTTTTCTTGATCTGCAACTTCTCTAATACTTGCATGTATTTCTTCGCCAGGGTCCAGTCGGATGAAGATATCATCACCGCTTCTCGTCCAATCCATGTACTGGCCAAAACAATGAGGTTTTTGAGTGTAATGCTTTCAATCATTCCGATTCGTCATTGATAGAATTAATAATCGGAATTTCAATTAACTCTCCTGAAAGTATATTTTCAATATAGTGTCTAGCGATTGTCAAATCATTTTGTTCACCGCCCAATGGTAATGGGCCAAATATCCCCCAACCCTTTCTCAACAACATTATTCTCCGCTTTGGCTGTCTCTTGGCAATTTTTAGCATCGACCAAGGATATCTTTGACCATCAGCAAATAAATGAGTATTGGTGATTGCATAACGTTTTGGAACCAATAGAGAAATCAAATGCAGTGCCAACAAAATATCCCAAATTATCACATAAGTTACTGAGGTATTGGAAATTTGTACTAATCCCCATGGTAACGCCATCATTGCAGCCATTGAGCCAAGGTTTCCCCATTGTCTTATCACCTCATGAGAGCCTTCACTTTGCCAAGCGAAGCAGCCATTATCTTGTTTGCCAAGAATTGGAACATCTGAACGTTGTTTGGTCAACCAATATGCATCCCATGCAATGATGATTGCAAGTATTGAAACTGCAACCATAGCGATATCGTTTGGATCTGGTAGAGCACTGGGTGTCACCATATTTTCACCTCAAAGAAGTCGTTCATCAAATAACTTCATCTCACTATTTCCGCCACCCTTTCTAGAACGAACGACTAGCATTATTGCAATTATTATCAATCCAATAACAAGAAGTAAGCCGGTGGTTGATATTACATTTTCATCTCCTGAAGCGACCCCTTCTAAGATGTCTGGGGTTCCGTCATTGTCATCATCTTGGTCTTCAAATAACCATGTTGTCATGCCCTCTGGGCAGTTGATGTCGTCAGGCATTCCATCATCATCGCTATCCGCAAATGCACAAGCATCTAATGGAAATTTGTCTTTAATATCTGTAAATCCATCATTGTCATCATCCTCGTCATAGATATCTGGGCCACATGAACGCGTCAGCGTGTTGTCAAACCAATCGCTGTCATCGCAAGAAGAAGTCCAATCACCATCTGAATCAAGTGCAGTTACTTCAAAATCTACGCTAGCAATTGCCACCTTGCCAAAGGTGTCGGTGACTTGCAACTCCAAAACATAAATTCCTTGTGATATATCTGTTAAATTATATTGTAATTCATCAGGCCCTCTTAGAACTTCATTACCAGAAACATCACTCACTATCCAAAGTAAAGTCAATTGCTCAATGGAATCATAATCATCAGAGACTTGAGCAATTGCTGTCAAATGTGTAGTCTCCATGAATCTTTGACCTGGATATGGAGAACTGATACTCGCTGTAGGCTGGCCATTTACAGTCATGTTAACCATTAAGTGATTATTTTCAAGTGGTAACTCAAAGGCTGCTTCAGTGTCAATCACTTCTTCTGCACTAGCCAATAGAGTGATTGTAGTGGCTTCGTATGTAGTGGATGATGAAATCCACTTAAGCAAGATTTTCGCCTCAACTCCGTGCCCGCTATAACTCAGTAATTGGTCATCAATACCAGAAATAGATACTTGATAATCCGCGGTAATTGATTGGTTATTCAATCTCGCATCCAAGATGAAAGTCTCGTAAACATAGGCTTCAGACTGTATTAAGGAAAAAGTCGCTGATGTGCTATCAACATCAACCAATACAATTTCAGTTGAGGAACTTTCTATCTCCCCTACGATAATACCTTCTTCAATATTACAACCGAAACCTTCTGCTGAGATTGCAGTACTCGCCCATAAATCTGCATTTCTAATTATCAAATCAGCTGGTGATTCGCCTGTATCGGCATGTAAATCGATGGCAATCGCATAATTTGCAATGCTAATATCTTCAATTTCTAAAGATGAGGCGGATTTGCCATGGTGTACGGTCAAACCTGTTCCTGTTCCTTGCCCGATCAAATTTATCGTTGATATTGTTCCTGCAGTATTATCAAAATCAATTGCTGGTGCACCGGTTATTTCAATATTTGACAATGATATCTCTCTGTTATTATTGCCCGTAATCGCAGCAGTTCCCGCAACTACTGCACTCAAGCCATCAACAGAAAACTGTCCATCAATTGATTCAAGTCGCATGACATTGCTGTTGCCATTGAATAATGATGCATCGATATTTTTGACGCTTCCTGTTACTCCTGCCAACTCCATCCCAGAGGATGTATTTTCTCCAATAATCAGACCATCTATCTGTAATTCAACTTGTCTTGCCCAAATACCCAATTCATTACATGAATCTAACTCTACATCGGCAAGAGAGAGGGTTGTGGTTGAAGGATAAGCGATAATACAACCAGAGCCCCCATCATGGAATTGTGAATTTCTAATGTTGACCTTTGCCGAACTACCTGAAGAAATTTGCATCAGTGGATCTGAACCGCTTGAGCGAGCGAATAGTGCCGAATTGGCTTCAACGACTCCGAGGCTAGGAATTGTCAATGCTTTGCTCGCTTCTACAACATGTGTGCCTGATAAATCAATGAGAGAACTGGTATATTCTCCCAAAACTAATCCTCCCCAACGTGCGCCGAATCCTGTGCTTGAGAGTGTGGCAATACCTGCATCTAATACACCGTTCACTGTGATTGTTGAACCTTCGGTAGAACGGACTGCAACGCCGTCATGAATTGTCAATGTTGCAAATTGGCCAACTTCCAAATTACCATCCAAATAATATGGGCTCCATTGAGATTCTAATATCAACCAAGAATTTATTGTACCAATCGGTAATGTTGAAGCCATAAATGTATGAGTCAAACTAGCGGAAGAATCCCAAGAGGTCATATCTGTAAAGGAATCTATTTGCAAAGCAACTGTTTTCATTCCACCTGTGGTATCGCTTGAATCATCTACGTGACGAGCGGTTGCAGAAGTTGAAACCTGTCCACTATCATCTGTTTGTGACATTGCACCATCTACTGAGACAATTGCACCGACCACCGGTTCACCTTTGTCCAATACTGTAACTTCAAGTTTTGATAATAATGTGAATTCTCCTCCGGTTAATACAGCAATACTTCCTTCAACAACTCCTCCCGTCATTTCAACTTCACAGCCTGGTTGTAGAGTTAGACTTCCTTTGATTATCATTTGAGAAACTTCGCGTAATGTTTGGCACGACCAGATTAAATTAGCATCTAAAGTCAATGAATGGCCAATGTCTGCGCTAACCATTGCAGTAGTTCCTGCGAAAATATTTGGCACTGAAATTGTTGCACTTTGGCCACTCAATGTGCCTGAGCCTTGGACATCTATTTCTGCTGTTGACGGCAATTGCAAGTCAACACCAACCAATGAAAGTCCTGCATTATTGGAGATTGTCAAATCTCCTGATAAGATATGTGCTGTCCCATCTGGCTTTGGATTGAGAACTACAAATTGCCCGCTTGGAATAGTCCAATCACCAGAAGGTATGACTGGGATTTGTACAGATTGGCCGCCTTGTCCTCCGATCAATGAAACCCTGACTCCCGCGCCATCCAAAGTAACTGAAACCGTTGAACCTGAAGATAAGAGCGGTAGGTCTGCCGCACCATTTACATCACTGGTTAATTCAAAACCATGAACAAGTATGTTAGCTTCAACCGGATTACCAATCAAATCGGTAAAAGTAACTGCTGTTTCAATGAACTTGTCAGAGGATGATGTTGCTATCACTTGTGATGACGATGAACCATAAAGGAAATACCCATCTCCCAATGCTTGTGACGAACCTGCTGAATTCTGCGGTTGGAAATTACGAACTGTTGCCTGTGAGCCGTCCGACAGTGATAGAGGGGTTGTGTGTAGTGCAGCAGTCCATTGACTCAAATGAAGTGACGAATGGCCAGTTAATCGTACTCCAGTCTCTTGGGCTGTGCTATGAAGTGAGTTGCCCTTGAATGAAGTGTTGGACAAATCAATACCAACTTCTTTACCATATTCCAATACTATATCTGTTGCAGTGATTGTACTTTGTTCGGTATTGATAGATGTTGCAAAATTATTTACCTCGAAATTACCCAAATTAATATTTGAGTACCAAATGTTTAGAGCCTCTGATTGACTATCAAAGGAACTGTATGTTTTTGAAATAATTACATTATCCCAATCATGATTGCCGCCCAGTACATTGACTGAGCGTTCAGTGCTGGATAAGTGCTCAATTGCAACTGTTTGAAGAGATGAATCTGGTCCTGAAATGATAAGTGCATTTTGTTGAGTAGTGATATTGGTTGATTGGATGTTTAGAATGCCTTGTCCTGATGCGGAGATGCCGCTATCTTGTCCGGTTAACTGTGATGCGGAAAACTCGTGTTGTCCGTTTCCTGAAAGCGTTGCAAGATGATTACTGTCCCAAACTTCAAGTTGGTTGAATTGACAAGTTCCCGCACAATTTGAATCAATAGTTGCCCTATTTGCATCGGTAGATGATTGGAATCTAATATCGTTCAAGCGATATTGAGTGGCTCCATTAGCACTGAGTAATCTTTGACCTGCTACCGCTGCTGTATTCAATTGTAAATCATCACTATTCGCTGCATCTACAAGCAACAATACATCACTACCAGTGATGTTGGAAACTTCTACAGAAGCACCGGAAACTGAAGAAATGCCAACAGTTGTTTGACTAATTCCAACCCGGTTGGCGATTAGGTTGCCATTGCTTCCGCTCAAGCCGATGCCTGATGAGGAAATTGCAATATCTTGTCCATTGAAATTTCCACTATTGGATACGCCAATTGCGATGTCATCAAAAGTTGCATCATCTAATACAATATTTCCACTATTTCTAATCGCATCAAAATCAATATGATTTGCTGTGAAATCGCTAACTGATGAACTACCGATTACATTGATTGCGATGTATGAATCGTTAACAATGAGATTGTTTGCTTCGAGTGTCCCTTCTACCAGTACGCCTGTTTCAGCATTTTCTATGACTACGTTTTGTAATACTGCGTGGCCATTATTTGCAACTTCAATACCAACCCATAATCCAGCTCCGTGAGAGCCTTGGGAAGGAGAAGGATTGCTAGAATTGAAGTAAACTCCGTTTGCATCTAAAGTTCCTTCAACAGATATCCAATACTCTTTTGCATCTATTGTTGTACCAGATTGGATGGTTAGTGTTGTCCCATTAGCAACTGTAACATTTCCGCTGAGAATAACTTCTCCACTCCATTGAGAGTCGGAATTTATCACACTATCTGCACTAGATGGGGTTACAAAACCTGACAGAGGTGCAACTAGTAACAACAAGACGAGTATAAGGGCGCGAGCGCTTGCCATGTCAATGGCTCGTTGATTATCCATAAGAACCCAAAGGCTTCCCGTCAGTACTTGATAAGGTTCTTAGCAATAATTTGTCTAGTCTTTCGACCGAACAAGGGATTTGCAATTACTAGGTCAGAGTTGCTCACTTTAGAGATGTGCTGAACGGTGCGATTTCTTCAATGAGATCGTGGTGTCCAACATACATTCTGCGGCAGCAGTAACGAGTTAGTTCTACCTGGTCAAGTGCATCAGCAACTTCGATACCAGCGGCGATTTTCTCTTTGTACTCTTCCCACTTGTGAGCAATTAAGCCACCACAACTGAAACAACGGATTGGAATTATCATACTTATTCACCTCAACGATAGGACTTCTGCTTCTTTCTACGAGCACCGCGACCAAGTTGGTGCTTGGCCTCTTTGCGGCGAGGATCGTTAACCAATAAACTACGGTCGAATCTCAAGTATTCATCACGTAATTCTTCGTCAATTCCTTCTGCTCCACCATTGTAGTGGACTAATCCACGTGCAATAGCAGTACGAATTGCATCACTTTGACCCATGATACCGCCACCTTCGGTGGTGATGTTGATGTCAACTTTGCTCAAGCGCTTCATTGCGTCTGCAATGATTAGCGGCTCCATTGCCTTGCGACGTGCAAGTGATGGTGAAAGGATTTCGATAGGTTCGCTATTGACACGCACTCTTCCCTTACCAGCGATTACGCTTGCTCGAGCTACTGCGGTCTTGCGCTTTCCTGATGATTCAACAGACTTCTTTTTCTTCTTACTTGCCATCATTGTTCACCTCCATTCCAGCGGTGGGTTGGTGCACCCAGATTAGCAGAAATATCTCCAAGGAGAATAAAGCGGTCCGGTAGTGCTCTTCTAATCTTGCTATCGTCACCAATTTCATGACCTTCAGGAAGATCATCTTCTAGATGAGATGGGCAACCGATTTCAACACGTAGATTACGTAATGCACGGCGTCCACTACTCTTCTTTTGATAAGGTAGCATTCCACGAACTGTACGCTTTAGAATCATATCTGGCATACGTGGGAAGAAAGGTCCCTTACGCGAGTGATTCAACTCATACTTTGCATGGTAATTGTTTAGTACGGAGCGTGGGCGTCCAGAAACGATTGCTTTCTCTGAATTGATAATGACAACTTTGTCATCACGGTCTTCACGAGCAGCCTTCAACAGAAGTTCTGCAACGGTAGATGCTAATCGTCCCATAATGAGACCATCTGCGTTGAATACGTAGGTGGTTTCATCCAAGGATTACGACCCCCTTTCCAGTTGGGTTTTCGTTCATCAGCTCGCCGTAGGTCATAATTCGACCCCCAGCGGCTTCTATTTTCTCCCGAGCGCCATTACTTACACTGTATGCTGCGATAGTGTGGTTACTGACCAATTCACCTGAGCCAAGAAGCTTGCCTGGTATGAGGATTGTTGCACCCTCAGGGGCGTAGCGACTTACACGGCTAAGGTTAGGTTGGGCCCAGTTCTTGCGACTCTTTGAAAGACGCATGGCCACATCTCGCCAAACAGCAGATCCGGTCTCGCGAGACTGTGCCTTCAATTGGCCGATCATGTCGACTAACTGAGTATTTGTCTTGCTTGTAGGTTTGCTCATTTAACTCCCTCGATGCTTTGAAGCAAGCCGCCGACTCGCCAACCCATTATGAAGCCACCGACGCGTGAACGCTGTACTACGCGTCGCAGTGCTGCGTTTATCAACAGCGGACTGTTTTCAATGGCTCGCGCCAAAAGCATCCGTTCATTCGTAAAGAATGTCGCCTTTTGCATCAAGTAGTTCTACTGTTAATCCTGCAGCCCTGCCTTGGATAATGATCTCTTCGTGTAATGCATCGGAAAAACTGTCCAGTGCTCCGAGTTGAGTTATTCCCTCAATATCGGTTAATTGGTCGATTAGATGATTCAGCACACAACTAACTCCGTATGCTTGTCCAGCCCTAAATGCGTGGTCAACACCACCAATTTCTGGGTCTTCTGCTTTCATGCGTAGCATTACTTGCTGAGAATACGCGACTAAGGCTCCATAAATTGATTCAATTATTTGTGCCGCTTCCAAATCCCCAAGTAGAGATTGTGATTGTGCTAGTGCTGCTCTAACCGCTTGTCCATAGGTGCCGTGTGCCCCAATTGTGTCGTTTGTCTCTTGTTGCATGGCTTGGTCGATGAGCCCTTTCCAGTCGTCCATGTTGTAAGCACAAGGGAACTGCCCCTTCAATGTTAAGGTTAATTTGACAGACAAATTCAACATGCTTGACCAAATACTACTCGTCAAAGTCTACACCGTAATGCGAATTAGGCGGGCGCAACGCATTGCGCCTCACCTATGTCGCCGATTATTCAGACTCAAATTGAGAATCCGCTGTTATCGTCGCCGTCATCAATTCCTGCTTGACGCATTGTTCCATCAGATGCTACGAATTCACCGGCCTTGGTTTGGACATCGTATAGATTTACCAAATCTTTCCTTCCAACCATTCCTTCTTCACCTAATGCAAGGGTCAAAGAGCTTGAAATTGCATGAAGTGTATTCATAGCCTTATCTCGGTGTTCTGCACCAATGTTGTGATCTGAATATCTTGCTTCCTCAAAGATTGTTAGGAATCCGTCAAGTTGCTCACTTGGAACCATACTGAAGGCTGCACGAACTGCTGTTTCAAATTCACGCGTTGTTTCGTAAACCTTCTTCATGAATCCGTGCTTTCTAAAGTGCTTGACCAAATTCTTGTAACAATCGAAAATCGCTGCGATATACTCGTTGCTCGCTTCGAGTTGCATCATCGTATCGGTCAAAATACCCTTCAGAGCATGTACTTGACGACGCTCTTGTACGCGTTGCCAATACATGAATCCTGCAATAAGTGCTGCCATCAATACAATTGCAAACGCCATCATATTTTGCGGAGTGAATAAATCGGAATCTGAACTGAAATCAGAAGGTTCTGCCCAACTGATTTCGTGCGTAATATTATCCTGTGATTCTGAGAAATACGTAGAACCTGGATAGTATGCAATAATTCTCCATCTTCCTTCACACTCGACACCATTACATGTTTTTCCATCAAATGCCCACTCAAAGCTTGCATGTCCTTGTTCATTGGTCTTGGTCTTGTTTACTCCTTCCTTAACCCATTCGCCATCGGCGAAGAATTGACGGACGAACCACACTTCTTCATTTTCAACTGCCAGATCAAGACGGTCCCGCAATAATGCGATTTCACCGATAATTGGGGTTCCTTCTGGAATTCCATTCAGTCCTGAATGGCTCCATGTCTGCTTAACTTGTAAGTCAACACGAGAGCGAACAAGAATTTGAATGTCCATACTTGAACCATTCAATACTGAGGATGAATCTTTATCACAACCACCAGCAACACGCATGTCCGGTTCAAATGCTACTCGTAATGTTCTGAATCCTTCCAATTTACCACCGGTCGTTTCCACACCCTTTAGGTTTGGATTTTGTAATGGGTCGCCACTGAACCATTCTATTGTACCATCTATTTCGTTAGTACGGATAGTTGCAATTGGGCGGATATTTTGTTCAGGATCAAGATAGATGTTCAAACACTTTCCACCAACGAATTGACCATTGGATTGTGTTAGTTTTGCATCTATGTGGAATGATTCCTTCAGGTAAAGCACTGGGTATGTGCTGCCATTAGGCGCCATCCATGATTCAACACTAGACTTGAACGGTCCAACTTCCATCACAGAAAGCGTAGAGTTTGAAAATACATCAAACTCAGATTGAACTGTCTTGTTTTCATAGCGGTAAGCATCGTTGTTATCGTATGATGAATAGATAACTGATACCTTTGCCTTTCCAGCCATTACGTCGCTTAGAGGGCAAGTAATAGAATAGAATCCATCTGAATCAGTTGTCGATGTTGGACAGGCTATTGGGCCAGATTGACCATTGACCATCTCGTAGTTAACACGGATGATTCTGTTGGTCAAGTTAGTTCCAAGTTCATCTGTTAACTGACCTGTGACAACCATTGGCTTAGGAACGACTTCACCCGTCATAGGATCAATTTCGCTTGTGTAAACGATTTGGTCATCAACATCCAAATTGGTTCTTCCAATTAGGCTGAATCCATTGGCATTATGAGTCATTATCACGCGATAGTGGTCGTTTCCTGGTGTGCTTACACACGGGTCCCAAGCTCCCTGTATTCCAAGGTATGATGCTTCTAGTGGAGCGCAACCTTCGTTTGGAAGTGTTTCTTCGAAGCGTAGAATAACATTTACAGGACCAAATCCATCTGGTAAGAAGGATTCTGGGTCATCACGTAGTAGTTGTGGATTCAGTGGACTGATGTTAGATTTCAAACATCCAATTGTTTCGTTACGGTCTAAGTTACCATCGGAGTTGTAATCTCTGTCTGCAAAGCCATCACCATTACCATCATAGAAACAAAGATGGGAACCATCTGGTTGTGGCTCTGGTAATGAAATCAATCCTGCTTGCGGTGCAATGGTTGCAACGACTTGGCGGTGATTTATTCCATCAAATCCTTTACCTTCAAAGATAACATCTACTAATCCGCCATCAGGCGCTTCTGCACCATCGAGTGCAGCTCCTCCAGAGTCTCGGACCTGTGTCTTATTGTCGTCAACTATCTGAGCAGTGAAATCCCACCGGTCTCCTGATTGTCGTATGTTAGGGTCTGATGTTGTGACCGATAAGTATGACCTTGAAACAACCCATACTTCTTGGGTCGCAGTATTACCCTTCATCAATGGCGTTCCTGCATATTCAAACTGTAGAGTAAAGTCACCTAATTCATCTTGTGCTGAGATGTTAAATGGAATTTCAAAGAATCCATTGTCATCTGTATAGTTAACACCGGTTCTTCCATCAAATGACCATGTGTAATTTACCGGAGCATTACGAACTGGTTGTAAAGAATTGTCAACTAGTTTTGCCTGAATCGTAGTGTTTGTGTTACGATATAGACGAGGCAGGGATGTTGTTTGGAAATCTGTAGTACCAACAACTGTTACGTTGATGTATGCACCTGTATGAGCCAGTGTTGTAGAGTTCCCAGTAAAGTAGTATGCTGAGTTAGTGAAGTCCACTCTAACACCGTATGTTCCTGCACTGTATTGACTGTACCAAGACCAGTTGTAATCATATGCTGCATCTCCATCCTTCATGATTGGTCGTTGTGCATATGCTGTTTCTTGAGCACCCATAAATTGTCCATTGTGGTCAACGTCAATTTGTAATGCAATCGGGTCCGCATCCCAAGCATGGTTGGTTCTGTTGGTGACAGTACCAATGACTTGGAAGCCTTCTCCAGTATTCATTTCTGGAACGATTTCACAACGCACAGGGCTTTGTGGGTCTGTTGGATCAACAGCACCACAAGGTGGTAGGTTAGAATCTCCACCATTGACTAAATTGATTCTCCAATGTGTTGAGTTTGTTGATATGAAATTACGCAGTCTCGCTGCTTCGCCTAACAATGAAGCAGGGGTTCCATCCCAATTTGTTGGGTAAGGCTTGTAGTTTGCAACATCATTGTAGTTAATTCCAGCAGCAGCAAGAGCTTGTGCGTGGAATAAGGTTGCCCAATTACCGAATGTTCCATCGCCGTTATTGATGGTCGCGTCAAAGTAGTATACCGGGTTAACACCGTTTGTAATCAACTGTCCTTCGATATTCATGCGATGCATGATACGAACTTGGAATGGTTGTGCTTCATCTCCATGTAGCCAAGGGAATGGCCATTCACTTGCTAATTCAGGTGAAACTCTTGCAACAATTTCAATGTCGCCGGAAGGTAAACTCGTATTGGTATAGTCATATCTAACTGGAACACCCAGATTATCTACAACTATATTGTGTTCTTTGGTCGTTGGATTCCATACAATTTCTTCATAACCGCCTGGAATTTGTCCAACTCCATTATCCATTGTTGAATTCCATCGAACTTGCTTCCAAGTTCCTGAAATACCCAAATCTTGGATAAAGGTCAAAGATGCCCATCCAGATGAATCTGTACGATATCCTTCGCCACCGAATCCTGTGAAGTTTGTTGGGTGGGTGTGGTTTCCGAAGATTCCTCCGAAGATAGAGAAAGTAATCGGTGCGTTCTTGATACGATTGTCAAATATTCCACGCTCCCAATCTGCTGTATAATGTGCTTTGAAATCAAGCCAGAATGGTTGTTCATCGCTACGGAAATATTCCCAAGCAGAATAATCAACTGTCAGATTTGATTCCACTCCTACATTGTAAGATTGTGATGTATTTCCATTGAATGCGAACATTTCAGTTACTTCAGCATAAACGACGTATGTCGAACTATCACCAACCACCAAATCTTCAGGATATAGGAATTGTCCAACGCTGAAATTTCCGCTCACGTCAGTCAATACATCGGTCGTCTGAATTGCAATTGTGCCATTTGCAGTCCATTCAATTGTGACCTGCACAGGTAAAGCAACCGCATCCTCCATCTGTCCAGTGATTGGATTCACCCAATCTACGTGTCCACTAAATATGGATGGGGAACGAGCGTCTATCCAAAGGTTGTTTGGAACATTCATGGTGATAAATGTTGGAGCTTTATCGTCCTCATCGAGAACACAATCATTGTCATGATCCCAATCACTTGATTCTACACCATTGTAACAAGCGTCTGTTGTGAAGCCATTTTCCAAATGGTCAAAGTCTGGGTCTTCGCGAGTATCATTGTCATCATCATTGTCTATTGCATCCGGACCTGTTCCACTATCAAGTGGGTTTGCAATTCCTTCACCATTACCAAAGTCATCGTGATCCCAAGGATTGGTTGAGTTTCGGTCAAAGCGAGTTGGCCACAGTAAGACTTCATCCTCGTCAAGCATTCCATCTTGATCGTCGTCCAAGTCAATGTCGTCACGGGTTCCATCGTTATCGTGGTCAAAGGCTTGAGTTAAACTGATTGCCAATTCTACAGTATTGGAAATTCCGTCTGCATCCCAATCGTCGTCAGCCCAATCAACAATTCCATCGTTGTCATGGTCGAATGGCATTTGCTCTTCTCCCCAGAAACAATTTGGCATTTGTTCTTGAAGGATGTCGCTGATTCCATTGTTATCGTCATCGAAATCTTCTGCATCTGGTACTCCGTCATTGTCATTGTCAACATCGTAAAACTTTGGTGCGCGAAGACCTTGTGACATTACACCTTGATCCCAAACTGCTTGGAACCAGCCATCTTCATCGACATCTGCATCATTTCCGTCATCGTCATTGTCTTCACAATTTGTTCCAGTAAAGAATGCTCCTGCATAATCTTGGCCTGCATCATTATCCAAATCATCATCGGAATCTACTTCGAAATAATCCCAGATTCCATCATTGTCGTCATCGACATCATACCAGTCGTAAACATTGTCATAATCATCATCTAAATCCACAGTAGAGTTTGTGAAATCACCATCGACATCTCCATCGACATCATTCTTTAGGAAATCTGCACCTAGTTCGTCTGGGAATTCATCTAAGTGCTTTGGACCCATTCCATCGACGTTCCACTGCCATAGTCCGGTTAGTAGACCAAACCATGTAACGAATGCGTCTCTGTTATTTGTCATGTCAACATTGGAGAGTGCTGCACTCTTTTGGCCGTTGAACTCAAAGTGATAGCATCCGCCTGCGGCACCTGGAGTGCAACTCCAGTTTCCAGTAGTTGGTCCTCCTCCAAATACACCTTCGTTCCAGTTTGCATCTGGACGAGTAGAATATGGTGAGCCCATTTGAGCATTGACTCCATTAAGCGGCATATGGTATGCGAGAGCGTAAGCATAACCGCAAACGAATCCTTGTCCGAGATTACCTACAGTCCAGCCACAACTGGTCAAATTGAATGAACCTCCCATTCTGATATCATTAACGTCGAGTACACCGTCATTTGCTTCATCTTGGTCCCACCAATCTGGCAATCCGTCTGCATCTTGGTCTGTGTCAAGTCCGTTGATTAAAGAATCACCATCACTATCAATATCCCAGTCATTACCACCATTATATGGTGACCAGCGAGTGTATAGGAACCAGTAAAACTCTGGAACAGTACCACTTGTTACTGGATTTGTTGTAGCATCATATCCGTTGTAGTTCAAAACTACTTCTTGGAATGGATTGTGTAGATAAACCATGTTCCAATGGTCACTAATATTGTCGGTATATGTTTGTGAATCTGCACTTCCATCCAAAGCACCGCCATCATCTACTGGGTAGTATGGTCTTGCGAATGCATCGCCCATGTCATGGTCTAGAACGCCGCAGTTACCATCATCTGGATCATACAAGTCAGAAATACCATCATTGTCATCATCCCAGTCAATATCATTCTCAAGTCCATCGCCATCGATATCTGAATCTACTGAATTAGGTCCATCATCACGATAGAGAGCTCCATTGATGGTGTGCAAATCTGCATCATTATCTAAATCACAATCCCAGTCAATATCTAATGCGTCTAAAATACCATCATTGTCATCGTCAACATCTTCCCAGTTACCAACGCCATCATTGTCCCAATCATTGAATTGTGAATGTGATGCGCGGCGTGAAACACAGCGTGGGTCTGGAGATGTTGGGTTTGGATTTGCAATAGTAGGACAATTCCATGTCGCTACATCTGAAGTCTTGTCCAGTGGGAAAGAATCGTTTTCATTTTGGATTTGGTCATCATCTAAATCATATTCAAAATTAGAAGCATCTCCACTAACTAAAATGTTGCCAAGGTTATCTGGAGATGTAGTACCGCCCATGTCTGGGTCCAGCCAATCTGGAACAGCATTGTAGTTCTGGTCAAGGAATCTTAAACGGTCATCGTCTTGGTCATTATCGTAATCAATTTCACAGTCTATTCCGGAAATTGAATCGGTATCTGCACCAGGTGTTTGGAATGGTGCTGTTAGATTACTCCTTGTATAATCATTCAATCCATCTCCATTAATATCTACATTTGTACAAACATCTGGAATACCATCATTATCATCGTCTGGATCTGACATGTCAAGAATTCCGTCGTTGTCGTCATCGTTATCTGCACTATCTGGAGTTCCATCATTATCGTTATCAGGGTCAAGGAAGTTTGGAATACCATCTAAATCTAAGTCTCCATCAACAATTGCGGTGAATGCTGGAGTTCCTTCAGCACCCATTGCTCCGAAACCAGATGTTACTCCATGAGTTCCTGCGGCTGCAACACGTGCTGCCTCGTATGCAATGTAATCAACACCACCAGAATATGTTCGGTATTCATTGAATGTCCAAGTTCTAGGAGATTCAAACATATTTCCTGCTTGTGTGTGAGATGTTGTAATTGATGAATCGTATGGGTGTGAATCTTCAACATCTGAAACACCATCTCCATCATCGTCATCGTCAAAATAATCTTGTGTTCCATCACTATCAAAATCACAAGGCCACTTGAATTGGTCGATTCGTGCATCATTATCGTCGTCTTCGTCATATCGTCCTGCACCTGAACCATCGCTGTCTTCATCGGTAACTCCATCGTTATCGTGGTCAAATGGATTTTGATCTGCTAGATAGAATGCTCCAACTGGTTGTCCAGTCCAAGGATGAACAATAGATGCGTCGAGGTATCGGTCAGTTGTTACATTGATTGGGTCTAATCCCAATCCTTCCAAAGCTACGTAATCAAGTGGGCCTTCAAGAATACCATCGTTATCGTCATCCCAATCTAAGTGATCAAGGGTTCCATCATTATCGTGATCGTATGGGTCTGTACCATAGCATCCATCGAAACGTTCTAACAAATCGTAAATTCCATCGTTATCATCATCCAAATCAGCAAGGTCATTCACTCCATCATTGTCGTGATCCTCTTTACTAGATTCTTCTAGGAATGTGGAATAAGAAGGAAGTACCGACTCCAATACAGAAATATCAAGAATTATTCCTGCTGAAACACCTGCATCAGACCACATTATGTCGCTTAACGCTGGATGGCCACCAGGGGTTATAGATTCCTGATAACCTGACCAACCACCTTGTCCACCTTGGTCGGTAGATTGTGCAGGTGCTTGTCCAATAAGTTGCCCTTCAACAAATATTGTATCGGGTGAACTCTGTTCAAATGAGTCTGGTTGTACTAATGATAGCAATGGACTTGTAATCATCAAAAAGACAATTGTCAAAGACATTGACAATAGTTGGCGTCGGCGTATTGTTTCATTTCTTGTATTTGAGAGCATATTGCCACCTCGGAATTATCTCGTGACTGAGATACCCTATTTGAAGGGAATGGCGCGGTCGTGCATTTGTGTATCATGATACTGTTCGCGTATCATCTGCGAATATTATTTCGATAATTAGACTGAAGTCCGTTAACGATTCAATATCAATTGATTTGATAGTGGTCAATATTATGCTTCACAATATAATGAAATCATCAAAGGCTCCATTGAAGAATAACTTGCCAGCATCTTCATCACGGAATTGTTCTAGGCGTGAAGAAACTCCACTGCCAGTAAGGCGGCAAGTAGTAGCAACACGATTCAAAAGTCCTTCTGCAAGGCCACGTGATTGTAATGTGGCATAATATACGCAGGCGATAACCATGCGAATGTTGGTATTTACGGTTAAAGGAGAATTCTTCATATCTCCAGGCTCGCCAAGAAGGGCCAATCTGTGGGCAGCATTTCTGTGAACCAGATCTAAGTCTGCATCACATAGTGAAGAGGAAAGAGCATCTTCAAGGTGTTCGATTACTTGGTCAGAATCATCACAACGCAATTCACTTGGATGAATTCTGCGCGGAGCAGGCGCCCAGTTAAACCCGACACGAGCTCTGTAATGCTTCAAGATGATTGCTTTAGCAGATAATATCTGCTTGTCTGTTAGTCCATATCTCATCAGGTCGAAGCGCCGGTCAATCTTGCTAGTAATCTGTAAATCTCCACCAAGTTCCGCCAATGCAATAGCAATAATTCTAGCGTTGCTTTCTTCAGAGTCCCCTTTCAAATCTGCCTTTTGTCGACAAATCTGATTTTTCGGCGTTGCTAACCTCTTCCTATCGCATGACTTCAAACCTTCGCGCACTTTTTCTTGCTCAGGAGTCAAGGGTGTGCATGTCATACGCGCCAAATGTTCTATGCCAAGGGCAGTGTTGAGGCCATAAAGCGCTTCTACTGCTCTTATGACCTTGCCAAAGAACGGGTGAGGTTTGTAAACAGTTCCGCGATCTATCTTTGTGCGGCGGCTCCAATCCCTTCTTGATTTAGGAGGCAACTTTCTGATATCAGCATATGTGGAGTTGCCACTGCCTAATGCTGTATTCTTATCGGTTACACCAAGTGTCCTAACCTTAGTAGCACTTGCTTCTTCTCCATACATGCGATTATAATCATCGTTAGCGCTGAACACTTGATAGTCCGTTACTAATCCACAATCACAAATTCTTTCTGCGCGTTCATAGTCTATTTCATGGTCTGTTCTTCCGCAATCCTCACATACGTCTTTTGTCTCTTCATTTTTTTCTTCTTTTTCATTATTCATGTTTATTTCTCTCCCTTTATGATGCAATCTTGTAGGAGTCGCACAATCCTTTTGTCGCCGGGAATTATTGCGGCAGCAAATATATTATGACCCATCCCCCCATAAAAAACTGTCGGCCAGATATAGCAAAAATCCTCAACATGAAGCATTCATATTAGAATTATTACTTTTTTTGATTCTATGAAAAGTAACGAAACATGAAATCATTCGGCCCGAAATTAGCTATTTTAGGCAGGTTCTATTTTGAATCGGATGGCATTACTAATCAAAGACAAATGTACAAAATACATTTATCCATTATCTGAATTATTCACCAATTATGTCAGCCTCAACAAAAAAGGATTTGGACGATCTTCACCAATACATGGGGCAAGAGTGGATATTTGTTGTAAGGCGTCTAAATCATTACGTAGTGAAAGAACGACAGAAGTGAGTTGGTTTCCCATTGGAAGAAGCATATGTTCTCTTAGCATATCTATTCACAGCGAACCACGCCCTGGGATTCCAACAGACCATGGTTTTCCCCAACGGCATGGCCTAATAGTGTACTAGTTGCCACTGCTTTCATTTTGATACAGCCCACCGAGCATGAATCACTTATAGCCTCCCGCATGAGGGGCAAACATTGATTGCAAGAAAAAGAAATGAGGATCATTTGAAGCCTATACTTCAAATGACCTTTAATGAGAATGAAAGTACTATTGTTACAGATTAATCTATAATCGTATAAAAATATAGAAACATATAGTGAGAATTATTGTTTTGAAAAAAGGGAGGACTACCGAGGACCTCAGCCCTCAGTAGTCCGGCTATTCAATATCCGCAGATATTGATGATATTGATTTGTTCACAGATTAAACTTAAACTTCGAGAGAATCTAGGATGCCGTCGTTATCGTCGTCGTCATCTTCGTTGTCTTCCAAGCCGTCGTTATCATGATCGAATTGACCGGTTAGGGAATTTCCATCATTAGCTTCGAACCAGTCGGATAATCCGTCGTTGTCGTCATCATTGTCTGAAAGGTCCCAAATGCCGTCGTTGTCGTGGTCGTAGCGGTATGTACCGGTTGCGCCGTCAACTTCGTCAACGTCGAGAATATCGTCGTTGTCGTCGTCGTCGTCAACACCATCATTCATGCCATCGTTGTCGTGGTCACGAGATAGGTCTTCGCCATTGTCTCCTACGTCATTGTAGTTGTCTATTCCATCATTGTCGCGATCTAAGTCAACAGCGTCGGAGATTCCGTCGTTGTCGTGGTCGTAGATGTTGGTGTTAGGGTCGCCGTCTTCAACTTCCTCACGGTCATCGATTCCGTCTCCGTCATCGTCGTCATCTTCAGCATCGGTGATGCCGTCGTTGTCGTGATCCATTGGGAATTCGTCAACTGAGTCTGGAATACCGTCGTTGTCATCGTCGTTGTCTGCATCGTTAGGGATGCCGTCACCGTCGTTGTCATTTTCGCCATTCTGTTCCTGGTTGTCAAGCTGCTGACCTTGTTGTTGGTCGGTCTGTTGTCCCTGTTGGCCTTGTTGACCGTTTTGGGTTTGACCTTGTTGCTGCTCGTTCTGTCCGTTCTGGTTCTGTCCGTTTTGGTCTTGACTGGTTTGGTCTCCTTGCTGGCCGCCTTGTTGACCGCCTTGCTGTTGTTGACCTTGTCCATTGTCTTGTTGTTGACCTTGCTGACCTTGCTGACCTTGCTGACCTTGTTGACCTTGCTGGCCTTGTTGACCTTGCTGGCCTTGTTGACCTTGCTGGCCTTGTTGACCTTGTTGACCTTGCTGGCCTTGTTGACCTTGCTGGCCTTGTTGACCTTGCT
>ERZ1047821.755-NODE-755-length-22218-cov-6.018319_pt1 | contig 22218 bp, 24 predicted proteins | sample MGYA00383096_ERZ1047821 | MGnify/ENA primary metagenome ERZ1047821 (study PRJEB29581, sample SAMEA5548366) | metagenome | biome: marine; feature: coastal; material: water | depth 25 m | study: Short-term variability in the microbial, nano- and picoplankton... | reverse complement strand
TTTTGTTGCTCTTTAAAGCCAAGTTTTCGCTGTTGTTTGTGCCAAAAATACTCTTCCTTTTGTTCTTTAGATTGAAGATAGACAACACTGCGATAGCAGTTTAAATTCCAGTTCTCTTTTCTGAGCGTGACTTTTTTTTGCGATGTGTGAGGCATAAGCCCAATTTGCAAAAAAGACATGTTTATTAATGTTCCAGCTAGAACAGCTATAAGTTCATCAATTGACTTACACCTCTTAGTATTGTCGAGCCCATCTTGAATTGTTTTATCAACATCCTTAATCCACTCTTCGTCACAATATTTAACGGTTTGATGGATAGATATGTGGATAGATTTTAGAGTTTTTTCTATATATTTCTTCCATGTTGGAATGTGGTTTGATTCTTTAAGGGCGTACCATGCTTCTAGACCAAACAAGCTTTCTATTGCAAATTTTACTGGTAGGTATTTGGTATGTCTATTCATTGAAATTTTTAAGTTCTATTTGCCAGTATAGTTTATTTTGGTACGTTATTCGGGGCTTTATATTGTGAATCAAAACAAAGATACCTCATAATTTTGCTGGTATAGCTTTTCTATTTCAGCCAAGTTAAATGTATGATTTTGAGTGCCGAGGTGGGTGATTTTAATGGCGCCGAGTAGTCCGGCGAGTTGCCCGGTGGTTTGCCAGTCCATATCGTTCATTAGTCCAAACAGTAGGCCTGCACGGTAGGCATCGCCACAGCCGGTTGGGTCTTGGGCCTTGGTGACTTTGGCAGGGGTGATATTGATGATGTCGCCATTGGTGTGAATCTCGCTACCTTCACTGCCTTTGGTAATAATCAGCGCATCGACCATGGAGGCGATGGTGTTTAAATCCAAGCCGGTTTTGTCTTGTAGCATTTGTGATTCATAATCGTTTACTGCCACATAGGTGGCTTGTTCGATAAAGGTGGTGAGCTCTGTGCCTGAGAACATCGGCATGCCTTGACCCGGATCAAAGATAAAAGGGGTGTTGCTATCGGCAAACTGCTGGGCGTGTTCAATCATGCCATCGCGCCCATCGGGGGAAACAATGCCAATGTCGACATTGGCGGCATCAGAAGCTTTATTTTGATGCGATTCGCCCATTGCGCCTGGGTGGAAAGCGGTAATTTGGTTGTCGTCCATATCGGTGGTAATAAAGGCTTGCCCTGTGTAGGTGTTGGGCACAACGGTAATATGCTGGGTGTTGATGCCACACTTTTCTACCCAGTTCATATAAGGGGTAAAGTCTTCGCCTACGGTTGCCATGGGCACAGCGTTGGCGCCCAATAAATTCAAGTTGTAAGCAATGTTGCCACCTGTGCCACCAAACTCTTTACGCATGGTCGGCACCAAGAAAGAAACATTGAGCATGTGCACCTTGTCGGGCAAGATGTGGTTTTTAAACTGGTCGTGAAAAACCATAATAGAATCAAAGGCATAAGAGCCACAAATTAACGCTGTTTTTGACATAATGTCTCCTTTTTTTATTTGACAAGGTCGACCTTGTCAAGGGGTTATCTCAGTTGTTTGGGCATAGAAAAACGTGTGTTTTCTGTTACGCCAGAGATTTCAATAACTTCATTTGCCCCGTGGGCACGCAAATAATCAATCACTTCTTGCACCAATATTTCGGGTGCTGATGCGCCAGCTGTTACACCAACGGTACTGACGCCAGTTAGCCAGCTTGGTTGAATTTCGTTTGCACCATCAATTAAATAGGCCTTTTTTTGCATTTTTTCGGCAATTTCTCTTAATCGGTTTGAGTTGCTAGAATTGCTAGAACCCAACACCAAAAGCACGTCTGCATCCTGCATCAAGGCTTTAATCGCATCTTGTCGGTTTTGTGTGGCGTAGCAAATATCGTCTTTTTTCGGCGCTTTGATATTGGGAAATTTAACCTTTAACGCATCAACAATTTGTTGAGTGTCGTCAACAGACAAGGTGGTTTGCGTTGTATAGGCAAGGTGCGTATCGTCTAAGTTAAGTGCTGTTATATCTGCAAGTGTTTCTACCAATTCAACGCTTTCACCTTCAAGCGATTGCCCAAGCGTGCCTTCTACTTCAGGGTGTCCTTCGTGCCCAATCAAGATGACTTTATGGTCTTTTTTTTGTTTGTGCGCTACCTCTTTATGGACTTTGGTGACCAGCGGGCAAGTGGCATCATAAACAATAGTCTTTAATTTTTCCGCTTGTTGGCGCACTGCTTTTGAGACACCATGGGCACTAAAAATAACCACCTTTCCTAAAGGCACCTGATCAATTTCCTCAACAAAAATTGCGCCTTTTTCCTTCAGTTTGTTGACAACAAATTTATTGTGTACTACTTCGTGACGCACGTAAATAGGTGCGCCATGAAGCGACAGTGCACGCTCAACGATTTCAATAGCACGGTCTACGCCTGCGCAAAAACCTCGTGGATTGGCGAGCAAAACTTTCATTGGGAGGTCTCAGATTTTTCAAGCACCTCTACCTGGAAGGCGACGTCGCAACCCGCTAAAGGGTGGTTGAAGTTTACGGTGACATTGTCGCCATCAATTTTGTCAATGCGACCCGCATAAGAATCACCGGTGGGTGTTTTAAACTCAACACCGTTGTTAATCTTGATGTCTAACTCTTTGGAAAAGTCGGCACGACACATGACTTGAATAGCTTCGTCATAAGCTGGACCAAAAGCCTCGCTAGCACCCAATAAAAAGGTTTGCAGTTTGCCGACTTTTGCTTCTTTAACGCAAGATTCTAAGCAAGGGTCAAGTTGACCGTCGCCAAGCTCAAAGTCGAGAGAGGTGTCAAGCGATTCGTCGACCAACTCACCATTTGCGTGCGTGAGTTTGTAGAGAATTTTATATTTGTACATGCGGTTGAAACCAAGGCTTTAGGCACGCCCACCGCATAAAGCTTGTAACAGTTGGTGCACCTTGTCGCGCAACTCTCTGCGATGCACAATCATGTCAATTGCACCTTTTTCAAGCAAAAACTCACTGCGCTGAAAACCCGGTGGCAACGCTTCTCGCACTGTTTGCTCCACAACCCTAGGACCAGCAAAACCAATCAGTGCGTTTGGCTCGGCAATATGGATATCGCCAAGCATGGCAAAACTTGCAGAAACACCACCCATGGTTGGGTCGGTTAAAACCGAGATAAATGGAACTTTTTTGTCGTTTAGCAATTTTACAGCCAGTGATGTTTTGCTCATTTGCATAAGTGAAAACAGACCTTCTTGCATGCGCGCACCGCCCGATGCTGAAAAACAAATAAGAGGTGCGCCAGTTTCCATGCTAAGTTGCGCGCCGCGAACAAATTTTTCGCCAACTACCGAACCCATTGAGCCACCCATAAACTTAAAATCAAACGCCGCTACCACAACATTCATGCCGTGCAAGGTGCCACTTTTTACAACCAAAGCATCTTTTTCATCGGTGATTTTTTGTGCTTGAGCGAGACGCTCCTTGTATTTTTTTTGGTCTCTAAACTTCAAAGGGTCAACGGCAACTAAATCGGGGGCAATTTCTTTTTGCCCCTCTTCATCTAAAAAACCATCAATTCTGATGCGCGCAGAAAGGCGCAGGTGATGGTCGCATTTTGGACAAACATAGTTTAAATCTTTTAATTCTTCTGAATAAAGCGTTGCCTCACACTTGGGGCACTTGCTCCACAAGCCTTCTGGAATATTTTTTTTAACAGCACTGGTAATAGAGGGTAATATTTTTTCTAGCCAACTCACAACCGATCCTCCTTAATTGCTTTTGAAATATCGTTGGCTAATGCGCCAACGCTTTCTAACATTTTATCCTTATCTGCGCTATATTTCTCAATAAATGACACTAATGAGGAGCCAACAATCACCGCATCTGCTGATTTAGAAACAGCTTTAGCGGTTGCGGCGTCTTTAATGCCAAAGCCCACGCCAACAGGCAAGCTAATAAAAGAGCGAATTCTATCTATGTTGGTATTCACGCTGTCAACATCTAGGTGCCCAGCACCAGTAACCCCTTTGAGTGATACAAAATAGACAAAACCAGAGGCCACACTCGCTAAAAATGCTAGGCGCTCATTGGTTGTGGTGGGCGCTATTAAAAATATAAGATCAACGTTTGCTTGATCTAGGCAGGTTTTTAAATCTTGCGCTTCTTCGGGTGGCATATCGACTATCAACACACCGTCTACGCCGGCTTTACTTGCTTCATCGGCAAATGCTTGATAGCTACCCTTTTTAGCCCCCCCTTGAGGGGTAAACACCTCAATTGGATTGAGGTAACCCATCAACACAATGGCTGTAGACTGGTTACTTTGCCTGAATTTTTTTACCAAGGACAGCACGTCATGCAAACTGACGCCATCTGCCACTGCCCGCTCATGCGACTTGGTAATAACAGGACCATCTGCCATTGGGTCTGAAAACGGCACACCCAATTCAATCACATCTGCGCCATTGGCGCAGAGTGTTTGCATCAGTTCAAAAGTATTGTCTAAACCACCATCTCCGGCGGTAATAAAGGGAATAAAGGCTTTTTGCCCTTGCGGTAGATTAGAAAATACAGCGTTTAAACGAGACATGTTATTTTTTCACCTTGGCTATTTGCTTAACGATAATCATTGCTAAAGTTATGCACACTATCAACCAGCACCTTCATGTTTTCAGGGTCAACATCAGGCGTGATACCGTGTCCAAGGTTGAATATATGCCCAGTATCGCCCTTAAATTGTGACAACACTTTTTTTACTTCACGCTCAACGACTTCTGGCGAGGCGTATAGAACAGCAGGGTCAAGGTTGCCTTGAATGGCAACTTTGTCGCCCACTTGTTGTTGAGCCTCTGCAAGTTCAACCGTCCAATCAATGCCCACACCATCGCAACCTGTGTCGGCAATATAATTTAAGTGCTTGCCGCCGTTTTTGCTAAATAGCGTGATGGGAATATTAGGGTGTTTGGCCTTGACGCCTTTAACGATTTTTGCCATGTAGTCCAGTGAAAAATTTAGATAGTTTTGTTTGGACAACACGCCGCCCCAGGTGTCAAAAACCATGACGCTGTCAGCACCCGATAAAATTTGTTGGTTCAGGTAAGCAATCACGCTATTGGCGAGCTTGCCTAGCAGCAAATGCAGTGTCTTTGGCTCATTAAACAGCATTTTTTTAGTATTGGCAAAGGTTTTGCTACTACCGCCTTCAATCATATAGGTTGCTAAGGTCCACGGGCTGCCACTAAAGCCAATCAGCGGCACACGGTTGTTGAGCGCTTTTTTTATCGTTGAAACACCATCAAAAACATAGCCCAAATCGTTGTTAAGGTCGCTGGGTAGTTTTTCAACGTCTTGTAGTCCTTGAATAGGGTTTGTAAACTTTGGACCTTCGCCTTCTGAAAAGTACAAACCCAAGCCCATTGCATCAGGAATGGTTAAGATATCAGAGAACAAAATTGCTGCGTCCAAATCAAATCGATCAATCGGCTGCAAGGTAACTTCACATGCCAATTCTGGGTTTTTGCACAGCGATAAAAAATCACCCGCTTGTTTTCGGGTGGCGCGATATTCTGGCAAATAACGCCCTGCTTGACGCATCACCCAAATTGGCGTGCGTGTTGTGGGTTTTTTTAATAGGGCGTTTATATAGTCGAAAGACATAGTTTAAGCTGGCAAATTAGTTAACCGACAATTATAGCGATTTTGCCCAGTGTTCGGGTATAAAAAAAGCCACAAACTGTGGCTTTTAAGAAAAAATAAGGCTTTATCGTTTAAACGAACCGTAACGAGATTTAAACTTCTCAACACGACCAGCGCTGTCCATAATTTTTTGTTTACCAGTATAAAAAGGGTGGCAGCTTGAACACACATCTAGGTGTAGCTCTTCTTTACCAATGGTTGAACGCGACTCAAAAGTGTTGCCGCATGAACATACTACTTTTACAGCGTCGTAATTAGGATGAGTGTCTGTTTTCATGTTGTTGTTATTTATCTAAATCTCTAAAGGGAGAGCATTATATACCATTGTTGAGTAAAATACAATCACAGTCTTACTATATCAATTTAGCTTATTTATGAAAAACGTTAATGCCATTATTCTTGCTGCCGGTAAAGGCACGCGTATGAATTCTGCCAAACCTAAGGTTTTGCAAACGCTATCAAACAAGACGTTACTTGAACATGTGCTTACACAAGCGCAAGCCTTTTGCGCACAAGCATATGTGGTGGTTGGTTTTGGCGCCAATCAGGTGCGTCAAGCCATTGGTGATAATGCAGTTTTGTGGGTAGAGCAGCGCGAACAACTGGGCACAGGCCACGCCGTTCAACAGGCCATGCCACAGATTGATGATGATTCAATTTCTTTGGTGCTGTATGGCGATGTGCCGCTTATTCAACAGCAAACATTGACAAGTTTAGTTGCTCAGGCACAAAAAACCGGCGTGGCGTTGTTGTCGGTCATGCTTGATAACCCAACAGGCTATGGTCGTGTCATTCGTAAAAACAAGCAAATTCAAGCCATTGTTGAACAAAAAGATGCAAACGCAGAACAACTTGCCTGTTGCGAGGTAAATACAGGTATTATGGCGCTTGATAGCGATTTATTAAAAAGGTATCTGGGTAATTTGAAGCCAAATAATGCACAAGGTGAATTGTACTTAACCGATGTGATTGAAATGGCGGTTAAAGACGGCAAGACAATCGCATCGGTTGTCGCAAAAGACGATAGCGAGGTGGCAGGCGTGAACGACAAGAAACAACTGGCAGAATTGGAAAGAACCCTGCAACAAAATCAGGCGAACCAATTTATGCAGCAAGGATTGACATTGAAAGACCCTGCGCGCTTTGATTGTCGTGGCTCGCTTAGTTTCGGGCAAGATTGTGAGATTGATGTTAACGTGTTAATTGAAGGGGAGGTCAGTTTGGGCAACAACGCCAGTATTGCGCCTAACTGTATTATTAAAAACACCTGCATTGGTGACAATGTATCCATATTGCCAAACTCTGTGATTGAAAATGCCGTTATTGGCAACGGTGCCTCTATTGGGCCTTTTGCACGCATTCGTCCAGAAGCCAACATTGGCGAAAATGCCAAAATTGGTAACTTTGTTGAAGTAAAAAAATCCAGCGTTGGCAAAGGCTCAAAAATCTCACACCTAAGTTATATAGGTGACAGTAAAATTGGTGAGAATGTCAACATTGGTGCGGGGGTAATTACCTGTAATTATGATGGCGTCAACAAGCATCAAACCACCATTGAAGATGGTGCATTCGTTGGCTCAGACACACAACTTGTTGCGCCAGTGAAAATTGGCAAAAATGCCACTATTGGTGCAGGCTCGACCATCACCAAAGACGCACCAGAAGACCGACTTAGCCTCAGTCGCACCAAGCAAACCACACTCAAAGACTGGAAACGCCCAATTAAAAAGTAAAAGTTTTCTATTTAGAACGAACATTCGTTCTTAATTACAGTATACTGTAATATTAAAGAAATACGCAATAAAAAATGCACACACTACCTCGTAACGTTTGGCTGTTGGCAATCAGCCAAACTTTGTTCATGTCTTTGACGGTCTTTATGATTTTTCTTGGGGGCATTATTGGGCGGTCTTTGTCGCCTAGCGTCAGTTTATCAACACTACCAGTGGCAATGATTGTGGCAGGAACTGCCAGCAGTATTATTCCTGTTGTTTATACGATGTCTAAAATTGGCAGGCGATGGACCTTTTTAGGGGTTTGTGTTTACACAGTTGCTGTTATTGCGCTTGCTATCACGGCTTTAGAGATGCAATCATTTTACTTGTTTTGCTTGTCTGCCTTTTTATTTGGCGTGACCACGGCAACCATGAATCAATTTAGGTTTGCTGCCATTGAAAGTGTTGATAAAGACGCCAGTGTAACAGCTGCTTCAGTTGTGCTTATTGGCGGTTTGATTTCTGCTTTCTTAGGTCCAGAGATTGCAATTTTGGGCAAAGATTGGTTTGACACCGACTTTGTCGGTTCATTTTTATTGCTCAGCAGTTGTTTTGTGCTCGCGTTTTTGACGTTGTGGTTTTATCATCCAAAACACATCTCTGCATCCAAACAATCGCAATCGGGTAGAAGTTTGGGTGTTATTATCAAGCAGCCAGTATTTATCATTGCCGCCTCCAGTGCTGCAGTGGGCTATGTTGTCATGAGTTATATTATGACCGCTACGCCAATGAGCATGCATGTTATTGATGGTTTTTCATTGGCACAAACTAAATTTGTGGTCCAATCGCACGTTGTTGCCATGTTTTTTCCTTCTTTGTTTACCCCGACTATTGTTAAATTATTCGGGCTTAGCAAAATGATGATAATGGGCGTTATGCTGTATTTGGCTTGTGTCGTTATTGGCTACAGCCATGATTTAAACAACTATTGGCTGGCATTAGTTTTGTTGGGGCTGGGCTGGAATTTCTTATTTATCGGCGGCACCAGTTTATTGCCAAAGGCTTATCATGAGGCTGAAAAATTCAAAGCTCAATCTATTAATGACTTTTTAGTTTTTACTATGCAAGGTATAGCCTCGTTGTCGGCAGGCTGGTTTGTGTTTAATTTTGGCTGGGAGACTGTGCTGCTATCAATTGTCCCACTACTGCTGATTCAATTATTGGTATTATGGTGGTGGCTAAGAAACAAACCAACTAAAACTTAATGCCTTCAATCTCAGCGATGGTATGGATGTCTTTGTCGCCTCTGCCAGAAAGGTTGACAACAATATTTTTGCCTTTTCCCAAGGTTTTGGCAAGTTTGATGGCATAAGCAACCGCGTGAGAGGACTCAAGTGCTGGCAAAATGCCTTCTGTTTTGGTCAGTGTGTGAAATGCCTCTAATGCTTCGTCATCAGTAATCGCGACATATTGGGCACGACCCGAATCTTTGAGGTAAGCGTGTTCCGGGCCAACACCCGGATAATCCAAACCTGCCGAAATTGAATGCCCCTCAATAATTTGTCCGTTTTCATCTTCCATTAAATAGGTACGATTGCCGTGCAACACACCCACGCTACCGGCACATAAAGGGGCAGCGTGTGCGGTTGGGCCTTTTTCCATGCCGTGACCCGCTGCTTCAACGCCATAAATTTCAACCGACGCATCATCGATAAACGGATAAAACAAGCCTATTGCATTAGAGCCACCACCCACGCACGCAACAAGCGCATCAGGCAAGCCGCCAACTTGCTCAGCAAATTGCGTTTTTGTCTCGCGACCAATGATACTTTGAAAATCACGCACCATCATTGGATAGGGGTGTGGTCCAGCCACCGTGCCAATAATGTAAAAAGTGTCGTCAATATTGGTTACCCAGTCACGCATGGCTTCATTCAGCGCATCTTTTAAAGTTTTAGACCCAGAAGTAACAGGCACAACGCTTGCACCCAATAGCTTCATGCGAAATACATTAAGCGCTTGACGCTCCACATCAACTGCACCCATATAAACCACGCATTCTAGACCTAGGCGGGCAGCAACGGTCGCTGTTGCCACGCCATGCTGACCTGCGCCTGTTTCGGCGATAATACGTGTTTTTCCCATGCGCTTGGCAAGCAGAGCTTGGCCAATCGTGTTATTAATTTTGTGTGCACCAGTGTGGTTTAAGTCTTCACGTTTGAGATAAATTTGTGCACCACCTACTTTTTCACTGAGATTTTGTGCGTCATAAAGTGGCGTGGTACGACCCACGTAGTGTTTTAAGTCGTTTTCAAATTCAGCCAAAAAATCCGCATCATCTTTATGTTTTTCGTAAGCTGTTTTTAGCTCGGCAACCGCTGTCATTAAAGTCTCAGCAATAAAGACACCACCGTATTGCTCAAAATGACCTTTGTCGTCGGGCAGGCAGTAGTTGCTCATATCTCGCTTATCCAAGCGTTATTTTTTTCAACTTTTGTTACTTTGACTTGCTTGCCTTCTAATGTTGTAATGTCTTTATTAACCACCTTAAAATAACTACCCTGATAGCTTAGCATCTGGTTTTTAATTTCGCCTTTACCGTGCTGCTTAATAAAGTCACCTTTAATTTCATCGTTATTGTCAATAAATTTTTTCAATGGACGATAAAATAAAGCGAACAAAACAACGCCTAAAGAGCCGGCTAATAACAACTGCCACCAAATTGAAGATAGGGGGTAAAAATATTCAATTATAGCAACCACAACAAAAGCAACGCCAAACCAAATGACGAAAAACGAAGCCAGCCCAATTTCTAAAAAGATTAATACCAGTCCAATGGACAGTAAAATCAAGGGGGACAAGCCGTTCATTTGTTTGTTTTAGAGGGTTTTTTGTCAGCGTTTTTATCAATCAACATATCTTTTATCACGCTTAACGAACCGATTAAATCGGCTGCCTCATAGGGAACGATAATTTTATCTTTGGTTTCACTACGCGCCAAACCATCAAAAGCCTTAATCCGGTCTTTGGCAAGCAAAAATTCAGCAGAATCAGAATTCTTAGCAATTGCATCATTAATAATAGCAATTGCTTTTTGTTGTCCCTCAGCAACCCTTTCTTGTTCGTATTTTTTTGCATCTGCCATGCGTTCAATCGCCTCAGCTTTCAGTACTTCAGATTGTTTAATTGCTTCAGCCTTACGAATGACCGCCTCTTTTTCAGCTTGAGCATTAAGTTCAATTGAACGCTTTTCCCTTTCAGCTTTCATTTGCAAGTTCATCGCTTGTTCAATATCATTAGGCACAGATATATCGCTAATTTCTACTCTAGCAACCAACAACCCCCAATTAGATGCAGCGTCAGACAACTCTGATTGCAAGCGTGCATTTAACGCTTCACGATTACTTAATGTCTCATCTAACAACATAGAGCCTATTTCGCTTCTAAGCGTCGTCATTGCCAGTGATGAAATTGCATATTTAAAACTAATCACATTATAAGTGGCTTCTTTTGCACTTTGCACTTTACAAAATACCAGCCCATCCACAGTAATATTGACGTTGTCTTTAGTGATAACAGATTGAGAAGGAATATCAATAATCTGCTCACGCACAGTAACTTTTTCGCGTACCACATCAAAAAAAGGAATAATAATGTTAAAGCCTGCGTGCAACTCTCTAGAAAACCTACCTAAACGCTCGATAACATAGATGTCATTTTGTGGCACAATTTTGATTGTTTTTAATACAAAAATAACCGCTACAACAAGTAAAACTATAGCCAATATCTGAAGATCATTCATTTTTTCACCTTTTTTATAAATTGCTTTATTTTATCAATATTTTTTATGCCCGGCTCACTTTCCACGCCACTTGATGCATCTACCGCATAAGGATTAACTTGTTTGATGGCGTCGGCAACCGTGTCTGGATTTAAGCCGCCTGCCAAAATAATTGGCAAATCAAGGTCTGCTTTTGCCAAGCCCCAGTCAAACGTTTCGCCGGTGCCACCATAGGCGCCCTCGTTAAAAGCGTCCAACAACAAGCCACAAGATTGATGATAATCGTCCGCCATTTTGATAAGGTTGGTACCCTGATTAACACGCAAAGCTTTGATAAACGGCATAGCGTATTGGCTGCATTCAATCGGCGATTCATCCCCGTGAAACTGTAAAGTATCTAGCGGCACTTCGCACAAAATTTCATCAATAAAGTCGGCATTTGCATTTACAAATAAGCCCACACGGTTAACAAAGGGCGGCAAAGCATTGACAATTTCTACAGCGCTTTGTATGTCTACATGGCGTGGCGACTTGTCATAAAACACCAGCCCGATAGCGTCTATGCCTAAACTTGCAGCCTTTTGTGCATTTTCAGCCTGCGTAAAGCCACAAATTTTAATTTTTGCCTTCATTCGTTTTCGTTGTCTAGTTTTGCTCTAATTGCATCTTTGTCAATCCACCATTTTTCATTAACCAATTGATCGATTGCCCCTGAGAGTTTTTTTAAAAATATTTCTGGTTCGTCTAACTTTAATGTTTTGCGCCACAAATCAAAGGTTGCTTGGTCGGTGACGTGTGAGTGTTTGTCAGCAACACTCGCCAGCATTTGTGAAGTGAAAAAAGTCAGCTCATCTTCTTCGCCACAGCGCACTGAAGTAATATAGTGTGCTGAGGCTGCAGCCACTGCTCGTGTATCGGCCTCTTCAGGGGACTCTTCTACCAAGTGTTGTAGCATCGCCACGGTAATTTCTGGGTCAATTGGAAACGTTACCCCTAACCATAGCGCGTGTCCCAGCGCCACTAATGCATCGGGACCTTCAGACAAAAACATCACGTCACAAGCTTCAACAGCCAGCTCCCACAATTCGTCATCTTGCGCCAAGCTAAAGGCAGTAAATGCCTTTTCCCAAGCGTCCGCACCTTTATAGCGCTCAACCTGAATGCGGCCAATCTCTAATAGGTTTTTGATGCGTTCTTCAGCGGGCGCATTTTCGCCCAAACCCGCTAATTGCGACTCAAAATACTCCAAACGCGCTTGCAACTGCTCTTCATTGGCATAAACATCTTCGCCGTCATCGCCATCAAAAATATCTTGATCTTTGTTTAAATATTTAAAACTCATATTGTTTTCCCTTTAATCTTTTTTTGTTGTTGTCTTTATTTTAGAACGCATTAAAACTTGTTTTTATTGCATCTTATCTGGTGCAGAAAATAGTGCTTTTTCCACTAACAAACGAGGAGTATAGACATCTATGTGACAAGGCTTGTTCGTGGAAAAGGTGCATTTATGCGTCAGAATAAGGTTAATAAAAGGCAGCTTCTAACCTGTCCTCCCAGTTCTCAGGGGTGTCGCCATAATCGGGCTTTACATCCATACGAAAAAACCGCTCATCACCCGACTGGGCAATATTTTTAACCACTACCACCAAATCCTCAAATGAATCGATTTCGGTATGGGCAATCATCACTTCACTTAACAATAACATAGTTTTTAATTTTAATTTAAAGACACCATTTTACCGAACATTAGAAACAACATCTCGGCACTCATTTATACCATTTATAAAAAATAACGACACCAAATAACACCAATCCTTATCCATTCTAGAGGGTTTTAAAAATCAGACGATATCAATAAGTATCGTCTGATTTTTAAAACCCTCTAAAATGAATAACTATCAGCACTCTTTAGTATAGTTATTTTTTATAAATGGTATTAGTTGAAATTTTTTACCTGCTAAAAACACCTGTTGTTTCTAATAGGCGCTATAGTCAAGTGTTTTGATTTTAAATTAAATGCCTGTTAATAGGCTTATTTTTTGGCGGGCTTCTTTTTAGCAGACTTCTTTTTGGTTTTAGCTTTGATTTTCCCAGTAACGGCTTTTTTACACTCCTCAAGGGTTAAATCTTTTGGTGCTTTGTCGCCAAAGACTTTTTTGATGGTAATATTTTTTTGTCCCTTGCCTTTTTTCTTGCCGTTCCAGATGTAGGGGCCAAAACGTCCGTTGAGGATTTGGATATCGCTGTCGTCAAAGGTTTTGATGATGCGTTCTGCGTCAAATTTTTCCTTGGCAGCAATTAACTCTAAGGCTTTTTCAAGGGTTACATCTTCTGGTGTGTCTTCTTTGAGCGAGACATATTTTTTACCATATTGGATATAAGGACCAAAGCGCCCATAGTTGGCTTTAATAACGCCAAATTCGTCGCTCTCACCAACGGTACGCGGCATATTGAACAGCTCTAACGCCTCATTAAGGGTAATGGTTTCGATATCAAGCGAGCCTCTGAGCGAGGCAAATACGGGCTTGTCTTCATCATCTTTGTGCCCGATTTGTGCAAAAGCGCCGTATCTGCCAAAGCGCACTGTTACCGGCTTGCCGCTCTTTGGGTCGGTGCCGAGTTCGCGCACGCCATGGGTTTCTTCTCGGGAAATATCAGCGGCATCTTCAATTTTTTGGTGGAAAGGCTCATAGAAGTTTTTAACCACACCTTGCCATGGAATGTTTTGTGTTGCAATAGTGTCAAAGTCAGATTCTAATTTGGCAGTGAATTTGTAATCAACAATCTCGCTAAAGTATTTAACCAAGAAGTCGTTTAATAAGTAGGCAACACTGGTTGGAAACAGTTTGTTTTTTTCAGCGCCCGTTGTTTCAAGCGGCGTTGACTCAGAGATGGCGCCATCTATAATTTCGATTTGGTGGTATTGGCGCTCAGCACCCTCACGTGTTTCTTTAACGACATAACCTCTGTCTTGCACAGTAGAGACCATGGTGGCAAACGTTGAAGGTCTGCCAATGCCCATTTCTTCAATTTTTTTGACCAGCGACGCTTCGGTGTAGCGTGGTTTGGCGCGAGAAAAACTTTCTCTGGCAGTAAAGCCAGACATATTTAGCGCATCACCCTGGTTTAAATTTGGTAACAGCTTGTCGTCTGAAGACAGGTAATCATAGACACTTAAAAAGCCAGGAAACACCAAGACTTCGCCAGTAGCAACAAAATGCTCTGAGCGGTTAGAGATGTTGATTTTAATTTGTGTTTTTTGCAGTTCGGCATCACTCATTTGTGAGGCCAGCGTGCGTTTATAAATAAGTTTATAAAGTTTTGCCGCTTGATCTTCTAAGCCAAAAATCTCTGGCTTAGAAAGGTCGGTTGGGCGAATGGCTTCGTGCGCTTCTTGTGCGCCAGCATCTTTGGTTTTAAATCGTCTTTGTTGGTGATAATTACTGCCAAATTCTTTTTCAATCACTTTGCCAGCAGCTTCAATGGCGGTTTCAGAAAGCGTGAATGAGTCTGTTCTCATATAAGTAATAGCACCTTCGCGGTAAAGGTTTTGCGCCAAAGTCATGGTCTGCTTGACCGAGAAGCCTAGTTTTTGTGAGGCCTCTTGTTGCAGCGTAGAAGTAATAAAAGGCGGCTTGGGTGTGCGCTTTGAGGGTTTTTTCTCAATTGACGCAACCTTAAGTTTTGCGTCTAAAAGTGCAGCAGCAAAACTCAACGCCGCATCTTTGCTGTCAAAATCTGTGTTGAGTTTTGTTTCCAGCAGTTCGCCCGCTTCATTGTTTAGGTCGGCTTTAACCTTGTAAGTGCTTTTGCAGACGTGGTCAATAATTTCCCTTTCTCTTTCTACCACCAAGCGCACAACTGGCGACTGCACCCTGCCTGCCGAGCGCGCACCCGATATTTTGCGCCACAGAACAGGGGAGATTTCAAAGCCCACCAGGCGGTCAATAATGCGCCTGGCTTGTTGCGCATCAACCAAGTGCTGGTCAACCGTTCTTGGCTCGGTAATTGCGTGGGTAATTGCGCCTTTGGTAATCTCATGAAAAACAATTCTTGGTGTTTCTTTTGGCAGGTTGAGCGCTTCCAGCAAGTGCCAAGCAATTGCCTCTCCCTCGCGGTCCTCATCCGTTGCGAGATAGATTTTATCGGCAGCTTTTGCGTCTTTGCGCAGCTGTGCAACAACTTTCTTTTTATCTGCGGTGACTTCGTAAGTAGGGGCAAAGTTGTTTTCAATATCAATGCCCATGCCTTTTTTGGGCATATCACGAATGTGTCCGATACTCGATGTAACGGTGTAGTCTTTGCCTAAGAATTTTTCGATTGTTTTGGCTTTGGCAGGAGACTCAACAATAACAAGGTTTTTTGCCATTATTGAATGGTGCGATTGTCGTCAGGGGACATAATTGATTCTAACCACTGGGTTGAAAGCGTCTCATCATTGCTGTTGCCAAGCACCATCATAACTACCCATTTAAGGTCCTCTAAGGAAATGGCAGAGTCGCCCAATGACATAATTTGATCAATAATCATTTCACGCTGATTGGCGTCAATTTGACCGATGTTTTCCATAAACAACAAAAAACCACGAGACTTTGCGTCAAGCTTGAGTTGTTCAGCTTCACTGTAAATACGCATACCGCCATTAGTGTTACCAAACGAGCGCATGTCGCCGCCACCCTCCTGTAAGGTAGCGATGTTTTCTAGCCAGTTAAGCGCTTTATTGATGCGTGCGGGTTCAAACCCAGCGTCTGACAAGTGAGCCTTTAAGGCGGTGTCGTCTATTTCCCCAGATGAATTTTGCTCTGCTTCTTCAAACAGATAATCAAACATATAGGTTAGCACATCAAGAATATTGTTATTTGTCATAAGACCTCATTTTAAACTATAACTAGAGCTATTAACTTTTGCTATTTTGTTTTCGAGCTCTAGTAAAAGCAACTCTTGTGTGACTATCTGGGGACTCAAGTTGCTTTTTTCAACTATTTCATCAACATTGACAGCGTCATAACTTAGGTATTTTAATAGCACAGAAGAATTATTGTTCGTGTTTTTTTCGCAGACACTGGATTTGCTTGTATGCCTTGTTTTTATTGGGCTAAACTGTAACTCATCAAGCATGTCGTCAATAGTCTCAACCAATTTAGCACCTTGCTTGATGAGTTGATGACAACCTTTCGACAACGGATTATGGATTGAACTGGGAACGGCAAACACTTCTTTGCCTTGTTCAGCAGCCAGTTTGGCAGTAATCATGGTGCCGCTTTTGATGCTGGCTTCAACCACCAAAGTGCCTAAACTCAAACCACTAATAATACGATTGCGCCTTGGGAAATTAGCGGCAACGGGCGCAGTGCCAATGCAAAATTCAGAAACCAACGCACCTTTGGTAGAAATTTGGTGCGCTAAGGACTTGTGTTTTGCGGGGTAGATTCTGTCAAGTCCGGTACCACAAACAGCAATGGTGGGGCTTTCGGCTTCTAAAGCGCCGATGTGTGCGCTGGCGTCAATTCCGCTTGCCATGCCAGAGGTAACAACAACACCGTGTTTGGCAAGTGATTTAGCAAACTCATGTGCATTTTGCTTGCCACTGGGGCTTGGGTTGCGGCTGCCCACAATGGCAATTTGCGGCAAAGACAGGCAAGAAACGTCACCTCGAACATAAAGCAGTGGCGGCGGGTCAGCAATGGTTTTGAGTTGTTCAGGATAAGTAGTGTCAATCAAAGAGACAATATGACAGTTGTCAGCCTTGGCCCAATCAAGATCTGCTTGTACCAACGAAGTGTCGTTTTGTTCTATAAAGTCAAGCGCCTCTTGGCGAAACAGTCCGCAGGCTTTGCGCTGAGGTTTAGATGCTGAGAACACCTGCTCGGGCGTTTCAAAAACCTGTAATGCTTTATAAAAAGTTCGTACACCAACGTGCGGTGCTTTCAACAACATTAGCCAATAGGTTAAATCCACTATGTGTATTCCAAAATATTACTGTTTTTATTGTAACATTGATACAAGCATCTGAACAGATATAAAAAACCATTAAACGGCTTTTTGAAGCGCCCCAAGGTGAATGTTATGGTAAAATTGCAAAATTTTATTTAAGGGTATTGTGTATGAAACAGAAAAGAACCTTTCAGCCTAGTGTTATTAAGCGTAAGCGTACACATGGCTTTAGATCAAGAATGAGCACCAAAGCGGGTCGTGCAGTGATTAACGCACGCAGAAAAAAAGGACGTAAGCGTTTAGCTGCATAAGTAGAACGCCCAAAACCAAACAAGCGCTTTGAATGTTGCAGAGGGTCTAATGTCTTTTAGGTTGACGCGCGAAGCAAAAATCCTTAAAGCTGGCGAATATGCTACTATTTTTAAGGGCGGCACTTTGGCAAGGGGTAAATACTGGCAAGTCATTGCAAGGCCACTCAAAGCATCGAAACCACGTTTAGGCTTGGCTATATCGAAAAAAAATTATCGTTTGGCAGTTGACAGAAATCGATTTAAACGTATCGCTAGAGAGGTGTTTAGATTACATAGGCAGCACCTAGACAGTTGGGGGTTTGTAGTAATGGCAAGAAAGTCAAAGCCAGCTACAAACCCTGTTTTATCAGCAGAGTTGCTAAATTTGTTTAAAAAGGTGACAACAAAATAATGCGCTATTTGCTACTTATCCCTATTAAGTTTTACCAACTTTTCATCAGCCCGCTGTTAGGCTCTAACTGTCGTTTTGACCCAACTTGCTCACAGTATGCTTATGACGCTGTGAAAGCGCATGGTTTTTTCAAAGGACTTGGCCTAAGCATTAAGCGTATTGGAAAATGCCACCCTTGGCACGAGGGCGGTTTTGATCCGGTGCCAAAAAAGCACACACATTAATAAAAAAGGACCACAATGAACAATCAAAAATTAATATTAAGTATCGCTATTCTTTTGACGGCTTTTTTGTTATGGGATAAATGGCAAATTAAACATACCGTTGATACTAATGGCAATACGGTGAGCAAATCTACAATTGCCTTAGATGAGCCGGCAACAAACAGTGAGGTGCCAGTAGTAGAGGCGCAAGAAGCAGAAATTGATTTGCCATTGCCAGGCGTAGTTAAAGGGGAGGGCTTTACGACAGTAAGCACTGATTTGTTGACTGTTGAGATCAACCACAAAGGCGGCACCATTCAAAGCGCACTTTTAAATACTTTTCCTGTAGATCTAAAAGGCGAGGAAAAGTTTCAATTATTAAGCCCTGAAACCAGTAAGTTATTCCAAGCACAAAGTGGGCTGGCATCGCGTGGCGATGCATTGCCAACACACTTGTCTGAGTTTAGTTCAGCCAATACGAATTATCAGTTGTCTGCCGATGAATTGGTTGTGCCACTTGTTTGGCAAGGTAAAAACGGCATACAAGTGATTAAGAATTTTCATTTTAAAAAAGGCAGTTATGTTGTTGGCGTGGATTACAAAATTATCAACAAGTCCAATCAAAATATTCCCGTCAAACCTTATGTGCGCTTGAGTCGAAATGCTGCTGATCAATCGAATTTAATGATGCCAACTTTTACCGGCGGACTCATATACAACAAACAAGATAACACCGTACAAAAAAATGATTTTGAGGACTGGGGTGATTTCGACAAACAAAGCGCTATTGGTGGATGGGCGGCAATTGCACAGCAATACTTTATGGCGGCATGGGTGCCAAACCAAAACGAACAACAGACTTTTTCTGCCAGTACCACTAACGGCACTTACAAGCTAACCAATGCCAACCAGCAAACCAGTGTTGCTGCTGGAAGCAGCAAAACACTTGGCGCCAACCACTTGTATGTTGGACCTAAGGAATACGGCAAAATTGAAGCAGTGGCAACGGGATTAAACTACACATTAGATTATGGTTGGTTGGATATTTTGGCTGACCCATTGTCTTGGTTGATTCATAAGATTAATGGTTTTGTTGGTAGCTGGGGCTGGTCTATTATCCTGATTACCATATTGATTAAACTGGTTTTCTACCCGCTAAGCGAAAAGTCTTATCGTTCAATGGCGAAAATGCGAGTGCTTGCCCCAAGGATGGCCAAACTTAAAGAAGCTTATGGTGACGACAAACAGAAAATGGGGCAAAAAACCATGGAGTTGTATAAACAAGAAAAGGTTAACCCAGCCTCTGGTTGTCTGCCTATTTTGATACAAATACCGGTGTTTATTGCTTTTTACTGGATGTTGCTTGACACCGTTGAGTTACGCCAAACTGCGTTTTGGTGGATGTCAGACTTGTCAGAAATGGACCCATACTATATCTTGCCAGTTATCATGGGTGCTTCAATGTTTATTCAGCAAAAACTTAATCCGCCACCACCTGATCCAATGCAAGCTAAAATTATGATGTCTTTGCCTTTCTTTTTTACCGTTATGTTTTTGTGGTTCCCGGCAGGATTGGTGCTTTATTGGGTGTTTAACAACATACTGTCTATTGCCCAACAATGGACAATCAACAAACGCATTGGCTAATTTGCGTCGGCTTTTGCTGTTTTACCGCGTTAAATTTTAAAGTTGTTTAGTCATTTGGATTTACCAAACTCCTTGCACAACTTTAAAATTTGCCTTGCAGAAGAACAAAATCCTCGCAAATTTGGTTTTGGTTTTTGGCGTTAGAAATTAGCACATTCACACACTGTTTGTTTATACAAACAGATTATAATTAAGCGATGAATGTTTTAGGCAATCCAGATGATTACCAATACTGGCGAGATGAAAAACTTGCCAATGCAGCCAATAGCATTGAATCCTGCATGGTTGAGATTGCCAACCCATTTGCTCTAACTTCGGTCGAAAAAGAAAAAATACAACAACTTTGTCGCACCAACAACTTTGCGTTGTTTGAAATCAAAGCGCAGGATGATTATGACCAAGCAATCGTGCAAATCAATAAGCAAATGGGATTGCACGATTACGACCAACACCTATACGCACAAAATAATGGCTTGGCACATATCACGCAAAGCGACAAAATGCAGCAAGCAGAATTTATCCCTTACACCAACAAAGCAATTGGCTGGCATACAGATGGTTATTACAATGCAGCCGATAATCAAGTGCGGGCTTTCTCGTTATTTTGTGTTGCGCCAGGCGCTGAGGGCGGCGTTAATCAATGGATTGATCCACAGATGGTTTATCTTTTGCTTAGAGAGGACAACAAGAATGTGGTTGAGGCGCTCAGCCACCCACAAGCAATGAGCATTCCAGAACACAAGGTTGATGGGGTGATTAGGCGGGCAAAATCAACGGGAGCAATTTTTTTCGTGGACGAGCTAAGCAATGCGCTGTATATGCGCTATACACAACGTAAAAAAAATATTGAGTTTTTAACGGCAACAGAAGTTCAGCAAGCGGTTGGCTTGTTGGACAATTTGCTAAACACTACCACTCCACACCATTTTGAACACACAATGAGTGCTAACCAGGGGCTACTTTGCAACAACGTGCTACACAACCGATCAGCATTTGTTGACAACCCTGAGCATCCGCGTCTATTATTAAGAGGCCGCTACGCCAATCGAATTGGCATAACGTATTTTTAAAAATGAAAAAATATAGAGGCCTTGCCTCTATATTTTTTATAACACTAAAATCATCGTGTTAGCAATAAGTGGTGATTGGTATAATTTCTGGCATGATTAAAAACCATTTGCTTGTTTCTGCTAAACAAGTTTTATCGCCAAACCATAATGAGCGTCCTAGCGATGAGGTTTCATTGGTGGTTATTCATAATATTTCTTTACCACCAAACGAATTTGACAACGACTGTGTGGAACAATTTTTCACCAACACATTAGGTTTTGATGTCCACCCTTATTTTCAAACATTAATTGATATCAAGGTTTCTGCACACTTATTTATCAAACGCGATGGCAGCACTGTTCAGTTTGTGCCATTTGATAAGCGTGCTTGGCATGCTGGCGAGTCAAGCTTTGCGGGGCGTGAGAATTGCAATGACTTTTCTATTGGTATTGAGTTAGAAGGAAGCGACAATCTTGCTTATGAAACGGTACAATACCAAGTGTTAAAAACAATATTAAAACAGTTAAAAGCACACTACGCAATAACAGCGGTTGTTGGGCATTGTGACATTGCCCCAGGTCGAAAAACCGATCCGGGCGACGCCTTTGATTGGAGCAAAATAAAATGATTGAAATAACTGAACGGGCAAAAAAAATCAAATTAGTCATCTTTGATGTTGACGGCGTTCTAACCGATGGCGGCTTGTACTTTACTGCGGAAGGTACAGAATTTAAGCGTTTTAATTCGCTGGATGGACTGGGTATTAAGATTTTAAGAGACAATGGCGTTGAATCAGCGGTGATTACTGCACGCAACTCAAAAACCGTTGAACATCGAATGCAAAACTTAGGCATTGAACATTATTATCAAGGTCAAGAAGACAAGCGTGTTGCCTTCCAAAAACTGCTTAAAAAACTTAGCCTGAATGCTGACGAAGTAGCGTATGTGGGTGATGATGTGATTGATTTACCGGTGATGACTAAAGTTGGTTTTTCTGTTGCTGTTGCCAATGCACATGAAGCAGTCAAGCAGCACGCAGACTTGATTACCGAAAAATTGGGCGGGCATGGCGCAGTGCGAGAAGTGTGTGATTTCATCCTCAAAGCGCAAGACAAGTTTGATAAGGCAATAAAGTCCTATCTGTCTTAAACTGTCGTGACCGACTTTCAACAACTTTGTTATCAAACATTAAAAGCCAAGGTACCCTCTGGTCGGGTGATTACTTACGGTGGTTTGGCAAAGCTTATTAACCGTCCAAAAGCACATCGCGCAGTGGGCTCGGCAATGAACAAAAACCCTTTTGCGCCTGAAGTACCTTGTCATCGAGTGGTTAAGTCAAATGGGGAAATTGGCGGCTTTGCTGACGATGTGTCGGTGAAAATAAAACGCCTTCAAAAAGAAGGCGTTTTAGTGAAAAATGGCAAGGTTGTAAACTTTGTTAAAATCTGCCTTTAAAAAGCACTAAGTTTTCTTTCCACGTATTTTACTAATCATTTGCAATTGTGCCATTGACTCGGCAAG
>ERZ1047821.746-NODE-746-length-22370-cov-5.180417_pt1 | contig 22370 bp, 22 predicted proteins | sample MGYA00383096_ERZ1047821 | MGnify/ENA primary metagenome ERZ1047821 (study PRJEB29581, sample SAMEA5548366) | metagenome | biome: marine; feature: coastal; material: water | depth 25 m | study: Short-term variability in the microbial, nano- and picoplankton... | reverse complement strand
TAATTAAAATTATAAATTTCAACATCATTAATTTTATATAAAACACTATATATCAATGCTTTAAGTGTATTTTAAAACAAATTTTTAAACTTGATTTTAAAAATAGGGTTTAAAAATATTTTTAATTATAAATTCTAATACTAAGGTATTTTCTTTTCTATGTTTGCTGACAGTATTAACCAAAATTTTAAATTATGGACAATGTATTTAAGTATTTCAATGGCTTTTTCAAAGGCTTAACTGGATTAATAATGACTGTATTAGGTCTAGGTGTAGCTGTAGAGATCCTTTTCGGAGGAGGCTCAATGTTTGGGCTAACAGTTATTGATAATGTAATGGCAGTAATCAACGGATTAGGTGGAGCTGGATTTGCTGGATTAGTTGGATTATGTGTTTTATTCTCACTTTTAACTGCTAAGTAAGAATACTAATTATGTTTTAATATAAATAGCCCTGCTTTTAAGTAGGGCTATTTTATTTTAAAATTTTATTACCTTTAGCTAATATTTAAATAATACATCATGGAAAAATTATATAATTTCATTCTTGAAACATTAAACAAAGCAATTAAACTATCGCTTACTTTTTTATGTTTAGGTGTGATTATTCAATTATTAATTAATGATGAATTATTAAATTGGGATCCAGTTGGAAATATCCAAGATGCAGGAGCTTCTTTTATTGGAGTGATTGCTCTTGTTGTACTCTACCTCCTTTTTAATAAAAAATAAAAGCTAGTGAGCTTCTAGCCAATTTGCTCCAACCCCCACATCTACAATAAGAGGCACTTCTAGTTGACAAGCTTCACTCATTGATGTCATCACAACTTTTTTAAGCATTTCCAATTCATCAGCAACAACGTCGAAAATTAATTCATCATGAATTTGAAGAAGCATTTTAGAGTTCATATCTCTTGTTTTTAACTTTTTATCAATATCTATCATTGCAATTTTAATAATATCTGCTGCAGTACCCTGTATTGGAGCATTAATAGCATTTCTTTCTGCGGCAGCTCTCATCACGGCGTTTCTTGAATTAATATCCTTTAAATAACGTCTTCTACCAAAAATAGTTTCAACGTATTCTTGTTCTCGGGCCTTTTGTATAGAAAGATCCATGTAATCCTTTACTCCAGGAAATTCTTCAAAATATTGGTCAATGATTTGCTTAGCCTCTTTTCTACTTACACCAATATTTTGAGATAATCCAAATGCTGATATTCCATAAATAATACCAAAATTAACTGACTTGGCAGCTCCTCTCATAGACCTAGTAACATCATCTAAGTCCACATTATAAACTTTTGCGGCTGTAGCCGAATGAATATCTATGTTTTGGTTAAATGCCTCAAGCATACTTTTATCTTTGCTTAGTGAAGCCATTATTCGAAGTTCTATTTGAGAATAGTCTGCAGCAAGTAAAACACAATTATCCTTAGCTATAAAAGCCTCTCTTATTTTCATTCCTCTTGCTGTTCTAATTGGAATGTTTTGCAAGTTTGGTCTTACAGAGCTTAATCTACCTGTAGCAGCAACAGATTGATTAAATGTAGTGTGAATTCGATTGGTTTTAGGATTAGCGATTATTGGTAAGGCATTTACGTAAGTAGACAATAGTTTTTTTATTTCACGATAATCTAGAATATGCTCTATTATCTTGTGTTCTCCACGAATTTTTTGTAAAGTTTCTTCTGAGGTGGAGTATTGTCCTGATTTTGTTTTCTTAGGCTTTTTGACAAGCTCCATCTCTTCAAAAAGAACTTCTCCTAACTGTTTCGGAGATGAAACATTAAACTCTGAGCCTGATAAATTAAAAATTTCTTTAGACGTTACTTTTAATGTTTTCTCGAGATCATCTGAGTATTGATTAAGTAACTTCACATCAAGTTTAATCCCCTCCTTTTCCATTTTACTTAAAACTTTTAACAATGGCATTTCAATTTCATTAAAAAGATCATATGACTTATCAAGCTTTAATTCTTTTTTAAAAATAACATACAGTTGACAAATAACATCTAATTGTATATTATTTCTACTAGCATTTTTGCTTAGACTTAAGCTAGATAAATCATACTTGTTTTTTCCTCTTGTATGGTTATCATAATCAATTGACAAAGAAAGATACGATTCTGATAGAATATCTAGATTATGTCTTTTGTCCGGGTGTAAAATATAATGAGCAACAGCAATATCAAAAAGCTCTCCCTCTAAAAAAATATCATCATTCAAAAATATTTTAATTTGATTTTTAATATTATACCCAACCTTTAAAATATGCTCATTTTGTATTAGCTCTTCAATTAATTCTAAATAATTATCCTTTAAGGAGTCTATTAGCGGAACGTATAAAATATTAGCAGAACTCGTTTTTAAAGAAAATCCTATTATTTTTTCTTGATTAGAGGAATTACTAATTACAGACTGAAAAAATAAAATTTTGTTTTCAACGACTTGGTCAGTAAATATCTTTAGCTGATCAACTGAAGAACATGTCAATTGATTTTTATTATCAGAAGAAGTTTTAATATTTTTTAACTTTTTTTCCTGAGGCAAAAACATATCAATTTGTGCAGTATGGCTTATATCATTGTCAATCTCTTCTTGTTTTTCAGGTTCCTCTACAATAATATTCTGTCTAAAAAGCCTAGAAGCTATATTTCTAAATTCTAATTCTTCAAAAAAAGAATTAACACCCTCTTTGTTAGAAATATCCAACTTCATATTTTCTTCATCGAAATGAATTGGAACATCGGTAATGATTGTTACTAGCTTTTTTGACATCATTCCTATTTCCTTTGAAGCCTTGACTTTTTCTTGTATTTTACCTTTTAAAGAATCTGCATTTGCAAACAAACCTTCAATCGAATCATATTCTGCAATAAATTTTTGGGCAGTTTTTTTACCTACTCCACTGATGCCAGGAATGTTATCTGCCGCATCCCCCATCATAGCTAAAAAATCAATTACCTGATTAACTCTTTTAATATTAAATTTTTCCAGAACCTCCTTAATACCCCAAGTTTGAGTTGGCTGCCATTTATTTCCAGGTCGGTACATGAAAATATTTTCAGAAACAAGTTGTGCAAAATCTTTATCTGAAGTCATCATATAAACTTTATAACCTTTTTTTTCACCCTGCTTGGCTAGAGTTCCGATTACATCATCTGCTTCAAAACCTTCCTTATATATCTTGGGGATATTTAAAACCTCAAGTAATTTATCGATATATGGGAGTGCTTCGGAGATACCCTCAGGCATTGCTTCTCTATGCGCCTTATAGCTAGGGAATTCAACATGTCTTTGCGTCGGTTTAGGAGTATCAAAAACAACAGCAAGATGTGATGGTTTTTGCTTCTTTATTACTTCGATTAATGAGTTTGCAAATCCAAATACCGCTGATGTATCAAGCCCCTTTGAATTTATTCTTGGGTTTTTTGCAAAAGCAAAATAAGCTCTATAAATTAAAGCAAATGCATCTAGTAGAAAAAGTTTTTTTTCATCACCCATATCAAGGTAAAAATACAATTAATCACACACTTTAGTTTTAAAAAGTTTAATTTTATATTATAATGTTTTAACTAAATGAACAAACAAAAAATAGAATTATACAATATTTTAAAATTTCCATTATTATTTACATTTATAATGTGGGGGGTTAAATTAGTTGAGGTTTATTCTGATGTCTCTTTTGTTGATTATGGGGTTTTGCCTAGAAATTTTTCAGGAATTAAAGGCGTGCTTTTATCACCTTTTATTCATAAAGATTTCAAACATTTAATTAATAATACATTTCCTATTATAGTATTGGGAAGTTTACTCTGTTTTTTTTACAAAAAAAATTATATGTCAATTTTTCCGATGTTGTACATAGTTTCTGGAATTCTTTTATGGGGAATTGGAAGAACAAGTTTTCATATTGGAGCAAGTGGTATTATTTACGCTTTAGCTAGCTTTATTTTTTTTAGTGGTCTTATAAGTAAAAACAAAAATTTAGCTGCACTTTCATTGGTGGTAATATTTATATATGGAAGTTTATTCTGGGGCTTATTTCCAATCCAGTTAGAAATGTCTTGGGAAGGACACCTTTCGGGTTTTTTATCTGGTCTTATCTTTGCATGGTTCTACAAAGATGAACTACCTAAAAGAAAAAAATATCAATGGGAAATTGATGAAGAAATAGAAAAGCAAGAACAAGAAAATTCAATCAAAATTAATTATGAGTATAAAAAAAAATGATTTAGTTACTTTTTATAACTCCAAAATTAGATGCAAACCACACTCTTTCATGAACATAATAGAAGACCAACTTCGCAAAACGATCTAAAATTACCAGCCAGCCAACAGAGCTTTTATCAAGTGGTGCAAAACCAAAATAAGGAGGTAAGTAGCTTAAAACTACATATGTTGTAGTCATTGCTAGTAAATTCCAGCTCAAAGCTTTTAATATATGACGTTTTTTATTTATTGAAACTTTTCCCATGAGATAATTTTTAATAAATCAAAATTACAAAAATATAATATGAAGTATTTTTTAAATAATGTATTTTCGCCATCAATGAAAAACATAAGAAACTTCTGTATTATAGCTCATATTGATCATGGAAAAAGCACTTTAGCTGATAGATTATTAGAATTCACTGGAGCTGTTAGTCCAAGAGACTTAAAAGAGCAACTCTTAGATGATATGGATTTAGAAAAAGAACGTGGCATTACCATTAAAAGCCATGCAATTCAAATGAATTACACTCACAATAATCAAGAGTATGTTTTAAATTTAATTGATACTCCTGGCCATGTCGATTTTTCTTATGAAGTATCTAGATCTATTGCTGCTTGTGAAGGAGCCTTATTAATTGTAGATGCAGCACAAGGAATTCAAGCCCAAACTATTTCTAACCTATATCTTGCCCTTGAAAATGATTTAAAAATTATTCCGGTTCTTAACAAAATTGATCTTCCAAGTGCTGAACCAGAAGTTGTAAAAGATCAAATAGTAGACTTGCTTGATTGTAAAGAAGAGGAAATTATTGCAGCCAGCGCTAAAACAGGATCTGGGATTAAAGACATTTTAGAATCGATTGTTCAAAATATACCACACCCAATGGGAGATGCTAATGCCCCTTTACAAGCTATGATTTTTGATTCTGTTTACAATACTTTTAGGGGTATAGAGGCCTATTTTAAAATTATAAACGGATCTTTTAAGAAGGGAGATAAGGTGAAATTCATGTCAACTGAAAAAGAATATCTTGCTGAAGAAATAGGTGCTTTAAAACTCAAACAAGAACCTCAAAGAATAATGACTGCTGGTGAGGTTGGCTATATCATTTCTGGAATAAAAGACGCAAAAGAAGTTAAAGTCGGAGACACAATAACATCAGTAGACAATCCTGCGGATGAAGCAATTACTGGTTTTGAAGAAGTAAAGCCTATGGTTTTTGCTGGCATATATCCTGTAGATACTGAAGACTTTGAGGAATTGCGCAACTCTATGGAAAAATTACAACTCAATGATGCGTCTCTAACTTATGAAGCAGAGTCTTCGGCAGCATTGGGTTTTGGTTTTAGATGTGGTTTTCTAGGAATGCTTCACATGGAAATTATACAAGAGAGATTAGAAAGAGAGTTTGAAATGACAGTAATTACAACGGTTCCTAATGTGTCATACTTTGCGTATACCGGAAAAAAAGAGAAGCTAATTATTCATAATCCGAGCGATTATCCTGATCCAAGCATATTAGAGTATGTTGAGGAGCCGTACATTAAAGCCCAAATCATAACAAAGGCAGATTTTATTGGGCAGGTAATGAACTTGTGTATTGCTAAAAGAGGAGAATTAAAAAATCAGGTTTACCTAACAACAGATCGAGTAGAAATAACATTTGAAATGCCTTTGGGAGAAATTGTTTTTGATTTCTATGACAAATTGAAATCCGTTTCAAAAGGCTATGCCTCTTTTGATTACTATCCAATAGGTTACAGGGTTTCAAAACTTGCTAAGCTAGATATTCTTTTAAATGGTTCGCCTGTAGATGCACTTTCTGCCTTAGTGCATAAAGACAACTCGTACACCCTTGGTAAGAAATTATGTGCAAAACTTAAAGAATTAATACCAAGACAACAGTTTGATATTGCAATACAATCTGCAATTGGATCAAAAATCATTTCACGAGAAACAGTTAAAGCTGTAAGAAAAGATGTGACTGCTAGATGCTATGGTGGTGACATAACACGTAAACGTAAGCTCCTTGAAAAACAGAAAAAAGGTAAAAAAAGAATGAGACAAGTAGGGAATGTTGAGATTCCTCAAAAGGCATTTTTATCTGTTTTGCAGTTAGATGATTAAAATATTATTTTTATAAAAAGATAAATGGGAAGAGCATTCGAATTTAGAAAAGCAAGAAAAATGAAGCGCTGGTCAAAAATGGCCAAAACTTTCACTCGAATTGGAAAAGATATTGTTATTGCGGTAAAAGAAGGTGGTGCTAGTGCAGAAACAAATTCTCGGTTAAGACAAGTCATGCAAAATGCTAAGGCAGCAAATATGCCAAAAGACAATGTTTTAAGAGCAATAAAAAAAGCAAGTAGTAAAGACACTGCAAATTATGAAGAGATCACCTTAGAGGGTTATGCTGTAAATGGAATTGCTGTCTTTGTAGATTGTGCAACAAATAATAATAATCGCACAGTTGCAGATGTAAGGTCATATTTTAGCAAGTGTGATGGCGCTCTAGGAACAAATGGATCTCTTGAATTTATATTTAACAGAAAGGGGGTTTTTACAATTGCAAAAGAAAATATGAATACATCTTTAGACGATTTAGAAATGGACTTAATTGATGGTGGATTAGAGGAATTAGAAATAGATGAGGAAGCAATAACAGTGTATTGTAACTTCACAGATTTTAGTAATATGCAAAAAAAAATAGAAGATCTTGGTATTGAAATTCAAAATTCAGAACTTCAGCGCATACCTATAACTACAAAAACAATTTCTGCATCGGAAGCGGAAAAAGTTATAAAATTACTTGATTTGTTAGAGGAGAATGATGATGTCCAGCAAGTTTTTCACAATATGGTTTTGACCGAAGAAATACTCGGAGCAATGGAAAATTAAACATTAAAAAATGAACGTATTAATTCTTGGAAGCGGAGGAAGAGAACATGCATTGGCTTGGAAAATATCACAAAGCAGCTCATGCAATAAACTATTTATTGCTCCGGGAAATGCAGGAACAGATCTTATTGGAAAAAACAAAAATATAAACGTCACAGATTTTGATGCAATCAAAAAACTAGTTCTTTTTGAAGAAATAGAAATGGTAGTTGTAGGACCTGAAGACCCCTTAGTTAAGGGGATCTATGACTTTTTCAAAAATGATAATGATTTAAAGCATGTTTCCGTTATTGGCCCGTCAAAAGAAGGGGCTCAGTTAGAGGGAAGTAAAAAGTTTGCTAAAGAATTTATGCAAAGACATAATATTCCAACTGCCAAATACAAATCTTTTAATAGAGATTCATTACAAGAAGGGTATGATTTTCTTGAAACACTTACTCCGCCATATGTTTTAAAAGCCGATGGTTTGGCTGCTGGTAAAGGGGTTTTAATTATAGACTCTATTAGTGAAGCAAAATCTGAATTAGAGTCTATGTTATTAGACTCAAAATTTGGGCAGGCAAGCTCAACAGTTGTTATAGAAGAATTTCTTGACGGAATAGAGCTATCTGTTTTTGTTATAACAAATGGAGACTCCTATAAAATACTTCCAACAGCAAAAGACTATAAAAGAATTGGAGAGGGAGATACTGGCCTAAATACAGGTGGAATGGGAGCTGTTTCTCCTGTCCCTTTTGTAGATCGTTTTTTTATGGAAAAGATCGAACAAGAGATAATTAAACCCTCAATTGAGGGGTTAAAAAAAGAAAACATAAGCTATAAAGGATTTTTATTTATTGGATTGATTAAGGTAGGCTCAGAACCTAAGGTAATAGAATATAATGTAAGAATGGGAGATCCAGAAACTGAAGTTGTTATCCCTAGAATAAAATCAGATTTCCTAAATCTTTTAAAAGGAATAAAGGATGGTACCTTTAGTGAAAAAGACTTAAATATTAGTGAGGATGTTGCCACAACAGTAATGTTAGTTTCTGAAGGGTATCCTCAAAAATATAAAAAGGGATGTGAAATTTACAATACAGAAGATTGTGAAGGAAGTATTATTTTTCATGCTGGAACAATAAAAGATGGGGGCACTGTCAAAACAAATGGAGGGCGAGTAATTGCTGTTACTTCATTTGGTAAAACATTAGAAATTGCTTTAGCAAAATCAAACAAAAATGCTGAAAAAATCAATTTTCAAGGTAAAAATTACAGAAAAGATATTGGCTTTGATTTATGAAGACTTATGCTCTTCTCCATTTTTTTTATGCTTAAACATAATGGTAGTCCAGGTAACTAAAAAAAGAAATATTATTACCATATAGACGTAATTTATTGAATTACCTATCATTGGCATGACTTCAAAGGTTGCAGTAAAAAAATCACCAATCGCTGTCCAAAAATTTTTCATCATAGTGCGTATATTTTGATGTCAAATTTATATATTTTTGATTTAATAGATGCTACTCGAAACACTAATAAATCCAAAACCCAAAACCACTGTATATTTTGCAGTCGTTAGTTTTCTTTTTTTAGCAATACCACTACTAAACGTTAACCTTGAAAATTATTACCCTCAATTCTCTTATCCTTACCTTATTTTCTTTGTCTCAATCTTTGTTTTACTACTACATGCTTTTGGATTAAACAACCTAATTTACAATAACAATATTATAAAAAAAGAAAATCTAATTATTGCTACGGTTTTTATTTTGCTAAATACATTTAATATTGGGGTATTTGAAGATTTAATCTCAAGCTTTCTACTTCTATTCTTTATAAATAAGTTATTTGAGTCATACCAAAAAGAACATCCTTTTAAAGAGATCTTTGTATGTTCTCTTATTATAAGCTTATTAGTTGTGGTAAATTCAATAATGATATTGTTATTGCCGATAATAATTATTTCGAGTTTGATTTTTAACTTCTCCAACTGGAGATGCTACATTGTTTCTTTAATTGGTTTATCGATGCCTTTATTAATCTATTTGATTTTTATTAGCCTGATTGGAGGGGAATTCACACCATTAAAACATATTAACGTCCCTAAATTATCAGATAACACATCAGACTTAATTATCTTTTATAGAGCAAATAATTGGGTAGCAAATATTTTTATATTCATAACAATAATATCGCTATTTGAATTTTTTAGTTGGCTTTACAAAAAAAGTATCCGTTCTAGGAAATCTTTTTTTATTTTACTCTCCTATCTTATTTTATCAATTGTAATTGGAATAGTTGGGGATAAAAATAATTGGTATATCATATTAGCACCAATAAGTGTTTTTATTGCAAACTATTTTACCTACACAAAAAAAAGAAACTTGGCGAATATTTTGTTTTATATTTTTATTTTCACTTCGCTATATTATAGGTGTATGATTATTATTTAATATGTAACTTTACAGAATAAAAAACAATATGAATTTTGGAGTTGTAATCTTTCCTGGATCAAACTGTGATAAAGACATAATATCATGTATAGAAAGAACTATTGATCAGAAAGTAATTGAATTATGGCATAAAGATACTGACCTACAAAATTGTGATGTTATTTTTCTGCCTGGGGGGTTTTCTTTTGGAGATTATCTTCGCTCTGGCGCTATTGCTAAATTTTCTCCAATTATGGAAAAAGTTATAGAATTTGGAAAAAATGGGGGCTATATTATTGGAATCTGTAATGGGTTTCAAATTCTGACTGAAAGTGGTCTTCTTCCTGGTGCTTTGCTTCACAATACAAGCAATAAGTTTGTCTGTAAAAATGTTTTTCTAAAGGTCAATAACTCTAGTACGTTAGTTACTAATAATTATGAGAAAAATGTAATTAAAATACCAATTGCTCACGGAGAAGGCAGATTTTTTGCTGATGAAAACACAATGAACACTCTTAAAAAAAATAATCAAATTATTTTTAAATATTGTAATTCCAATGGAGAGGTTTTAGAGTCTTCAAATCCTAATGGATCATTAGAAAATATTGCTGGAATTTGTAATAAAGAAAAAAATATTTTTGGAATGATGCCTCACCCAGAAAGAGCTGCAGATGTGCTTCTTAGCAACACAGACGGAGTGGCTTTGTTTAAAAGTATAATGAATTATATCAATTTAGAAAAAAACTAAATTTGTAATAATTACATTCTCAATAGAATGAAAATATTAAATGCAGTTATTTTTTTAATGCTCCTTAATAGTTGTGCAAATATAGTTATGCCAACAGGTGGAGAAAAAGACACTTCATCGCCAATTCTTTTACAAACTCTTCCTCAAAATAATTCTGTGAATTTTAAAAATAATCGAATCACTTTTGTTTTTAATGAAAATATTCAGGAAAACAGATGGAATGACTATTTCAACATCTCGCCAACTACACAAAAGCCAGTAGAATATAAAATTTCTAAAAATATTCTAACACTTCTTTTTGATACAGAACTAAAAGATAGCACAACATTCTCTGTTAATTTGAATAACTGTATAAAGGATATTAATGAAGGAAATATTCTTGAAAACTTAATTTATAACTTTTCAACTTCAAATAAAATTGATTCTCTTGAAATTAGTGGAAAGGTAATTGATGCTCAATCTCTTCAAGGGGTGTCAAATGCTTGGATTTTTTTACAAAATGAAGATTTAGCAGATAGTTTATGTCTAAATACAAAACCAATTTATGTTACTAAAACAAATACAGATGGTGCTTATAATTTTAATAATTTAAATAAAAAGACCTACAAAATATTTGCTTTAGATGGAGTAGATCTTTATTATAATAATTCAGATAAAATTGCATTTAGCACTGATGCAATTAATGCAAAAATTGATTCCAATAAAATCTTATATCTTTTTGACCCATTATATCAACATAAAACTATTGAAGATAGTTTATCAACAAAAGAAAAAAAAAACAGAAGACTCTGGAAAAATAATTTTAGATTGTATAACAAATGATAATTTAATTATTCAATTGTATGATGAGAAAAAATTAATAAATGAATATTTTTTTAAATATGGTCCATACGTTCTAAATAATATTTCTTCTGGCAAATACTGGTAATTTGAAATCACAAATACTTCCAGAAAAAATAATTAAAATAAAGGATGTGATTAATGTTAGAGAAAACTGGACTTTGGAGGTGAGCTGTAACCTTAATGAATTGTAAAATTATCTTGATCGTTCAAAAACTTTAATTGCCTTCTCTGAATTGTTAATTTTTCTTTAGAAATTACAACTGTTTTAACAATATCTTTTTCTTGATTTAGTTCTAACAAGCTATTTCCCAAGCCATCAAAAAAAGAAGAGTGGCCAGGAAATTCAAAACCGTTTTCATCTTTTCCAACCCTATTAACACCTGCAGTATATGCCTGGTTTTCTATTGCTCTTGCTTGTAAGAGAATATCCCATGCTTTAATCCTCTTTGAGGGCCAACTAGATAAAAATATTAATAAATCATATTCGTTTTGGTTTCTACAAAAGACTGGAAACCTTATGTCATAGCAAATCAAAGGACAAATTTTCCATCCATAGTCACTGATGATAATTTTTTTAGATCCTTTAGACAACAGTTTGTCTTCTTTAGCTAAAGAGAATAAATGAACCTTGTCATAACAAAACACCTCCCCTTCTTTGTTTAGCCATACTAATCGGTTATATATATTATCCTTTTCTTTAATCATTAAAGTTCCGGCAATTGAACATTTTTTTTGTTCTGATATACTTTTCATCCAATTTATTGTTGGTCCGTACATTGTTTCAGCAAGATTTATTTCCAATGGACAAAATGCAGTATTAAACATTTCTGGAAGTAAAATAATATCTGTAGATTTTAAATCTGATAAAATAGATTCTATTTTTAGAAGATTTTTTTTCTTGTCTTTTAAAATTAAATCTGTTTGAACAATTGAAATTTCTAAGTTATCTTTCAATTTATAGATGGGATTAAATATTAGATTATTTATTTTTCTTTAATCAATGTTGCCTTAGCGTATTCTCTATTCATTCTAGCTATATACTCTAAAGAAATACCTTTAGGACATTCTACTTCACATGCCCCAGTATTTGTACAATTCCCAAAACCTTCCTTATCCATTTGCTCAACCATATTAACTACCCTATCTTTTGCCTCGACTTCTCCTTGTGGTAAATATGAGTACTGAGATACTTTAGCTGCAACAAAAAGCATAGCTGATGAATTTTTACAAGTTGCAACACATGCTGCACAGCCAATACAGGCTGCAGCATCAAAAGCTTTGTCTGCATCATCTTTTGGAATTGGCACAGCGTTAGCATCCTGAGTATTTCCTGAAGTATTTACAGAAATAAATCCACCTGCTTGTTGAATTCGATCAAATGCACTTCTGTCTACTACTAAATCTTTAATAACAGGAAGAGATTTAGATCTCCACGGTTCAATATAGATAGTATCCCCATCATTGAAGGATCTCATGTGTAATTGGCATGTTGTTGTACCTCTTGAGGGACCATGTGCTTGACCATTAATATACATAGAGCACATTCCACATATCCCCTCTCGACAATCATGATCAAATGCTACTGGCTCTTTTCCATCTTCAATCAACTTATCATTTAAAACATCCATCATTTCTAAAAAAGATGAATGCTCTGAAATATTTGAGATTGGATAGGTTTCAATCTTTCCTTTAGCTCTGCTATCTTTTTGTCTCCAAACTTTTAAAATTAAATCCATAAACTCTATTTGTAAGATCTTTGTTTTAATTCAATATCATTAAACTCTAGCTTTTCCTTGTGAAGTATTGCTTCGGAAGGCTCTCCAATATATTCCCAAGCTGAAGTAAAGGCAAAATCCTCATCATTTCTCAGGGCCTCCCCCTCTGGAGTTTGAGATTCTTCTCTAAAATGACCACCAGCAGATTCGGTTCTTTCAAGGGCGTCTTTGGCAAATAATTCTCCAAGCTCTAGAAAATCTGCAACTCTTCCCGCTTTTTCTAGCTCTTTGTTCATTTCATTTTGTGATCCAGGGATTTTTACATTTGTCCAAAATTCTTTTCTAATATTCTTAATTTCTTGAATTGCGTAATCTAAACCCTCCTTGTTTCTAGCCATACCGGCATATTCCCACATGATTTTACCTAATTTTTTATGAAAATAATCAACGGTTTTTTCTCCTTTAATACTTAGCATTTTATGAAGAGTTTCTTTAACCTTTTCTTCTGCTTCAAAAAATTCTTTTGAATCTGTTGAGATAGGTCCGGTTCTAATATCTTGGGAAAGATAATCACCAATGGTATAAGGAAGCACAAAATAACCATCTGCAAGACCCTGCATTAATGCTGAAGCTCCTAGTCTATTTGCGCCATGATCTGAAAAATTAGCTTCTCCAATGCAATAACAGCCAGGAATTGTTGTCATTAAATTATAGTCAACCCAAACACCACCCATAGTATAATGAACGGCTGGGTATATCATCATTGGTGTTTTATATGGGTTTTCTGCTACAATCTGCTCATACATTTGAAATAGATTACCGTATTTTTCAGAAACAACTGCTTCTCCAAGTTCAATTATTTTTTGAGTAGAAGGACTAGATAAACCTAATATTAAAGCTTTTTCTTTACCATATCTTTCAATAGCAGTTGCAAAATCTAAATATACCGCCTCTCCTGTTGAGTTGACGCCAAATCCAGCATCACATCTTTCTTTTGCTGCTCTAGAAGCAACATCTCTTGGTACTAAGTTTCCAAAAGCTGGATACCTTCTTTCAAGATAATAATCTCTAGCCTCTTCTTTTATATCTGTTGGTTTTAATTTTTTTAGTCTAACCAGTTCAGCGTCTTCTTGATTTTTTGGAACCCATATTCTACCATCATTTCTAAGAGATTCAGACATTAGAGTCAATTTTGATTGATGCTCCCCAGATCTAGGGACACAAGTTGGGTGAATTTGTGTATAGCAAGGATTTGCAAAAAAAGCACCGTTTCTATGTATTTTCCAAGATGCTGTAACATTTGAACCCATAGCATTTGTTGATAAGAAAAAAACGTTTCCATAACCCCCACTTGCAATTACAACGGCATGAGCCGAATGTCTTTCGATTTCGCCAGTAACAAGATTTCTGGAAATTATACCCCTAGCCTTACCGTCAACTTTTACAAGCTCAACCATTTCATGACGATTATACATTTTAATTTTTCCTTTCGCAATTTGCCTATTCATAGCAGAGTAAGCACCTAGTAAAAGCTGTTGTCCTGTTTGCCCTCTTGCATAAAAGGTTCTAGAAACTAAAACCCCACCAAATGATCTGTTGTCTAAAAGACCTCCATAATCTCGTGCAAATGGAACACCCTGTGCAACACACTGATCAATGATATTTACAGAAACCTCTGCCAATCGATAAACATTTGCTTCTCTAGCTCTGTAATCTCCACCTTTAACTGTATCATAAAATAATCGATATATAGAATCGCCATCATTTTGATAATTTTTTGCTGCGTTAATTCCACCTTGAGCAGCTATTGAGTGGGCTCTTCTTGGAGAATCTTGATAACAAAAGGCCTTTACATTATAACCCATTTCAGCCAAAGAGGCTGAAGCAGAACCACCAGCTAGTCCTGTACCAACAACAATTATATCAATATTTCTCTTGTTAGCTGGACCCACAACATTAATTGTGTTTTTATGTTTTGTCCATTTATCAGCAATTGGACCTGTAGGGACTTTTGAATCTAGCATCATTAGAATATTGAAGATTGATTAATAAAATGAAAAATAGCGATAGTTGAGAAGCCCAAAGCAATTACAATACTGTAAGCTGTACTAACTATTTTTATTAACGGATTATACTTTTTATGATTAGCTCCCATAGATTGAAAAGCTGATTTAAAGCCGTGATTTAAGTGTATTCCTAAAACGATAAAGGCAATTACATAAACAGCTGTATAATATGGATTGGTAAATAAATTAACAACTAAATCATAATCTGTTGTCCCCTCAGGCAAACCAACAAACTTCATTTGATAAAAATAATCTCTTAAATGAAGAGCTAAAAAAACTATAACTAAACCTCCAGAAACAATCATAGATCTAGAAGAAAGATCTGTATTTTTACTCATTTTATTGTAAACATATTCTTGAGATCTTGCTCTTTTATTCTGAATGGTTAACTTAATACCCATTCCAATATGGATGATAAATCCTAATGCCAAAACATACTGCATTGCGTAAATAATTGGATTAGTAGCCATAAAATGAGCTGCTTCGTTAAACAAATCTTTAGATGAGGCTAAGGTTAATGAATTTATTACAAGATGAGTAATTAGAAAAATAATTAAAAACAGGCCCGAAAGGGCCATAATAAATTTTCTTACAATAGATGATAATTCCATTTAAATAATAATAATAATGCAAAGGTACGACCCATATTGCACAAAAACAACAATATTTAGTAATTCAGAATGATTATATATAAAATTTGAAATTTAATATCTTTGTAATAAATAATTACTTAAATGAAATATTTTCAGATAAACCCCAATTTATTTATAAATAATAGAAACCTCTTATCTGCGAAGCTTGAGGAAAATTCAATAGCTATTTTCAATGCGAATGACATCATGCCCACTAACTCTGATGGAACTATGCCTTTTAAGCAAAATAGTGATTTATTTTGGCTTAGTGGAGTAGACCAAGAAGAGAGTGTGCTTGCAATTGTAAAAAACAATAATCAAGTACAAGAGATGTTGTTTTTAAAAGAAACTAATGAACACATAGCAATCTGGGAAGGAGCTAAGTTAGATAAAGAATTGGCGCAAAAGAATTCAGGAGTAGAAAAAATACATTGGCTCAACCAAATGGATGAGGTTTTAAATATTAACATTGAAAAAGCCAATAAAATTTATCTAAACAAGAATATTCATAGTAGGTCAACCTCTGAGGTTGAGACAAGAGATGATAGGTTTAGAAAGGCCTTAACTAAAAAACATCCCAAAAAAGAAATTGTTGAAGTAGCCCCAATAATGCACGAGCTGCGATTTATAAAATCAGAGATAGAAATTGAGCTTATGAAACACGCTTGCGATATTACTGAAAAAGGGCTTAGACGAATTCTGCCGATTATTAAACCAGGAATAATGGAGTATCAAATTGAAGCTGAATTAATGCACGAGTTTTTATCAAATAGATCAGCAGGGTTCGCTTATCAACCAATTATAGGCTCAGGAGTTGATTCCTGTGTTTTGCATTATATTGACAATAATAAAATGTGTAAAGATGGAGACATTTTATTAATGGACTTTGGTGCAGAATATGCAAATTATGCCTCAGACCTTACTAGAACAGTGCCTGTAAACGGTAGATTTTCTGAAAGACAAAAAAATGTTTATAATGCTGTACACAGGGTCATGAAAGAAGCAACCAATATGCTTAGACCCGGAACTGATCACAAGAAGATGCAGCAAGAAGTGATTAAAATTATGGAAGAAGAGTTAATTAGTCTAGGCCTTTTTGACAAAGAAGATGTTAAGCGCCAAGATCCTTCTAAGCCTATGTATAAAAAATATTTTATGCACGGAACATCTCACTCACTAGGGTTAGATGTACATGATGTTGGCGACACAAGTACACCTATGCAGCCTGGAATGGTATTTACTTGCGAGCCTGGAATCTATATTAGAGAAGAAGGTATAGGTATACGTTTAGAAAATGATGTATTAGTTACATCTGGTGATCCGGACGATCTAATGAAAAACATTCCTATTGATTATCAAGAAATTGAGTCACTTATGAATTAATCCTGTGTAGAATCCCAGCCCTGTGCAATTAATTTATGGAAACTTCCATCACTAGCGATAAAACTATTTTCTTCAGAAGAATCGGCAACATAGCCAACAATTGTAAAGTCAGGGTCTTTTTTTAATTTTTCATAATCTTTTTGATCAATTGAAAATAGTAGCTCGTAATCTTCCCCACCAGAAAGCGCACAAGATATTGGGTTTAATTTAAATTCTGTCGCAGCATTCATTATTGTGTAATCAATTGGTATTTTTTCTTCATGAAGACAAACACTTACTTTTGAAGATTTTGCAATATGTAGCGCTTCTGATGATAGTCCATCTGAAATATCAATCATAGATGTTGGAACAATAGAAAGTTCTTCTAAAATTTTTAAATATTTTATTGGGGCTTCTGGCTTAAGTTGTCTACTAAGTGCATAATCATGTCCACTTAAATCGGGTTGAACTTTAGGATTATCTTTAAAAATTTCTTTTTCTCTTTGCAATACTTGAAGACCAAAATATGCCGCACCAAGATCACCAGTTACAACAAGCAAGTCATTAACATTAGCACCATTTCTATATGTTATTTTGTCTTTATCAACCTCACCAATTACCGATACATTAATAACCATTCCAGAGGTGGATGAAGTCGTATCTCCTCCAGCAAGATCAATATTATATTTTTTACATGCGAGTTCTACACCGAGGTAAAACTCCTCAAGTGCTTCAACACTAAATCGATTAGAAACAGCAAGGCTTACAGTAACATGCGTGGGTTTTCCATTCATTGCACATATATCGGATACGTTAACTGCAATCGATTTATAACCCAAATGCTTAAGAGGTACATAGGCTAAATCGAAATGAACCCCCTCAACTAACATATCTGTGCTGAGAAGTTCAAAAACATCACCTCTATCAATAACGGCACAATCATCTCCTATTGCTTTAACTGTTTTTGAATTAGCAGGGGTAAAGTTTTTGGTTAATCTGTCTATTAATCCAAACTCACCTAAAGTGGTAATGGGAGTCGTATATATATTTTCATCATCAATTAAACTCATGAAACAAAGATACTTATATTAAGCTAAAAACTAATGATTTTTATTTTGTATAGTTTTTTTTACAAAAAGCTATATATTTGCAAAATATTAAGTTAATTAGTTAAATTTATATCTAATAGATTTTGTAATTTTGCAGAAAGATTTAAAAAATTAATTTGATGATTAAAATTAGTGACTCAGCTAGAGACCGCCTCCTTCAAATAATGAAGAATGAAGAGAGTGAAAAAAAATACGTCCGAGTTGGGGTTGAAAGTGGTGGATGCTCTGGTTTAAGTTATAAGCTTGACTTTGATTTACAAAAGCTAGACGATGACGAATTAATTAATGACAATAAAATTCAATTATTAGTGAATAAAAAAAGCTTTTTATATTTAGTTGGAACAACTCTTGAATTTTCAGACGGACTGAATGGCAAGGGCTTTGTTTTCAACAATCCAAATGCAAGTAGAACTTGTGGTTGCGGTGAGAGTTTTTCACTATAATATCAATAATACAAAATGAGAGAAGAATTATCTGAAGATGAATTATTAGAGAAGGTAACAACCAGTGAATATAAATATGGTTTTACTACAGATATTGAATCAGACAAAATACAGAAAGGTTTAAATGAGGATACTGTTCGTCTAATTTCTTCAAAAAAGAATGAGCCGGAGTGGATGTTAGAATACAGGCTAAAAGCCTTTGATATTTGGAAAGAAATGGATGAGCCTAACTGGGCAAATATAAATTATCCAAAACCCAATTATCAAGATATAATTTATTATGCTGCCCCAAAGCAGAAGAAAAAACTAGATAGTCTAGATGACCTAGATCCAGAACTCAAAAAAACTTTTGATAAGCTTGGCATCTCACTAAATGAACAGAAAAGACTCTCTGGGGTTGCTATGGATATTGTAGTTGATAGTGTGTCTGTTGCGACCTCTTTTAAAGATAAGCTTGCAGAATTAGGAATCATATTTTGTCCAATCTCCGATGCAATAAAAGAGCATCCAGAACTTGTGAAAAAATATCTCGGGACAGTTGTACCAACAAGAGATAATTTTTTCTCTGCCTTAAACTCTGCTGTTTTTTCTGACGGCTCTTTTTGCTATATTCCAAAAGGTGTAAGGTGTCCAATGGAACTTTCTACATATTTTAGAATAAATGAAGCTGGCACTGGTCAATTTGAAAGGACTTTATTAATTGCAGATGAAGATAGTTATGTGAGTTATCTTGAAGGTTGTACAGCTCCTCAAAGAGATGAGAACCAACTACATGCTGCTGTTGTGGAGCTTATAGCGCTTGACAAGGCTGAAATAAAATATTCAACAGTTCAAAACTGGTACCCCGGTGATGAAAATGGAGTTGGAGGTGTCTTTAATTTTGTAACCAAAAGAGGTGTCTGCCATAAAAATTCCAAAATTTCATGGACACAAGTTGAGACAGGTTCAGCTGTAACCTGGAAATACCCATCATGTATACTAAAGGGTGACAACTCAATTGGAGAGTTTTTTTCTGTTGCAATAACAAACAATCTGCAACAAGCGGACACTGGAACAAAAATGGTGCATCTTGGCAAAAACTCAAAAAGCACAATAATTGCAAAAGGAATATGCGCTGGTAAAAGTAACGGTAGTTATCGGGGATTGGTTCAAATTGCAAAAGGAGCTAAAAACTCTAGAAATTTTTCTCAATGTGATTCCTTATTAATGGGTGATAAATGTGGCTCACATACCTTTCCATATATCGAGGTGAAAAATAGCAGCTCTCAGGTTGAACACGAGGCAACTACATCCAAAATTGGTGAAGATCAAATATTTTATTGCAACCAAAGAGGAATTGGAACAGAAGAGGCTATTGCTCTTATTGTTAATGGATACTGTAAAGATGTTTTAAATCAATTGCCAATGGAATTTGCTGTTGAAGCTCAAAAATTATTAGAAATAAGTTTAGAAGGTAGTGTTGGATAAATAAAAAATTATGTTAAAAATTGAAAATTTAAAAGCAAGTATTGAAGAGGCTAAAATATTAAACGGTATTGATTTATCTGTTAATGCTGGTGAAGTTCACGCAATTATGGGGCCAAATGGGTCTGGCAAAAGCACTCTTTCAGCAGTTATTGCTGGTAACGAAAGTTATGAAGTTGAGTCGGGATCTATCATTTTTGATGGTGAAGATTTATTAGAGTTAGATCCGGATCAAAGAGCTCATAAAGGAGTGTTTCTTTCCTTCCAGTATCCAGTAGAGATACCGGGTATTTCAGTTTCAAATTTTTTAAAAGCTGCCATTTCGGAAAAAAGAAAACAGTTAGGACTAGATCCAATAAGTGCTAAAGACCTTCTTGGTAAAATGAGAGAGAAAATGGAGCTCCTAAATATGAAAAAAGGTTATTTATCAAGAAATATGAACGAGGGATTTTCTGGTGGTGAGAAGAAAAGAAACGAAATATTTCAAATGGCTATGCTAGAGCCTAAACTTGCTATTTTAGACGAAACCGATTCTGGACTTGATATTGATGCTTTAAAAATTGTTGCAAATGGAGTTAATAAGCTAAAAAACAAAAACAATGCTACAATTGTAATTACGCATTATCAAAGATTACTAGACTACATTGTTCCTGATTATGTTCACGTTTTACATAATGGAAGAATAATTAAATCAGGAAGTAAAGAACTGGCTTTAGAGCTTGAAGAAAAAGGCTATGATTGGATTACAAAAGAAGCTGATAAGAAATGGGATTAATAGAAGCAATAAAAAAATACAACTTAACAAATCCTATTTCTAATGTTGAAAATAGCGATGCGTTTTCTTATTTTCTTAATAATGGAATCCCAACAAATAAGGATGAAGAGTGGAAATATACATCCTTAAAACAATTAGTTTCTAATGATTTTTCAATTGAGGCAAAGGGAGAAGAAATTTCACAAGATGAACTTGACAAATCAACACTTAAAACTAAGAATCAAATAATATTTTTAAATGGTGAAATGGTTAAAAAACCTGAAATTGATGGTGTTTTAATTACCTCTTATACGGATAAAAACCCATCATTTGAAGATGCTTTTACAGCATTAAATGCAGCATATGCAAATAATGGATACCGCATTCATGTTGAAAAAAACGTTCATCTTAAAGATTCTATTGAAGTTATATTTCTATCAAAAAACACAACTAATAATTTCATACAATATCGTAACAGAATAGACTTAAATGAAAATTCAAGTATAAAAATCATTGAACACTTCAAATGTCTTGATAAAAACTTATGTTTTACAAATTCTTTAACTAGCATAAATCTTGAAAAAAACTCAAATATTGAGTTTAATAAATTACAAAATCACAATGACTTTCAGATAGTTGTGGACAATACAATAATAAACCAAGATGAAAAAAGCTTTTCAACCATTAACACGCTGTTGTTAGGCGGAAAGTTTACAAGAAATAATTTGAGCTTTTATCAAAATGGTGAGCACTGTGAAAGTAATATGAATGGTGTCGTTATTTTAAACAATAATGAGTTTGGAGATAATCATACATATGTTGATCATAAAAACGCAAATTGTGAGAGCAACGAACTATACAAGGGAGTATATCTAGATAAATCTAAAGGTGTTTTTAATGGAAAAATCATGGTACGCCCAGATGCTCAGAAAATTAATGCCTTTCAAGCTAATAATAATTTATTGTTAAGTGAAAATTCTTCAATTAATAGTAAGCCTCAGCTAGAAATATATGCAGATGATGTAAAGTGCAGCCATGGATGTACCATTGGCCAATTAGATGATGACGCCCTTTTTTACATGAGAACTAGAGGCATCAACAAAGAAGATGCTAAAACAATACTAACATTTGCTTTCGCTTCTGAAGCAATTGAAAAATTAACTATTGATGAGCTTGCTGATATTACAAAGAAAGAGATGGAAAAAAAATTAAATCTTAGTTTAAATTAAAAAATGTATTCTCCTGAAAACATAAGAAAATCTTTTCCAATTCTTGATTCTGAGGTTAATCAACATAAGCTTGTTTATTTAGATAATGCCGCAACAACTCAAAAACATCAATCAGTAATTGATACTGTATCCCAATTTTATGAAAAAGAAAACAGCAACATCCATCGCGGTGTACACTATTTAAGCCAACTTTCCACAAATAAATTTGAGCAAACAAGAGAATGCGTAAGGGATTTTATAAATGCTCAACATTCACACGAAGTGATTTTTACAAAAGGAACTACTGATTCTATTAATTTACTGGCTTTTAGTTATTCTAAGATTCTAAAAAAAGGAGATGAAGTTATTGTTTCTGAAATGGAACACCATTCCAACTTGGTTCCTTGGCAAATGTGTTGTGATTATTCTCAGGCCATATTAAAAGTTATTCCAATAACAAGCACAGGAGAACTAGATATGAGTTTTTTAAAAA
>ERZ1047821.742-NODE-742-length-22417-cov-6.667293_pt1 | contig 22417 bp, 19 predicted proteins | sample MGYA00383096_ERZ1047821 | MGnify/ENA primary metagenome ERZ1047821 (study PRJEB29581, sample SAMEA5548366) | metagenome | biome: marine; feature: coastal; material: water | depth 25 m | study: Short-term variability in the microbial, nano- and picoplankton... | reverse complement strand
TTTAATGTACGAGTGCCCACACAAGTTGTTTGATATATTTTTAAAGAGCTACTGCAAAAATGTAATTGTTATGCAGTGAAAGATGGAAATTATACAGCGTTAAATTAACTTGTCAACACTTATTTTCAACTTTCTTTGCAATAAACTTTTTACTGTTTTGGTGCAGTGAAAGCGCAGAATTATACTAAGTATTTTTCTGTGGTCAAGTGTTATTTGATTTATTTCTTAAATTAATTTATTGAGGTGAGCGTTTGTCCTCTGAAACCGCTTTGTTAAGCCATTCATCAGCTTCATCAATATCAACAATATTCTGCTGTGCATCGATCATTTCCATGTCGTTATCATTCCAACCCTTGATACCCATTTTTAATGAGCGCACATTTTCAAACCCCATTGTCTGCATTGTTTGCGCTGCTAGGGCGCTTCTATTGCCAGATCGACAAATAACCACGACATTTTGATCGCGTGCTTTGGCCAATTCTGGCACGGTATCATCATAATTCCAAACACAAGCACCTTCGAGCACACCCCTAGGAATGTGCAATGAATTTTTAATATGCATTTTCTGAAATTCCTCTACTTCTCTAATGTCTAATAAGATTAGCCCTGGCGTGCTTTCAATTTCCTCTTCCAAATCCCAAGGGAAAACCTCGTCGACTGTTTTTAATGCTGCGTCAACTAACTGCTGGTATTGATCCATGATATTCTACTTTATTTGCAATAACCCTTTTCAGTCACCATGACTGCCACCTCAACTCGAGAGGATAGGGAAAGTTTCTTTAAAATTGATTTAACATGTAATTTGACCGTACCATCTGAAATACCTAACTCTCTAGCGATGACCTTATTACTATGACCAATTGACACCTGGCAGGCAACTTCTTTTTCACGATTGGTTAAAACCTCAAATGAAGTTTCACTCTCAGTTAGCTCATTACGCAGGACTTTAGCCAGAATATGCGTCATATCTTGCGCCACAACAATTGAACCCTTGGCAATTTCATTCAGCGCTTCAACGAGCTCATCAGGGTCCATGTCTTTTAGTAAATAGCCTTGGGCACCGTATTTAAGACAATCTCGTAAATCTGTCTCTTCGGTACTGGTTGTGAGCATGACCACTGGCGCTGACACCTGGCGCTCTTTTAGGATCTGTAAAACCTCGATACCTGACATTTGTGGCATACGTAGATCTAGCAAAATAATATCCACTTCTAGCGATGCGATCTCTTCCAAGCCTTGCGCGGGCGATGAAGCGGCACTAGCTGAGATCTCTTTTGACTCCAATAGGGCGATCAAACCATTTCTAAACAGGGCGTGGTCATCAATAATATATATATTCATAGTTTTTTTACTTAGAAAAATTAACAGTAATTCGGGTGCCTTCATCAACCTCGGACTCAACCTCAATCTTAGCACCAATTCGCTGGGCGCGCTCTTTCATAATATTCATGCCAATATTATTCCCCATTATTTCACTAGCACCCTGGTCTTTTACAAAGCCAATGCCATCATCTTCGATTAGCAACTGGCAATGTGGCTTGGCGGTTAGTAAGATTCTAACATTGCGTGCACCAGCATGCTTGCGGATATTGGACAAAGCCTCCTGAGTAATACGCATGATCTGCATCTCTACTTCAGGCTCAACCTTGATCTTGCCTTTAATTTGCAAGAATGTTGCAATGCCTTCTTCTGATTTAAAACGATTCACCAGATTTTCTAATGAAACCTCAATGCCTTTAGGGTCTAATGGCACTCGAAAATTACACATCAACTCTCTTAACTCTTGATTTGCTTGGGTAATATTAGTTTGTAAAGCTTCAATTTGATGATGTGCATCTAGCTGTTCCGCCTGCTTTAAGGAATTACCCAATACGCTAACCTGTAGTTTAAGACTATAAATGGTTTGCGCTAAAGAGTCATGGATTTCTTGCGATAAAAACAGTCGCTCTTGTGACAACTCCATGCGTTTAGTTTGTTCATTTAAAGTAGATTTGTCTAGTGCAATGGCAATATTTTCAGCAATAGACTCTAACAGCGCCCTTTCATCAAAAGATAGTGAAGGCTCACTATCAAAGAATAGGTTAAATATACCCAGCGTTTTACCGTGATGACGTAGTGGAATAAAGATGGTGCCAACATCGGCTACCTTTCTAGATTCCAGGCCCACGCATTTGGCGCAAGAATGTACACTAAACTGCACACCCGCTTCTTTAGCCATGGCCACCTCGCCACAAAAACAATCGCTACTTAACACTTGCAGCTCCTGGCCTTGTGGATCAATCACCCCATGCTGGGCAACTAGATACAACTCCCCGTCTTCTGCCAAACTTCTAGCAGCGCCCGAGCTGGCGCCAGTCATACTGACAAACATGCCTAAAAAATACTCAAACAACTCATCAGTCGAATGCAGTTGATTCAGCTTTGATGACACACTATAAAGTGTTTCCAAAGAGGCTGACTTATGACTAAGGCGCTGAATTTGCTTCTTAAGGATGTTTTCCATGTCATCATAAAGATACTGATTTTCATCAATCAAATGATTAATAGCGGTTGCTACCGGTTGGAATGTTGTATCGTGATCCTCATCCAAGCGCATGTTTTGATTGGCTTTAAAGCCTGAAACCCAGGCTTGCAAGTTGGCAAAAGGCAATAGAAAATCTTTGCGAATTGAGAGGTATAAGCCAAGATAAACCAATAAAATCAAAGCCACTAAAAGTGCATCAATCATATTTTTAGTCGTATAAAGCAGTGTAATTTCAGCCAGCAGAAATGGTGACAATAGCGCCGTCACCATAAAATAAAGATAAAATTTATATTGAATTTTCATGATCTTATTTACCAATACAAAAAGAGGAAAAAATTTCACCCAATAAATCGTCTGAGGAGAACTCACCGGTAATACTAGCCATGGCCTGCCCAGCATGACGAAGATCCTCTGCCATCAGCTCTATAGCGCCACCATCAAGTTGGATTAGAGCATTATCAATTGCATTTAACGATTCTTCAAGTGCGATGATATGACGCTTGCGAGCCAATACCACGCCCTCTGCACCACTATCAAAACCTGCCATATCTGCTAGCTCTTGTCTTAATAAATCAATCCCTTGTGTGTCTTTAGTACAAATAGATAGCTGGGTTTTATTCTGTTCAACCTGTCTGTTAACCGCTTCGCCCGTCAGATCAATTTTGTTCTTAATAATCAGTAGTTTTTTCGCATCAATAGCGTCGGGCAGTATCGAAAAATCAGGGGTTTGATCTTGCGCGTCGTACATTAGTAGCACGACATCCGCCTGAGCAATCGCATCGCGTGCTCTTTTAATACCTTCTTTCTCCACCACATCTTCACTTTCATGCAATCCTGCGGTATCGATAATATTAAGTGGCATACCATTAATATGTATGGTTTCGCGCAGTACGTCTCTGGTGGTGCCAGCAATATCGGTCACAATAGCACTGGAACGTTGAGTCAGTGCATTCAGTAAAGAGGATTTGCCCGCATTGGGCTTACCCGCAATAGCGACATTGAGACCTTCACGCAAAATAGCACCTTGCGTAGCAGCCTGCAAAATTTGCTGAATTTCGGATTTAATGGCCTGGGTTTTTACCTGCACTTGCTCAGATTGCAAAAAATCAATCTCTTCGTCTGAAAAATCAATCGTTGCCTCTACAAAAATACGTAGATTAATAATGGATTGCGTTAGGGCGTTTACTTGTTTTGAAAACACCCCTGATAAAGACCTAAGTGCAGAACGAGAAGCCTGCTCAGAATTGGCATCAATAATATCCGCTACAGCTTCGGCCTGCACCAAATCCATTTTTCCATTTAAAAAAGCGCGCTTGGAAAACTCGCCCGGCTCGGCTGGCTTAGCGCCCAAAGCAATACTAGCTTCGATTAAAGAACGCATAACACTCGGACCACCATGGCCTTGAAACTCAAGCACATCTTCACCAGTAAAAGAGTTTGGCCCTGGGAAAAATAGTGCAATACCTTGGTCAACTTCCACCTGATTGTTGTCAAAAAATGACCCATAATGCGCGTAACGAGGCTTGGGCACAAAGCCCAACATTTTTTGGGCAATGGCTTGACTGAGTGGGCCAGAAACACGCACAACGCCAATACCGCCTTTACCAATACTACTGGCCAATGCGCAAATGGTTGATTCGTTACCATCCATACTCAAACCTGGTTAAAGTATTGCGCTAAATATTGATCGAAACTCAAGGTATCTGCTGCTTCGATTTCACGCTGTTGCTGGCAAGATGCTTGCGCTTGTTCGTCTAAATAATCAAAATGCGCCCGATTAACATTCTGAGCTAAAAAGTCTTGACGATATTGTTTAGCATACTGATTAATATAATCAAAAAATCCCTGGTTTTGGTTTTTCATATTGCTTAATGTTTGCGCGGAAGGAGTTAGCTCTGGATCGTCAAAACGTTTGACAATATCGCTCACTGCTTGGGTGTATGGCGCACCAAACAACGTGGCACATAAGTCTAAATCTGCAGCAATCTGGTCGCCAAATTCAGCAATTGAAAGCTCTTTAGACTGATATTTAAGCTTTATATTTGGTTTGCGACCTTCGTGAGCAATCAGCTGATCATTGCTGTCAATCTCAAATTGCTCTCTGGTAGAAATAGCGGGAGAGTCTTTCAAGAGACAAAATAGTAAAAACACTTCCAAGAAATGAATTTGCATCTCGTCAATACCCATCGGCAATGCAGGATTAATATCTAGCGACCTTAGCTCAACATAAGCAATGCCCTCAGCACTCAAACTGTCTAGTGGTTTTTTGCCAGACTCTATTAAAGGCTTGGGCCTAACAGAAGCATAATATTCGTTTTCAATTTGCAGTGTGTTGGCGTTCAGCTGTTGATACTCTCCATCGGCCTTAAGACCAAACTTCTCATAATCACTGCACGGGGTTGCCATGCCCGCCTTAAGCGAATGCACATAATGGCTTAATGAATTATAGTTGGCTTTTACGCCAGCCTCATCTTCGCGCAAATTTTGATAGCCAATATCGCCCATACGCAAGGAAGTTGCATAAGGCTTATATAAAGTTGAGTCATTAAACTCTACCAAAGAATGCTGATGATAACCCTTTAAAAATGATTTGCAAACAGCCGGCGAAGCGCCAAATAGATAGGGCACAATCCAACCATAGCGCACTACATTTCGAGTGAGCGCCATATAGGCCTCATCTTTATTTTGCTCATTTTCTGATAGCCCACAGAATTTTTCAATAAAATTCTCAGAAAATGAATAATTAAAATGAATGCCAGCAATCACCTGCATCACACTACCATAGCGATTCGCCAAGCCTTGGCGGTAAACCGTTTTCATCTTGCCACGATTGCTCGTCCCGTACTGAGCAATCGGAATATAAGTCTTGCCACGCATCACACACGGCATACTCGCTGGCCAAAAACTTTGATCTTTAGGCAAGCGACAATACAAATAATGCTGGGTATCTTGCAAAAAATCCAGAACAGAGCGTGCACTGGATAATGGAGGGGTGACCAACTCAAGCAAAGACTCAGAGAAATCTGTAGTAATATTCGGGTGTGTTAATGCACAACCCAGGGTGCTCGGGTGTGGTGCTTGCGATAGCCCGCCTTTTTTAGAGACGCGCAAACCTTCTTTTTCGATACCCATTAAATTACCCGAAAGTAATTGCGCATGAGGCTTGAGTAATTGAATTTTTTGCTCTATGTTCAAAGGACTTACAAATTAAAATAAGACTTATTTTACCATTAGCTGATTCATATGAAGACAATCAAGGCCGTTGTCGGTGTCCTGCAAAATTCTGCCAACGAAATACTCATTGCCAAGCGCCAAGCACATCAATTTATGTCTGGATTTTGGGAGCTCCCCGGCGGCAAGATTGAATCTAACGAGTCTGAACAACAAGCTATTATTAGAGAGTTAAAAGAAGAATTAGGCATTATTGTTACCGATTTATCGATCCACCAAACCATGGTTTATCAATACACGGATAGAATAGTAGAATTAAGCATTTACACTATTAATCAATATCAAAACACCCCTAAAGGCATTGAAGGTCAAGAAATAGCTTGGACAAACATTAAGGATCTGTCCCAGTACAAACTATTGCCAACCATGGCGGCCTTTATTAACTCTATCACTCTGCCTAATAAGTATTTGATCACTCCGTCAAATAATCATCACAGCGAAGCATGGATGAGAAAATTTGACGAAAAACTCAAACAAGGCATTAGTCTTATTCAACTTAGAAGCAAAGTTGATATAAATAGCGACTTTATCGCAGAACTTTACAACAAATGCATACAAAACAACACAAAATTACTCCTAAATATTCCCAACAAAACTTTTAAAGAAGGTGATTGTGATGGCTGGCACCTCACCACCAGTGAAATGCTTAAAATAAAGAGTAGACCCTGTGCTAACGATAAAACACTTGGGGTTTCAACGCACGATTTAACAGAAGCCTTAAAAGCTCAAGCAATGGGTGCAGATTTTGTGGTTATTTCACCTGTTCAAGCCACTCAAACCCACCCTGATACCATTCCAATCGGCTGGGAAGTTGCCAAAGAAGTAGTCGATAAACTCAACATTCCTGTGTATTTTCTCGGCGGCATGACAATTAACGACTTAAATAAAACTCTAGAACTTGGCGCTCAAGGCATCGCTGGAGTGAGTGCATTTTAATCTTTACATCAAGTTAAGCTCTGGCCAAAGTAAGTACATCACAAGATCCAACACCTGCTTTAAGTACTGTTTTTGCCAGCTCATTCATGCTCGATCCTGTGGTCATGACGTCATCCACCAGCAACACTTTTTGATAATCCATAGCCTGTACACTAAAGGCATTTTTAATTTCACTTTGTCGCTCTTGAAGATCTAGCATGGATAAGGCACGGGTCGCCTTAGTGCGTTTAACACTGGTTTGATCAATCAAAATATTGGATTTTTTGGCAATGACTCTTAATAATTCGTGGGTTTGATTGTAACCCCTTTCCTTGAGCCTTTGACGGCTTAAAGGCAGCGGAATAATAGCGTCATAATCACCTTGTTGACGGATAATGCTCAAATATTTGTCGTGCAATTTATGCGCAAAAAAATCTCCAATACACAGTTGATGATCAAATTTGAAGCGTTTGATAAGTGTCGTGCAACTGCTCGCATAATCATAAACAGTATAGGCTTTGGAGAAAATGGGTGCCTGTGCCAAACAAGTAGTGCAAAAATGCAGCTGAGTATTTATTGGTGTAGCGCAAGACTGGCATCGGCACTTAGCACTCGCCAAGCTTTGCTCGCACTCTGTGCATACGCAAAAATCTGAATATTGCATACACAGCACGCAAGTCTGCTTAGGAATAAAGGGTTTTATCCGCGTGTAAATACCCATGTTGTATCGTCTGACATGTCTTGTTGAAAACGATAATCTTCCAGACTAAAAGCTTTTAGATCTTGTGGATTTTCAATGCGATTTTTAATCATATACTGCACCATCAAACCACGAGCTCGCTTGGCATAAATACCAATAATCTTATACTTATCACCCTTAAACTCTTTGAAAACGATGTTAATAATTTGTGCTTTTAAGGCCTTTTGATCAATGCCTTTAAAATACTCATTGGAAGCTAGATTAATAATCACTTCTGCTTCGTCCTCATTCAGTAATTTAGAGATTTTATCACCCCAGAATTCGTACAAGTTTTTGCCCTTGGGATTTTGAAGCCTAGTGCCCATTTCTAGCCGATAAGGTGCAATCAAATCTAGTGGTCTAATCACGCCATACAAGCCTGATAGCATACGCAAATGATCTTGTGCAAATTCTAGATCTTTTTTTGATAAATTAGGTACATCAATACCCGTATAAACATCGCCCTTAAAGGCTAAAAGTGCCTGCTTGGCGTTGCTAAAATCAAGCGGCGTGGCGAAGTCTTGAAAGCGTGTGTAATTTAAGTGGGCCAATTTTTCACTAATAGACATCAGCTTAGAGAGCTCAATTTGGGTTTTTTGTTTAAGGATATTCACCAAGACTTCTGACTCATGTAACTGACGAGTCAAAGTATGCGCTTGTATATCGGGCGTGGAAAAATCTTGGGTTTTAGAGGGGGAGATAACCGCTAACATGGCTGTATTTTTTGTGATCAATAATGGGTAAATATTCTACCTGATAACGCCAAGCAAATGCACTCTGACACTAGGGGATTTCAGGCGAAATGAATAGCTGTTTTAGGTTATAATTATGAGGTTTTTTCGATTTTTATTTTGTAACTTTATACCTATGAAAACCCCATTATTACACTTGCCAAAAGCTCACGGTCTTTACTCACCTAACAACGAAAAGGAGAACTGTGGCGTTGGTTTTATTGCCCATGTTAAGGGCCAACCTTCACACCAAATCACACTTGATGCTTTAGAAATGCTCAGCAGAATGGACCACCGTGGTGGCTGTGGTTGTGAAACGAATACAGGCGATGGTGCAGGTATTCTAACTAACATCCCGCATGCTTTCTTTGCGGCTGAAATCCAAACTTTATTTGGCCAAACTGTGGCACAAGGTGACTATGGCGTGGGTAACGTATTTTTGCCACAAGATAGCACGCAACGCGCTCATTGCATGGGCCTAATGGAAGCTGCTATTAGCAATGAAGGCCAAGTATTTATTGGTTGGAGAGATGTACCTGTTGATACTCAAAAGGCCGATGTTGGTCATATTGCTCGAGAGTCTCAACCGATTATTAAACAACTCATTATCGGTAAAGCTAAGGGTATTGATACCAAAGCTTTTGAGCGCGCTTTATTTATTATTAGAAAGCAAACATCGCATACCATTCGTACTGACGAGACACTGACTGAAGCCATGCTGTTTTATGTATGTAGCTTATCAACTAGTATTATTATCTATAAAGGCATGTTAATGGGTTCGCAAGTTCTGGATTTTTATTCAGACCTGTCTAATCCTGACTATGCAACCTACCTTGCAATGGTGCATTCACGCTTCTCAACCAACACCTTCCCATCATGGGATCGTGCACAACCGTGTCGCTATATGTCTCACAACGGTGAGATCAATACACGCCAAGGAAATTTCAATTGGATGCGTGCTCGTGAAGGCACACTTGAAAGCGAATTTTTTGCAGATAATTTAGAAAAAACACTACCTGTTATTGAGACAGAGGTTTCTGATTCAGGTAGTTTTGATAATGTCTTGGAATTCTTAATGATGAATGGCCGCACCTTACAAGAAGCGGTACTCATGATGGTGCCTGAAGCTTGGCAAAATGACACCAACATGAGTGATGAAAAAAAGGCATTTTACGAGTATTTCTCCAACGTTATGGAGCCGTGGGATGGTCCTGCTTCAATCGCCTTTACTGATGGTCATCAAATTGGTGCGGTGTTGGACCGTAATGGTCTGCGCCCTTCACGCTACTACCTCACCCATGATGATCGCGTCATTATGGCGTCAGAAGTAGGTGTGGTTGATGTGGCAACAGACAACGTCAAAACCAAGGGCAGATTGCGACCGGGTAAAATGTTCTTAGTTGATTTTGACAAGGGTGTGCTGATTGATGACGAAGCCATTAAGGCTGACTTTGCCGCTAAAAACCCCTACCGAGAATGGCTCAACGCTCAACAAATTCACTTGTCAGACTTAGGCTGTGAAAAAGAGGCTCATGGATTTCATCCCGATTCTTTAATTCACCGTCTACAGGCATTTGGCTATAGTACCGAAACTTTGCAATTTATGCTATTGCCACTGGTCAATGAACTGCGCGATCCAGTTGGCTCTATGGGTAACGACTCAGCGCTTGCTTGCTTATCTGACCAGTCGCGTATTATCTATGATTACTTTAAGCAATTATTTGCTCAGGTAACCAACCCAGCTATTGACTCCATCCGTGAAGAAGTAGTGATGTCACTGCGCTGTTCTATTGGACCTGAGGGCAATCTTTTGGCCAACAATCCAGAAAATGCGCACCGTTTAGTGGTAGATCACCCTATCCTTACCAATGAAGAAACAGCGGCACTTAGACATTGCAATCATTTAGGCTGGACCAGTAAAACTATTGATATTACTTACGATATTAACAGCGGCAAGAAAATTTCTACATTGCTTGATGAAATCTGTGCCAAAGGCTCGAAAGCTATTAAAGATGGGCACAGCTTAATTATTTTATCAGATCGCAATATTGGTAGTAATCGCGTCGCCATTTCGAGCCTGTTAGCCTCTTCAGCGCTTCATCGTCATCTAGTCTCTAGCTCTGAGCGTACCCAAGTGGGTATTATTGTAGAAACAGGTGAAGCTCGTGAAGTGCATCATTTTTGTCTAATGACTGGTTTTGGTGCAGATGCAATCAACCCATACCTAGCTTTTGAAGCACTTTGGCAAGCACGTCGTGACAACATGATCGATGCCGATAGTGACAATGCCATCATTGCCTCATATCGCAAGGGTGTTGCTAAAGGCATGCTAAAAGTCATGGCCAAAATGGGTATTTCTACTTTAGAGTCTTACAAAGGGGCGCAAATTTTTGAAGCAGTGGGCTTAGCGCCTGAAGTCATGGATAAGTGTTTCTTTGAAACCGCATCACGTATCGATGGTGTCGGTTTTGACATTCTACAAGCAGAGGGTGAAAAACGCCATCAGCATGCTTATGGCGCCACTTCCCTGGATAACAAAGGTCAATATCACTGGCGCAGTGGTGGTGAGCAACATATGTGGGACCCAAAAACCATCTCTAATTTACAGCTGGCTGCTCGAAACAATGATGAGTCAGCTTATTGGGCTTTTGCTAAACACGCCAATGAAGAAGGTACGCGCAATTCAACCCTGCGCGGACTCATGTCATTTAAACAAGGAAAATCAATTGCTATTGATGAGGTTGAGCCTGCTCAAGAAATCGTCAAACGCTTTGCCACAGGAGCTATGAGTTTTGGCTCAATCTCTGCTGAATCTCATGAATCGCTCGCGATTGCCATGAACCGTTTAGGAGGAAAATCCAATACTGGCGAGGGTGGTGAAGACGCAAAACGTTGGACACCTGATGCCAATGGCGACTCACGCCGTAGCGCCATTAAACAAGTTGCTTCAGGGCGTTTTGGTGTCACCATTGATTATCTAAATAACGCAGATGAAATTCAAATTAAAGTCTCGCAAGGCGCTAAGCCTGGTGAAGGTGGTGAGCTACCTGGCTCAAAAGTAGACGAAGGTATTGCTGCTATTCGTCACTCAACACCAGGTGTGGGCTTAATCTCCCCGCCACCACATCACGATATTTACTCTATTGAAGATCTATCACAATTAATCTTTGATCTCAAGCGTTCTAATCCAGAAGCACGCATTAGTGTGAAATTGGTTGCAGAAGTGGGTGTCGGTACGATTGCGGCTGGTGTAACCAAAGCAAAATCTGATCACATTGTGATCGCTGGTCATGATGGCGGTACTGGTGCATCACCTCTAACGAGTATTAAGCATGCGGGCTTACCATGGGAATTAGGTCTAGCAGAAACCCATCAAACTCTAGTCATGAACGATCTTCGCTCACGCGTGGTGATTCAAACAGACGGCCAACTGAAAACAGGTCGTGACGTGGCCATCGGTGTACTATTAGGCGCAGAAGAGTTTGGCTTTTCAACCGCGCCGCTAATCACTATGGGCTGTATTATGATGCGTAAATGTCATCTTAATACTTGTCCAGTAGGCATTGCAACACAAGACAAAGCATTGCGTAAGAAATTTACCGGCAAGCCTGAACATGTGGTGAACTACCTATTCATGGTAGCCCAAGAACTACGTCTTATCATGGCTGATCTTGGCTTTAAAACTGTCAATGAGATGATTGGTCGCGTGGATATGTTGGAGATGAATCAAGCAATCGAACACTGGAAACAAGGTACGATTAATTTAGATGCTTTATTAACGCCGGCACAAAAACCACATGCCAATACCAGTACTTATCAAACTGAAACTCAAGATCATCAATTAGAATTGCAGCTTGATAACACCCTATTTGAACAATCTAAAGCAGTGATTGATGGTGCTAAGGCCGTGAAAATTACCAGCAAAATTACCAACGTCGATCGCGCCGTTGGCGCTATGTTATCGTCACGCTTAGTAAAAGCACGTGGTGGCAACACACTGGCAGATGACAGCGTACAGGTTAAATTTACTGGCTCTGCTGGTCAATCATTGGGTGCATTCACTGCTAAAGGCATCACGCTTGAAGTAGAGGGTGATGCCAATGATTACGTCGGTAAAGGCTTATCAGGCGGTAAAGTTATTGTTTACCCACCTAAAAATTCAACCTTTAACGCACAAGATGAAATCATCGCCGGTAATGTATGTGGCTACGGTGCAACAGGTGGTGAAATCTACTTATCAGGCTGTGTATCAGAACGCTTCTGTGTGCGTAACTCAGGTGTAACAGCCGTGGTTGAAGGTATTGGTGATCATGGTTGTGAATATATGACTGGTGGACGTGTGGCTATTTTAGGAGAAGTTGGTCGTAATTTTGGTGCAGGTATGAGTGGCGGTATTGCTTATGTTTACAATCCACACGATACTTTCAAAGATATGGTCAACCCGATCATGATCGACCTAGATCCAATGGACGCCGAAGCACAAACCGAACTAAAAGGCTTTATTGCTAACCATGCTCAATACACGGGCTCAAAAGTAGCCCAACGTATTCTTGATCATTGGGATGAGGAGATTCAGCATTTCATTAAAGTTATGCCTAAGGACTACAAACGAGTGTTGGCTGAAAATGCCAAGAAATAGCTAAACCAATAAAAAAGGTTACTAAATAAGTAGCCTTTTTTATTGTTAAGATTTTTGTTAAATTGGCACCGTATCAATCACATCAGCTGCTTCGTCAATAGCCTCGTCAATACTATCACCCACCACTGGGATAATGGAAATCACCGCGCCACCGACACGCATAGGTACAGTAACGACTTTTGTGAGTACACAGCTTGATAGCACCAGAGCTGATAATAATAAAGCGAATGTTTTAAATAGCATTATTTTCTATCCAGAATTGTAAAATGATAAGTATGTTGATTTTTTTCATCTGGCTGATGCGACTCTCTAAAACTTTCCACAAAATCATCACGATCAAACTTGGGAAAATGCGCATCGCCCTGATAGCAGCCCTCAATTTGAGTAATATATAAACGATCAATGCTCGGTAACATCTGCTCATAAAAAGAAGCACCGCCCATAATCATCACTTCTTCATCCCCTTTGGCCAGCTCAAGTGCGCGTTCAATACTATCCACCACTTCACAACCCTCAGCACTAAAACCCGCATTGCGACTGACAATAACATTGCGACGATTTGGCAAAGGAAATCCAATAGATTCGTAAGTTTTACGGCCCATAAGGACGGTTTTGCCGGTGGTGGTCTTTTTAAAATAACCTAAATCAGCCGGCAAATGCCAGGGCAAGGCATTATCCTTACCAATCAACTGATTGTCATCCATTGCCACAATAATTGATAAGCGCATGAAAAAGCCTTAAATAACGTAAAATAACCTCTATTTTACAAACACCGGAAACGCTCGTGGCATTAATTCTCGCTTCATCCTCTCCTTTTCGTCAAACCCTGCTCAATAAGCTAGGTCTTGAGTTTTCAGTCGTGTCTCCCAATGTAGATGAATCTAGAAAACTAGGGGAAACACCAGAGCAATTAGTTTATCGTTTGGCACAGGACAAGGCTCGCGAAGTGGCCAAATCTCATGATGGATTAATTATTGCCTCTGATCAAGTGGCCACATTGCCTGGCGCCTTGGCAACAGATGAGCAAATACTGGGTAAGCCCCATACTCATGAAAATGCCATTAAGCAATTAAGCGCTTGTTCTGGTAATATCGTGACTTTTAGGACTAGTTTATGTCTTTTAAATACAAATAGCGGAAATATACAAACCCTTGTCGAAAACTTTAAAGTTGTTTTTAAAGATTTAAATAGTGCGCAAATTGACAATTACCTTAAAAAAGAGCAGCCTTATAATTGTGCAGGTAGCTTCAAGTCAGAGGGCTTGGGTATTAGTTTGTTTAGTCGTCTAGAGGGTGATGATCCCAATACTTTGATCGGTCTGCCGCTCATTCAGCTGATTAAATTTCTGGAAAATGAAGGTATCAATATTCTCAGCTCAAAAACCTAGTACCAATGCCCTATTTGTATCCTAATAATGCCAGCCCTTTAAATTCTGGCCTGAAAACCTATTGGGGTTCTTTGTATGGCAGTGCCGATGCGCTAGCTTTAATCGAGTATGCTCAGCAACAGCCTCAGGTTGTCTTGCTTGTCGCCAATGATATTGCCCATCTTGACACGCTATACCAATCTCTAAATTTTTACAATGATACATTGGAGATTCTCAAATTTGATAACTGGGAAGTATTACCGTATGACCAGTTTTCGCCACATCCAGATATCACCTCAAACCGACTTGCTACTCTATCCAAACTTAGGCAGCTAAAACACGGCATTGTGCTCACCACACTGGAAACTCTATTTTCCCATTTGTGTCCGATTGAGTTTAGTGAAAAGTACAGCTTTGATCTTAAAATAGGTGACAACATAGATCCTGCTTCACTCAGCGAAAAACTGCTAAAAATTGGCTATAACCGTGTCACAACTGTAATGGAGCATGGTGAGTTTAATATTCGTGGATCTTTGATTGACCTATATCCAATGGGCGCGAGCAAACCTTATCGACTCGATCTATTTGATCAAGAGGTAGAAACCATACGCACCTTTGACACCTCAACCCAGCGTAGCGAATCACAGGTGGATGCAATTGCCCTATTGCCAGCAAGAGAATTTGCCACAGATGAGTCAAGTATTGAATTATTCAAACGCAACTACGATCAGGCTTTTAGCAAACAAGGCTTTATCTATACCGAGATTAGCGAAGGCCGTCTGCCTGGCGGAATTGAGTTCTATTTGCCGCTATTTTTTAATTCAACCAACACGCTGTTTGACTATCTGCCCAGCACGCTCACCATTGCCACCACCGCTGGATTTTCGTCATTGGTAGATCAGACTTTCGCTGATATCCAATCTCGATTTGATCATGCCAAACAAGATTTAGAGCGCCCTCCGTTGGCTATTAATCGTGTATTTTTAAGTAAAGAGAATCTGTTTTCTGCCATCAAGCAACACCCACAACTGATTATCAGCCCTTCAAAACTCGAGGATAAGGCTGGAAATCTGAATTTTGCCTCAAAACTGTTGCCGCCACTACGCATTGATCCGCAGGCTAAAAATCCGCTGGCTAAATTGGCTAGCTTTACAGTACGTTTTAAACATAAAATACTCATCGTTTGCGAATCTCAAGGTAGACAAAGCGTCTTAGAAGAGTTGCTAAAAAACCATCATCTTGAGGCGCACCGCACCCAAGACTGGCAACATTTTTTAGCCAGTGATAAAGTGCTTAATATTACCCATCAAGCACTATCTCAGGGATTATTAAGCCCTGAGTTGGCCATTATTACCGAAGATAATTTATTCGGACAAGAGGTTGTACAACAGCAACGCAGACGTCGCGCTAAGCATAAAGATTTTGACGAGGCAATTAAAAGCTTAGTAGAAATTAAAAAAGGCGATCCTATTGTGCATGAAAACTACGGTGTGGGACGCTATCTAGGCTTAAAAACACAGACTTATGATGGCCAATCTCAAGATTTTTTACAACTTGAGTACGCCGGTGGCGCCAAACTAATGGTGCCCATGACCTCACTAAATCTTATTTCCCGTTATTCAGGTGCTTCACCTGAGAGCGCGCCCTTGCACAAACTCGGCACGCCACAATGGAGCAAGGCTAAACAAAAAGCCGGCGAAGCCTTGCACGATGTGGCCGCCGAATTGCTAGAAATTTATGCCAAACGTGAGTCACAAACTGGCTTTTCTTTTCCAGAGCCAAATGACGCCTACTCTTCTTTTGTATCGAGTTTTGCTTTTGAAGAAACGCCTGATCAGCTTAAAACCATGGGTGAAGTACTAGCAGATATGCGCTCACACAAACCGATGGATCGCTTGGTATGTGGCGATGTAGGCTTTGGAAAAACAGAAATTGCCATGCGCGCTGCATTCTTAGCTGTGGAAGCCGGCAAACAAGTGGCCATCCTTGTGCCCACCACATTACTAGCCAATCAACACCATCAATCATTTGTTGATCGATTTAGCGACTATCCAGTAGAAATTGCTGCGCTCTCTCGCTTTCAAACTCCGAAAGAGCAAAAACTCATTATTGAAAAGCTCAACACGAGTCAAGTGGATATTGTCATTGGCACCCATAAGATTATCCAAGGTAGTATTAAATACAAAGATCTTGGACTGGTGATTATCGATGAAGAGCATCGCTTTGGCGTGAAGCAAAAAGAAGCGCTAAAAAAGATTCGTGGACAAAGTGACATCCTCACTATGACGGCCACACCGATTCCACGTACTTTAAATATGGCGCTTGGCTCACTTAGAGAATTATCCATTATTGCCACACCGCCTGCCAAGCGTAGCGCTATTCAAACCTTTGTGCAAGAGTGGCAGGATGATAATATCAAAGAAGCCATCAGCCGTGAGCTACACCGTGGCGGGCAGATTTTTGTTTTACATAATGATATTGACTCGATTGACAACATGGCGCAAGGCTTGTCGGAGCTCATGCCAAATGTACACGTTCGAATTGCCCATGGGAAAATGCCGACCCGCGAGTTAGAGCATATTATGAGTGATTTTTATCATGCGCGTTTCCAAATTTTGGTGTGTACCACTATCATTGAAACAGGTATTGACATCCCCAATGCCAACACCATCATCATCAATAATGCCCAAAATTTTGGCCTCGCACAACTACACCAATTGCGCGGGCGTGTGGGGCGATCGCATCACAGAGCCTATGCCTACTTGATTATCAAATCACATCAATCACTCTCTAAAGATGCCAAAAAACGCTTAGACGCAATTGAATCCTTAGAGGAGTTAGGGGCTGGATTTATGCTGGCTAATCATGATCTGGAGATTCGTGGCGCCGGTGATTTACTCGGTGACAATCAATCTGGAAAAATTAGCGAGATTGGCTTTAATCTCTACCATGATTTACTCAAACGCACGATTGATGCCATGCGTGCAGGGCGAAAAATTAATCTGGATGATCCGATTAATCATGAAATTCAAATAGACTGTGGACTGCCTTCAATCATTCCTCAGAGTTATCTAGAAGATGTACATGAACGCTTAGTCTTATACAAGCGCATTGCCAGTTGTAATACCAATAACGACTTAAAAGAATTACAAATTGAAATGATTGACCGCTTTGGCCTTTTGCCAGACTCTACCAAGCACTTATTTGCCAACACCCGACTGAAACTTTTTTGCGAAAAAATCGGAATTGATGAAATTAGCCTTTATGATGACAAAGCCATCATCACTTTTGGGCCTAAAAACACCATTGAACCAATAAAAATCATCCAATTAATCCAAAAACAGCCTAAAAACTATCAATTAAAGGGTCAAAATCAGTTAATTGTTAAAGAATCGATGCCTGAAGACATCAGACGTATCGAGTTAGTAGAAAATTTGCTAAAAAAGCTAAATTAGCTTAAATCGTATTAAAAAGGTATAAAAATCTAATTGTAAGCATGTATAAATTTTATCGCTTAGCTAAGAAATCTGATAGCTGACTGGCTCCATAGATAAAGACCAACCCTCCTAGAGTATTGCTTACAAAATGGATTAAGATAAATTGCGCCGGGGCATGAAACTCAGGAATAGCACCCATAAAGATAAAAAACTTTACCAAGGTATTGATCATTGCTGTCAAAATTACGAGGAATATTACATGCCTAAAATTTATCTTTGTGCCGTTATAAAATTCTGCTAATTTAAAATATCTCATCATCAGAATCGCAGCAATTGGCACTAAAGATCCTACCATTGCATGAGCATAAAATCCAGTTAATCCAATACCAAACCAGTTATCCCAGATGAAATAGCCTATCAGAGTATTGGCAATAGCAATACCCGGTAGTACACCAAAACCAAATAGAAGATAAGAAAAGATAGCTGCACCTACTGGAAGGTATAGTAAGTTTCCAATAGAAATTTCAATATGAGTTGTGCGCTCTATTATCAATGAAGAGATTAGTACCAAGACAAAAGCAACTATATTATGTTTAACAATTAACACGAAAAGAGTCCACTGATTATTAGGCTCAAATTATACTAGAAAATTAGATTGATTTTTGTGGAAAAAACCCTTTAAGTATTGGTACTATAACATGTAGAGTCAAGTAAATAACCACCAGACCACCCAGAACATCACCCGTAATATAATGGGTGATAAAGGTCACGGCATTAATATTAAGAGTGAGATCTTGTGTGTAGACAAAAAACTTTAATAAGGCGCTGATCACTGATGTAAATACAATTAAGAACAACACATGCCGGAAATCAACCCGAGCTAAATTGGAAAAATTACTCACTCGGGTTTGCTTCATGATGCACATAGCCACAATTGGAGCAATTGCACCCGCACAAGCAGAGAGCATGCCAATAAAGAAGTGGCCATTCCAAGAGTTCATTAAAACAACGCCACCAACCAAACAAGCGGCAATAACACCTGGAAAGACACGATAGCCAAATAGCAAATACATGAGTATTTTTGCACCGAGTGGCAAATACAAATAATGACTCAATACAATTTCACCACCGTCTTCAAACGTACCAACCCACGTCATCACATACGCCATTGAAAAAACACTCATAAAGGCTATGAAGTTTTCAATAAGGTAGTTTTGAAGTTTTTCAGTCATGGTGAGAATAATACCCGTTTATCGCCTATTTTAAAATTTTGGGGAAGGCACTCTCACCAAAGAAGTGTAGATTACTTATTGTAAGTTAGGATCATTGCGCGCTTATCAAGACTAGATTGCGTCGCAATGATAATATTTTCACTCAGTAAAACGCCTACAGCTCTCTTGATTGTAGAGAGTGAATACTTAAAAAAGTATGCATCTTTTGTAATTCTAGTGATGTTGGCATCCTTAGAATGCATCACAAACTCTAGTACAGATTTTTCTACTTCTGACAATTTGTCAAAACCCATTTCACGCTCGTAAGTATCTAGTGAACGTCTTAATTCAAATAATTTTTCTAATGCTTTCATTTTCTCTCACCTCTCCTCAAAGGATCTAATAATCTAATAACCAAGTGTATTATAACCTATTATTCTTCTCGTATAACCTATTATTTTACTATGTTAATAAAACTGGCTAAATATCTCATGGTAGCAGTACTTCGCCATAATTATCCTGGTAAAGTTTCTCGATATCTGCTAAGGTAAAAGTGTGATTTTGAGTACCAAGGTGTGCAACCTTGATCGCGCCCAAAAGCCCTGCTAATTGTCCCGTGGCTTTCCAGCTTAGCTCATTCATGATGCCGTATAACAAGCCAGCTCGATAGGCATCGCCACAGCCTGTTGGATCTTGAGTAGCGGCCGCTTTAGCAGGTGCGATTTGTGTCAGCTCATTATTGGCGTGAATTTCACTACCTTGGCTACCTTTAGTGATAATTAAAGCTTCTACTTTCTCAGCAATAGCGCCCAAACTAAACCCGGTTTTATCTTGCAACATCTGCGATTCATAATCATTAACGGCCACATAAGTTGCTTGTTCAATAAATTTAATCAGTTCTTCGCCGGAGAACATTGGCATGCCTTGGCCTGGATCAAAAATAAAAGGCACCTGAGCATCTACAAATTGCTGGGCATGTTCGATCATACCGTCACGTCCATCTGGAGAAACAATACCAATATCTGCTACACTCACATCACCGACTTTATTCTCATGCGAATTACTCATGGCACCTGGGTGAAAGGCGGTGATTTGATTATCATCCATATCTGTGGTGATAAAAGCTTGGCCAGTATAACTACCCTCAATCACTTTCATGTGTGTGGTGTTCATATGGTGTTTTTCCATCCAATTCATATAAGGGGTGAAATCTTCACCCACCGTTGCCATAGGGATAGAATTAGCACCGAGTAAATGTAAGTTGTAGGCAATATTGCCACCACAACCACCAAACTCTTTGCGCATGGTAGGCACTAAAAACGAGACGTTCAGCATATGCACCTTATCCGGCAGAATATGATTTTTAAATTGATCGTGAAAGACCATAATTGAATCAAAGGCGTATGACCCACAAATAAGTGCTGTTTTTTCCATGTTTTTATTTCCTTTTTTTTATTTCTCAGTAGGATTTAACCTATTATTTTTTATCTTAGTGCTTCTGGCACTGGAAAGTGTACGTTTTCTTGTGCGCCACTAACTTCTTGTAATTCATCTGCACCGTGATCGTATAAATAGTTAACCACTTCTTGCACTAACACCTCTGGCGCTGAAGCGCCTGCTGTTACCCCTACAACATTGGCATTTTTTATCCAATCTTTTTCAATTTCGTTTGCCCCATCGATCAGATAAGCAGGGATGTTCATTTTATCGGCAATCTCGCGCAATCGATTTGAATTAGAAGAATTGCTCGACCCCAATACCAACAAGACATCAGCCGAACGCATTAAGGATTTAACCGCATCTTGCCTGTTTTGCGTTGCATAGCAAATATCATCCTTCTTAGGGGCACGAATATGGGGGAATTTACCCTTTAGATGGTCAACAATATGCTGGGTATCATCCACCGATAAAGTGGTTTGCGTCGTATAAGAAATATCGCTATTTTTTGCAATCGTTAATTGATCGATATCAACTGTGTTTTCCACCAAAGCCACTTGCTGGCCTGCGCCTGATTGCCCTAAAGTCCCCTCCACTTCAGGGTGGCCTTTATGGCCAATTAAGATAACTTGATGCTTTTGTTTTTGTTTGCGCGCTACCTCTTTGTGCACCTTAGTGACTAGAGGGCAAGTGGCGTCATAAATAGTTGCCTCAATATTCTGGGCTTGCATGCGTACCGTCTGAGAAACACCATGCGCACTAAAAATAACCACCTGTTGTTCAGGCACTTCGCTGATTTCTTTGACAAAAATAGCACCCTTGGCTTTAAGATCATTAACTACGAATTTATTATGCACAACTTCGTTGCGCACATATACCGGCTTGCCATGCAAACTCAATGCTCGTTCCACGATTTCAATAGCGCGATCCACGCCCGCGCAAAATCCACGAGGATTGGCTAACAGGATTTTCACGAGGCTATATCAAGAATTTTGACCTGGAACGACACATCAGCGCCTGCAAGTGGATGATTAAAATTGACTCGCACTTGCCCATCTTCAATCTGATCAATACAGCCAACATAAGCATCGCCAGCAGGTGTTTGAAACTCAACTGCTGCATCTAGCTCAAAATTAAAATCTGATGGGAAATCATCACGCGACATAAACTGGAAAGCTTCATCATAACGCTCACCAAACGCTTCAGAAGCACCAAGCAAAAAAGTTTGCAATTCGCCCAATTTGGCATCAAGTACGCATTTTTCTAAACAAGGATCAAGCTGGCCATCACCCACCTCAAATACTAAAGGCTCATCCCAAGCCTCATCAACCAAAGCGCCATTTGCATGGCTGAGCTTGTAATGAATGGTGTAATTAGCCATTATTAAACGTCATGGCGCTTAATAGAGTGTGCACTTGTTGGCGTAATTCGTGGCGATGAACAATGAGATCAATGGCGCCTTTTTCTAATAAAAATTCACTGCGCTGAAAACCCTCAGGAAGCTCTTCGCGCACAGTTTGCTCCACCACTCTAGGGCCGGCAAAACCAATTAAAGCATTTGGCTCGGCAATATGAACATCGCCCAACATCGCAAAACTGGCTGAAACACCGCCCATAGTTGGGTCAGTTAAGATGGAAATAAAGGGTATTTTTTGGTCATTTAACAGCTTAACCATCAAAGAAGTTTTGCTCATTTGCATCAGAGAGAATAAGCCCTCTTGCATGCGTGCGCCACCAGAGGCAGAAAAACAAATCAGAGGCGCTTTGGTTTTAATACTTTCTTGAGCAGCGCGCACAAACTTCTCGCCCACAACAGAGCCCATTGAGCCACCCATAAACTTAAACTCAAAGGCAGCGACAACAACAGGTAGGCCGTTTAAAGTGCCTTTTTTAACCACTAAAGCGTCTTTTTCATTGGTGGCCTTTTGTGCTTGCAGGTAACGATCTTTGTATTTTTTCTGATCTTTAAACTTTAGTGGATCAGTAGCAACTAAATTAGGCGCGATTTCTTCTTGAGCTTCTTTATCCAAAAAACTCTCAAGTCGAACTCGAGCTGAAATGCGCATATGGTAGTCACATTTTGGACAAACATAAGTCGCTTCTTTTAGCTCTTCAACATAAAGCGTTGCCTCACATTTTGGACACTTACTCCACAAACCTTCTGGAATATTCTTTTTAACAACATTA
>ERZ1047821.739-NODE-739-length-22527-cov-5.538448_pt1 | contig 22527 bp, 17 predicted proteins | sample MGYA00383096_ERZ1047821 | MGnify/ENA primary metagenome ERZ1047821 (study PRJEB29581, sample SAMEA5548366) | metagenome | biome: marine; feature: coastal; material: water | depth 25 m | study: Short-term variability in the microbial, nano- and picoplankton... | reverse complement strand
TGTTGCCGTTGCATTCAATAATTCCTGGCATGAAGAGTCCCTAATGGTAAGATTAAAAAAACATCCATTACTCAATAAAAAATTATTTCTTATATTTAATGCTTCTGATCGTGAGTTAGCAATTGAATATCAGGCATCTAGTACCTTAATTAGCGCATCTGTTTATGAAGGTTATGGGTTAGGCCTGGCAGAAGCTTTAAATTTTGGATGTAACGTTATTGCTTCAAAAATTCCTGTTTATCAAGAATTATATAAAGACAATGTAACTTTTTTTGAAAATAATCCAGCTGATTTAAAAGATACTATTATCAATCAAATTACTTCAAAAAAAGTTTTTAAAGAATTTAAACCAACAACTTGGATGAGTGCTTCGGATCAACTTATAAGGAAAGTAATTGGACACTAAGAAACCCAATTTTTTTTCTAAAGAAATATATATCTCATTTTTTAAGTCATTATTTTTTACTCCATATTTTTATTTAGCTTCATTTATTACTGTTATATGGTCAGTAATTCATAAAAAACTCTCCTGGTCAGATTGGCAAATACCACTTGGGTATAGCGGTGATAATTTAATGCTTCATACAGTCATGAAAAATTATGCTGAATTAAACTGGCTTACCCCCTTAAATCAAAAATTTATTTCAAATCTTAATGCACCCTTAGGTGCAAACTGGAGTGGTTGGCCTATTATTGATGAGATACCTAATTATGTTTTTGGTATTTTGGGTCATTTCGTCGGCCTTTATCCTGCTATGAATCTATTGCTTTTATTTTCATATGTAGCTGCCGGGTTAAGTTTTTTATATGTTGCTAGAAATTATAAAATTAAATTACCTCTTGCCATTGCGGGTGCAATTGCTTTTGCTTTCTGTAATATTTTAATTGTAAGAGGATTGGGACATGTAACAGTGGGTTTAGTTTGGCACATACCGATAATGCTTATGATTGTTCACTGGGCATATCAAAAAAATAATTTTAATTACTCAACAAAAAAAATCATTTTTGTTTATCTATTTTGTTTTATTTGTGGTGGATTTAATATTTACTACTCAATAATGATTTTATTTTTTCTAGGCTTTGCTTTTTTGCTTAATCTTCTGAGAAAAAATTATCAATCTATTAAATTTCCATTGGTTTGTATTTCCATAATCATAAGTAGTGTCCTGATATGGAATTTTGATACTTTTAGGAATACCTATTTACTTGGCGAAAATCCCCTTATGCAAGGCAGGAATATCGCTTCACTCCAACTTTATGCATTGTAATTACCTGAATTATTTTACCAGCCTCATAGCAGGGGTTTTATTGGTGATGTAGGAAATTATTTATTTTATGGCAAATCAATGCTCAAAGGAGAGTTTTGGAGTCCGTATTTAGGAGTTGTTGGGTCAATTTGCTTTTTGGTATTAATTTTCCATGGAACATTAAAGATTTTCGAAGGAAAATTTAAACAAATAACAACGCATTATTATCATTCAATCTGGATATTATTATTTTCAATGGTGGGTGGTATTAATTTAGTTATTGGTACTCTTGGCTTTACATGGCTTAGAGCCACAAATCGTTTTAGTGTTTTTTTGTTAGTTATTGGTCTTCTCTTTACTTTAAAATTAATATCTAAAAAAACACCAAAACAAGTAATGATAATAGTAGCAGTTTCTATTTTTTCAATGACATATTATGAATTTATACATACAGCAATATTTTCAAAGACAGATCCAGCTGTTTTAATTTCGAGAGCTATTGAGGACGACAAAAAGCTGGTTAATTTTTTAGAAAAAAAATATCCTAATTCGAAGGTTTTTCAATACCCGGTAGCAGTCTTTCCTGAAAATGGACCCATTTTAGGGATGCAGGATTATCAACACTTAAGACCTTATTTGCACTCTAAAACTCTTTCTTTTTCATATGGAAATGTCAAAGGCCGCGGAGATTATGATTGGCATAAGAAAATTAGTGAACTTCCTGTACCGTTAATGGCATACGAGCTTTTTAATAGAGACTTTGATTTATTAATGGTTCATAAATTTGGTCTACCAGATTATGGAGATATATTTAGAAAAAGCCTCATCGCTAGTGGCTACGAATTTGTTATAGAAAGTGAAACTTTTTATGTTTTTTCACTTAACGATAAAAAGGATACAGACTCAGATCCTTTTATTACCTATGGCAAAGGCTGGTCCGCTGATGAAGGAGCGCATAGATGGACAAATAGCTCAACATCGGAAGTAGAGATTCATAATATAAATAAAAATAACTCCAAAGTTAAAATTTCTTTTAAGCTCACCACTTTAAAAGAATCAACAATAAAAATTCTTTTCAACCAAAAAGAATTAAAGGAAATTGACTTAAAACCTGAAGTTGTCACTGACGAAATGACTTTTACGGTAGATACTAATTATGGAGTTAATAAATTCGCGATAATTTCTGATACACAACCAGTTCTTCCTGGAAATGGAGATCCTAGGTTACTTGGAACAATGGTAATTGATTTCCAATACGAATTCATAAAAAACTAATCAGATGAAAAAAATATTTAATAAAGAGATTTATCCAATAATAGGGATTTTATCGTATTTCCTTTTATATTTTTATTTTCTATTAAATACAGGATTTTCTTCTGATGATGCATATAACGCACATTTTCGAGGCCACCTTGTCGATGAACGAACAACATTATGGGATTATTATAGCTTTCATTTTTTACGACAGATAGAGGGCTCTGGAGGGCGTTTAAGTTTTGTTGCAATACTTTACAACACAGGCCTTTATTACATCACTCAAAGCACCTATATTATTAAAACAATTAGCCTTTTAGTTCTATCTCTGACCGTTCTTTATTTTTACTTATTTATAAAAAACCTAACGAAATCAAGAGATTTTGCCTTGTTAGTCGCTTTATTAATTCCTGTTTTTTTTCAAATAAGACCTTGGCATGACCCAATAATTGCATTCACATTCTTATTTCCCTTAGTTTTTTTACTAATTTTCTCTTCGTTAGTGTCCTTTCAATATGCATTAAAAATCAATAATATTTATTATAAATTTGTATCTTGTATCTTGTATTTCCTAGCCTGTTTTATGTATGAAATAGCATATTTCCTTTTCCCGTTATTTTTACTAGCAGCTTTAAATCAAAAAGAAGAAATTTTTTCCAAGAATAATTTATATATTTCTATAAAGAAATCTTTTCCACAGATGTTTATAGGAATTTTTTCTATCTTATGGGTGCTTTTCTATAAATATTTTGGTGGTGAGGATAATTGGAGAACCAATATTGCATTTTCAGAAGATTTCTTTTATGCCTTTTATTATCAATTAACTGCAAGCTTTCCATTAAGTTTTTGGTTTTTTAATGCTGATTGGAGTAGTTTGAAGTTTAAATATTTTGATTTTTTTATTATTTTAATTACACCATTCTTATTGTATTTTTTTTCAAAGAAAATTTTTTCAACCAAGAAATCTAAACTACCAATTATATCGATACTTTTTATTACCTTTATACTTTGGGTTTTTCCTGCTGTTATTACCGCTCTATCTGGTCATCAAATTGAGCTTAAAAATGCGGGGATGGGTTTTGGATATCTTCCAGTGTTTTTTCAATACTTTGGTACTTGTTTACTTCTTTCACTGGTTATTTATAAGATATTTTATAAATATATTGGAAACAAAAATCTCGTTATTTCAATTTTTGTCCTTATCTTTTCTCCTTTATTTGTAATTAACTATGCCTATAATCAGGATGTTGCTCTGAGTGGAGACGTTGTATTTAAGCATCCCCGTAACCTCCTTATTTCGGCGCTTGAAGCTGGCTTATTAGACAAGGTTAATGAAGAGGATATTATTTTTAGACCTGGATATTATCCTTCTGATTATTATACTGGCTACTATTCTGTCCTTGGAATAAGAGTCAATATGTGTGACACCAGGTTTTTACCGACATTTGAAAAATACTCAAGTGACTTTGATAAGTGTTTTGAAGATGGGTTTGGTAATGGTGACACGTTTAAATATAAAAAACTGGACGATGTAACCATACTTGAGCCAAATCATAAAGCTTGGTTTGTTTCTTATGAGTATGAAAAAAGGGGAAATGGAGGTTATGTATATTTTGCTCAAATAGATGAAATGATAGTTGAGGAAGCTGATGTTATGAAAATTCTTGCTGCTCCTGTTTCTGATGTCTATGTGTATAGCTTAGAAACAAATTCAATAGAAAAGCTAAATATTCCAAAAGGTAAAAAATTTGATATGAATAAGTTTAGCGAGGATAGATCACTAGTTTATTCGATTAGAAAAAATGGAAGAACACCAGTGGATATTGATAAATATATATATGATCCAATTTCATTCTCATGGAGTGATCAAGTGTATCCTAGGGAAGGGGATTCTGAAAATAATTTAAGATGGACAAGTGGTTTTGCAGAATTAAAAATTTTTAATTTATCTAGTGAAGAAAAAAAAGTTAATTACTCCTTTTCAATAAGCTCACCAACGGGAAGAAATTCAGTTATAACCATAAATGATCAGGATTATAATTTAGCTGCGGGCGCACATCTTCCTGTATCAAATGAGGTTGTAGTTGGAAGAAAACCATTTAAATTGGAAATTTATTCAGATGATTTACCGATAGATAACGGCGATCCAAGAAATATTGTCTTTGGGATTTTTAACTATAAACAATGGGTAGATACTAAAAAAAATGAGACAAAAGCTACTTTAGAAAAAAATTCAATATATCCTTCTTATGGCCCTGGATGGCATAGTGATGAAAAGACACATAGGTGGTCAAATAAAAGAAATCCTATTATTTATTTAAATAGTCCATTTGCATTAGATAAAAACTTACTGCTAAGTTTTAAATTAGGTACTGTTTTAAATAATTCAGTTAGAATAATTTTTAACGGGAAAGAAGTAGGGCCCCTCAGATATATCACCCCAAAAAATTCCTTGAGTATTGGTCCAATTAATTTAGAAGTAAAGACTGGTATCAATGTTTTGGAATTTAGAGCAACTGAAAACCCTTCTAAACCAAAAAATGGTGATCATAGAGTTTTGGGTATTTCTATTTCTGATTTAAATTTAGAGGTAAATGAAAATTAAGATTTACCAAGAAAGATTAAAATAATTCAACAGGAGGCATTAGAAATGAAGAAGGCACTTATAACAGGTATTACTGGACAGGATGGAGCATACCTTGCAGCCTTCTTACTTAAAAATAATTATCAAGTCTTTGGGTCTTACCGACGCTCAAGCTCCTCTAATTTTTGGAGATTAGACTACCTAAAGGTTTCTAATCATAAGAATTTATCTTTAATAGAATGTGATTTAAATGACCAAGGATCAGTTTTAAATTGTGTTAAAAAAATAATACCTGATGAAATATATAACTTAGCAGCACAAAGTTATGTTGCCGTTAGTTTTGATCAACCATATCTAACATCTATGACTACAGGGCTTGGAGCGTTGAACATTCTTGAGGCCATAAGGCATACCAATAAAAATATTAAATTTTACCAAGCAAGTTCATCTGAAATGTTCGGCAAGGTATTAGAAACACCTCAAAACGAAAAAACACCCTTTTATCCAAGAAGTCCATATGGTGTAGCTAAAGTCTATGCTCACTGGATGACAATAAATTACAGAGAATCTTATGATATCTTTGCTTCAAATGGCATTTTGTTCAATCACGAAAGCCCTATTAGAGGTTTAGAATTTGTAACAAGAAAGATAACAGATAGTATTGCTAAAATTAAGCTAGGATTGCTTGATTGTTTGGAAATAGGGAATATGGATTCAAAAAGAGATTGGGGTTATGCCTATGATTATGTTGAGGGGATGTATAAAATCTTACAACATGAAAGAGCCGATAATTATGTATTAGCAACGAATAAAACCGAAACGGTAAGGAACTTTCTAACTTACACTCTAGACACTTTAGATTTTAATTATGTTTTTGAAGGTAAAAATGAAAACGAAGTATGTATAAATAAAGACAATAATAAAGTTATATGCAAAGTTAATAAATCATTTTATAGGCCTTCGGAAGTTGATTTACTAAAGGGAGATTACTCAAAAGCAAAAAAAGAATTAAATTGGGAACCTAGAACTGACCTCAAAAAATTAGTTGAGATAATGACAGATGCAGATTATCAAAGGAATAAGTCAGGAACAGTTTATTAATACCTTTATTTGTATTAAATGGATATCTTATTGAAATGTTTATTAATCCTCCTTTATAGAATATGAGGGTGCTGCTAAATGCTCTTAGTCTAATCAATCGAAAGACTGGAATTGGTGAATATACACAAAATATTTACGAAGAGCTTTCAAAAAATAAAAAAATCGACATAGATTTGTTTGTTGGAAATAAAGTACTTGGAAATTTAGGGGATACCCTTAACCCTTCACCAAGTAATGTAACAATTCGAAACTTTATTAGAGATAGAATTCCATTTTCATATGAGGTTGCAAGATCTATAAGACAGTTAGGTTTTAATAAAATACTGAATAAAAATTCTTATTCTATTTATCATGAGCCAAACTTTATAAGTCTTAATTCTAATATTCCTGTTGTATTGAATATTCATGATTTATCATGGATCTCTCATCCTCAAACGCATCCAAATAGAAGGGTAAAAAGTTTAAAAAAATATGTGCCCATATCATTAAAGAAATCAAAAAAAATAATTGTTGATAGCCATTTTATTAAAAATGAGTTATTGAATTATTTTGATATAAATGAAAATGATGTTCATGTTATTTATCTCGCAAGTAAGTATACGTTTAAGACCTATAAAAATAATCTTGAAGATTTTCTTTTAGCAAATAACTTAACTTATAAAAAGTTTTTTATTTGTGTTGGAACTTTGGAACCGAGAAAAAATTTAACTAATTCTATAAAGTCTTATCTATTATTACCAAAATCAATTAGAAAAAAATATCCATTATTAATAATTGGTGCATATGGATGGAAATTTGATAAATCTTCATTTGATATTGATGAAACAGTTAAATTCATAGGTTATGTTGAAGACCAGGCACTTGAATATCTATACCATGGAGCTCTTGCGCTGCTTTATCTATCAGTTTACGAGGGTTTTGGCCTTCCGCCCCTTGAAGCAATGTCATGTAAGACTGTGACAATAACAAGTAATAAAGGTACCTTAAAAGAACTTTATGCAGACAGTTCTATTTCCGTAGATCCAAATGATTCCTTCTCAATAAAGCAAAACATGCTTAAGTTAATTGAGGATAAAGGTTTCCAATTATATTTTTCTGATAAAGGTTTTGCTTATTCTAAAAGCTTTTCTTGGAATAAAACTGCCAATAAAGTTCTAGATTTATATAAAGAAATTTTAAGCTAATTTTTTAATATATCTTTATATAAATTATTAAATGATAAAAGCATCCTTTCTTCGGTAAATAATTTTTTGTATCTAGCATATGCATTATTGCTCATTACCTTCATTTTCTCTTTGTTACTTAAGAGTTTATTTATTTTAATAGCAGTTCGTTGAGCATCTATAGATTTGGTATTTATTCCTGTTATGCCATTTGGGTTTACATAATTAACTCCAGAACCTGCTATTTCTTCTGAGTAAATTGGTAATTTATGCATCAGGGCTTCGATGAGTGAAATTCCAAATGATTCCTGTCTATTAATTGAAAAACAACAATATAAATTAGAATTTTTTAAGAGGAAGGCAAGATCTTCATTTGAAATATTATTTAAAATTTTTACTTTTTTTTGTAATTTATTTTTTATAATTTTTTGTGAAAGACTATTTTCTAATGGACCATTTCCTACAATTAAAATAATACAATCTTCACTTAAAAAATTTCCAACTTCAACTAACTTATCAAAACCTTTATATTCAATCAACCTTCCCACAGAAATAATTATTTTCTTTTGTCTTAATTCTTTTACTAATACTTTAATTTTATTTGAGATTATATTTTGAGTATTTTGATTTTTTTTAATGCCATAGGGGATTAAAGAAATTTTATTTTTATACTTTGAAAGTATTTTTGATGATTCGTAATAGTTTTGTGTTGCACATACAATTTTAGCTGCTTTATTTAATATTAAATTTTCAATGGGTTTTATAATAAAACGAAAATTATGATAGTGAATGATATCACTATGCCAATGCACAATAATTTTTCTTCTGAATGGTAATAATAAGACCATAAAAGCTAGGATATTTGGAGCATGTACATGCACAATATCTGATTTTAATAATCCTTTGATTCCCTGGTATATATAATTAAAGCTAAAAGGTTGAGAGTAGCTTTCAAATAAGGTTTTGCAGATTATAACGTTTAGATTTCTTTTTCTTATATTTGGTGTGAATTTGTTTGAAAATGCAATAATAGTAATTTTAGAGTTTTCATTATTGTTAGCAAAAATAGAAGTAATTTTTTCTATTCCTCCCTTGTGTGGAGGAAAAAATTTAGCTAAATGAACTATTTTTTGATTAATCATTAGAATTAAATCTTAGGTGAAATAATTTCCAATTCTACTACATGTTTTTAGAATTTCTGAGTCAAAATATCGATTTTAAGTTAAGAGATAATAATGTATTATTAAGCGCATGAAAGCAGTTATATTAGCAGGCGGACTTGGAACTAGGATATCAGAAGAATCAATCTCCAAGCCAAAACCCTTAATAGAAATTGGAGATATGCCAATTATTTGGCATATTATGAAACTCTATTCATTTTATGGTATCAACGAGTTCATTATCTGTTGCGGATACAAAGGGTATTTAATTAAGGAATATTTTTCAAATTATTATCTTCACAGTTCTGACGTCACAATAAATTTAAAAGATAACTCAATAGATATCAAAAAAAAGAATTCTGATCCTTGGTCAATAACTTTGATTAATACTGGTGATTTTTCTCAAACAGGTGGAAGATTGTTAAGAATAAAAGATCAAATCGACGATACCTTTTGTATGACTTATGGTGATGGGGTTTCAAATGTTAATATTGCGCAACTCTTAGACTTTCATAAAAAACAATCAACCCTTGGTACTATAACAGCAGTGCAACCACCTGGCCGTTTTGGTGCGTTAAAAATTAAAAATGATTTAGTAGAAGGCTTTATTGAGAAACCGCAGGGAGATGGAGGGTGGATAAATGGTGGATTTTTTGTTTTAGAGCCTAAAATATTTGATTATATTGAAAATGATTCAACAATTTGGGAGCAACAACCACTCAGAAATCTTGCGAAAGAGGGGCAATTAAGCTCTTTTTTCCATAACGGTTTTTGGCGACCAATGGATACAATGAGAGATAAAATTGACTTAGAGGAGTTATGGAAAAAAAATCCTCCTTGGAAAGTATGGTAGTTTGGAATGGATAAAGTTAATTTATTTCCAGATAAAAATTTTTGGAATGGAAAAAACGTTTTTATTACAGGACATTCTGGCTTTAAGGGTGGCTGGTTATCACTTTGGCTTAGTCAGCTTGGTGCAAACGTTACTGGATACTCCTTAGAACCAAATACCGACCCTTCTTTTTATAACGCATGTGATATTGGGTCAGTAACAAATTCTATTTTCGGAAATATTCTTGATTATAAAAAATTAGAATCATCAATCATTAATGCTAAACCAGAAATTATAATTCATATGGCAGCTCAGGCTCTTGTCCTCGAGTCGTATAAAAACCCTCTGGATACATACAAAACTAATATTATTGGAACATTAAATATTTTAGAGATTATTAGAAATAAAAGTTATGTAAAAGCTTTTATAAATGTAACAAGTGATAAATGTTATGAAAATATTGAAAAACAGTATTCCTACAAAGAGACTGATCGCATGGGTGGGCATGACCCATATAGTTCAAGTAAGGGTTGTTCAGAGCTAGTTACGTCAGCTTATAGGCTTTCTTTTTTTAATGAAAATAGTGATAAATCCTCTATAACATCTATTGCTTCAGCTAGATCGGGAAATGTAGTAGGTGGAGGTGATTGGTCTGCAGATAGGTTAATCCCAGATTTTTTTAAAGCAGTTTCTCAAAAAAAAGCTATGCACATAAGGCATCCTAGTGCAACCAGACCTTGGCAGCATGTTTTGGAGCCTATTAGAGGTTATCTAATTTTAGCTGAGCTTATGTTTAAAAATGAAGGTTACAGTGAAGCTTGGAATTTTGGGCCAAATAATAAAGATACTTCAACTGTTAAAAATGTTCTTGAAGAATTGGCTTTGCAGTGGAATGAGGATGTAGATATAAGTTACAGTAAAGACAGATCCAAACAACATGAAGCTAATTTGTTAAATTTGGATATCTCAAAAACAACATCAAAGTTGAATTGGCATCCTCTGTTAACAATTAAGAATACAATTGCATTTACTTGTGAGTGGTATAGGAATTTTTATTTGGAGGATAATAATATGCAATTATATACTTTAGATCAGATAAAAAAATACGAATCTTTGTTAAAATGATTCATATTTAAACCAAACCCCTCTTTAAACTCTTTTAATTAACAATTACATAAAAAAACAAAATGGATCAAACTAATAAAATAAATAATATACTAAGCTCAGTAAAGAATTTTGCAAACGAGAAATATTCTTCTGAGAATAGCTTTGTACCTGGCGAGACATTCATACCAGCTTCTGGCAAGGTAATTGACCACGAAGAAATTACTTCAATGGTTGAGGCGTCCTTAGATGGTTGGCTAACAACTGGTAGATTTAATGATGATTTTCAAAAAAAATTATCAAATTTCTTAGGTATTAAGTATTTATTAACCACAAACTCAGGATCTTCGGCAAATTTACTTGCTTTTACTGCACTAACATCACCAAAACTTAAAGATAGGGCAATAAAAAAGGGTGATGAGGTAATTACTGTTGCTGCTGGCTTCCCAACGACTGTAAATCCAATAATTCAATTTGGAGCTATTCCTGTATTTATTGATGTTGATTTGCTAACTCATAACATTGATGTTGATAAAATTGAACCAGCAATAAATGAAAAAACTAAGGCAATTGTTATTGCTCATTCATTAGGTAATCCTTTTAATTTAAAAAAGGTGGTTGATTTATGCAAGAAATATAAATTATGGTTGATTGAAGACAATTGTGATGCACTCGGTTCAAAATATAATGGACAATATACTGGAACGTTTGGTGATATTGGAACCCTCAGCTTTTATCCTGCTCACCATATAACGATGGGTGAAGGGGGAGCAGTATTTACTAATCAACATGAGTTAAAAAAAATAATTGAGTCATATCGAGACTGGGGTAGGGATTGTTATTGTGAGCCAGGTAAAGACAATACGTGTGGTAAAAGATTTGATTGGCAATTAGGAGATTTACCTCACGGTTATGATCATAAGTATACCTATAGCCATATAGGATTTAATTTAAAAATCACTGATATGCAGGCAGCTTGTGGCTTAGCTCAACTTAATAAGCTCGATTTTTTTATAAAAAAAAGAATAGATAATTTTAATTATTTATTAAATAGACTTCAAAGTTGTAAAGATTTCATTGATCTTCCGGTAGCAACTGAAAATTCAGAACCTTCTTGGTTTGGTTTTCCTATTACGATGAAAGAAAACTCACCTGTAAGAAGGCTTGATCTTATCGAGTTTCTAACTCAGAAAAATATTGGAACTAGACTTCTGTTTGCAGGAAATTTAACAAAACAACCTTCAATGAAGGATATAAAATTTAAAATCTTCGATAATCTAAATAATACAGATAGAATAATGAATCATACTTTTTGGATAGGTGTTTATCCAGGGCTGACAGAAGAAATGCTATCTTATGTAGCTGATAATATTGAACAATTTTTAGGAGTTAAATTTGAATGAATTCTTTACTTCCAGAAAATTTAGTAGTTTTAGAAATTGCTAATAATCACATGGGTGATGTGCAACATGGTATTAATTTGATTAAAGAGTATTCAAAGGTGTGTAAAAAATATCCTCAGTTTAATTACGCATTTAAACTTCAGTATAGGCATCTTGATAGTTTTATTCATGAAGACTTCAAAGAAAGATTTGATTTAGGCTACATTAAAAGATTTCAGGAAACTAGATTAAATGAGGAGGATTTTGATTTATTGATAAATTGCATTAAAGACAATAAAAATTTTGCTATGGTTACTGCTTTTGATAACGAATCATATAATTTAATTAAAAAGCAGCCAATAGATATTGTGAAAATTGCAAGTTGTTCATTCGGTGACTGGCCACTTCTTGAATCGGCTGCTCAGTTAGATTTACCTATAATAGCTTCTACTGCAGGGGCTAATCTAGAAACAATAGACAATGTAATTTCTTTTTTTAGTAATAGGGATAAGGATTTTGCGATAATGCACTGTGTCGCACAGTACCCAACGCCAGATAAAAATATGAATTTATCACAGATAGATTTTCTTAAAAAAAGATATTGTGATGTAAGAGTAGGATTCTCAACTCATGAGGATCCTGGGTCAACTGACATGATAAAAATGGCAATATCAAAGGGAGCTGATATTTTTGAAAAACATATAGCTTTACCAACAGAGGAGTATCCTATTAATAAATATTCAGTTGCAATTAATAAGTTTGAGGATTGGCTGAAGGCTGCTAGCTTCACACAAAATGTTTGTGGTGAGGCTAATAAAAGAGTTCTAGATAACAAAGATGAGCAAAAGAGCTTAAAATCTTTGCAAAGGGGCGTATTTTTTAAGGCTAGCCTAGATACAGGACATGTTGTAACACCCGCTGATGTATATTTTGCATTTCCATCAGAAGAGGATCAATATACTGCGAATGACTTCTCAAAATACTCGATGTTTACATTAACTAAAAATGTAACAAAAAACCAATCTCTGAGTAGAAAAAATTCTAAAAATATTAATTCTAGAAAAAATCTTGAAAAAATTGTAAATCAGGTAAAGAAGATAGTATCTGATGCAGATATTAAACTTCCAAATAAAATTATTTTAGAAATTTCTCATCATTATGGTATTGATAAATTTGATAAATTTGGTATGTGCATATTTACTTTAATCAATAGAACTTACTGTAAAAAATTATTAATTTGTTTCGCCGGCCAGAATCACCCAGAGCAATATCATACAAAAAAAGAGGAAACCTTTAGGTTGCTTTATGGCGATGCATCTTTAATTCTTGATGGTAAAGAAAGTATATTGAATCCTGGCGATATAGTTACTGTAGAAAAAGAAGTTAGGCATGAATTTTCAAGTAAAAGTGGCTGTATTATTGAAGAAATATCTGATACACATTTCAAGGATGACTCTTTTTATTCGGATGATGCAATAAACAAAAATATGGATCGAAAGACTCATGTTACCTTCTTTTCAAATTCGTAGTTTATAAACATAAACTAAATGCATTTATCAATTAAAAAAGAAAAAAAAGTAAGAGTCGCTGACTTTATTATTGAATACCTGAGGAAAATTGGAATTAATTATATTTTCTTGGTGCCTGGTGGTGGTGCAATGTTTTTAAATGATGCAGTCGCTAAATGTAAAAATATGAAGTTTATTGCTAATCAAAATGAACAGGCATCTACAATCTGTGCAGAGGCATTTTCCAGAATTAATGAAGAATTAGGGGTTGCAATGGTCACAACTGGACCAGGATCAACAAATGCAATTACAGGAGTAGCTGGTGCTTGGATTGAATCTGTACCATTGTTGGTAATTTCAGGACAAGTAAAGAGAGAAGATTTAAAGTTAGATAGTGGAGTTAGGCAAAAAGGACCCCAAGAAGTTGATATAACATCAATTGTTCAAAGCATTACAAAGTATGCTAAAACAATACAAAAACCAACTGATATTAAGTATGAGCTGGAAAAAGCTATTTTTTTGGCTAAGGATGGTAGAAAAGGACCTGTATGGTTAGACGTCCCTTTAGATATTCAAGCGACTGTAGTTAATTCAAATATTATAAGAGGCTTTAAAACTAAAGAAGTAAAGGATAGTAAAAATATTTTAAAGTATGAAAAGATTTTAAAATTAATATATGAAGCAAAAAGACCATTATTTTTAATTGGTCACGGTGTAAGACTGTCCGGTGCCGAGAAAGAATTTAAGAAGCTAATAAAGTTATTAAAAATTCCTACTGTTTTTACATGGAATGCTCTTGACTTAATGGAGCATAAAAATAAATTAAATATTGGAAGGCCGGGGACTGTTGCTCTAAGAGCTGGAAATTTTGCTGTTCAAAATTGTGATTTAATTATTTCAATAGGTGCTAGATTAGATAATGTAGTCACTGCATATAATCCAAAAAACTTCGCAAGATATGCTAAAAAAATTATAGTAGATATTGATGCTGCTGAATTAAAAAAATTCACTCATAAAGTAGATTTTAAAATTCAAAGTGATGCAAAAAGCTTTATATATCAACTTTTAAAAAAGGTGGATAAAAAAAAATTAGCTAACTATAGTGAATGGATTAAAAAATGTAATAGTTGGAAAAGCAAGTATTGCTTAAACGATGGAGTACCATTTCCAAAAAAGGGAATAATAAGTCATTTTCAATTAGTTGATAAATTATCTGATGCAATACCTGAAAATTCTTTAGTTGTAACTGGAAGTTCCGGTTTGGCTGTAGAGTCTTTTTATACTGCTTTTAGAAATAAAAAAAATCAAAGAATTTTTCTAACATCAGGTCTTGGTTCTATGGGTTATGGTATTCCCGCCCTTATTGGCTCATCTGCTGCTACAAAAAAGAAAAATATCTTTGCTATTGAAAGTGATGGAAGTTTGATGATGAATATTCAGGAGTTAGCTACATTAAAATCACTCGATAGAATAGTTAAAATTATAATAATGAATAATAATGGATATGCATCGATAAGGAACACACAAAATAATTACTTTAAAGGAAGATCAATTGCAACTGATTCATCAAGTCAATTAAATATACCTCCAATAAAAGATTTAGCAAAAGCCTTCAATATTAAGTCAATCCAGATAAATAGAATTGAAGAACTTGAAAAAAAACTTAAACTTATAGTTGACTTTAAAGAATCAATTATTTGTGAAGTTATGCTTAAAAAAGATGATATTCTCTGGCCAAAATCTGCAGCAATTCCTCAAAAAAATGGCTCAATGATATCAATGCCACTTGAGGATATGAGTCCACTTCTATCAAGAGAAGAATTAAAACAACAAATGATTTATCCGTTAAGCAAAGAATCAATGAAAATAAAAAATTGATATGAATAATTGTAGATCATGTGGAGCTGAACTCTTTGAGACACCATTACTAACTTATAAAAATTCTCCTGAATCTGCACAAAATTTTATTAATAATTTAACATCTTCAAATGATGCGCCAGTTACACTTAAAATTTACCAGTGTTCAAAATGTGGATTAATTCAACATAATTCGCAACCTGTAAGTTATTATAAAAAAGTTATAAGAGCTGTTTCTTTTTCTAAGGAAATGACGGATTTTCGTTTGCAGCAATTAGATGACTGGCTACAAAAATATTCTCTAAAAAATAAATCTATACTCGAGGTGGGAAGTGGTAGGGGCGAATACTTAGATTTATTCAAAAAAATTGGTGTGAAAAAGGTTTTTGGGCTTGAGTTTGAGAAGAGCAATATTGAGTACATCTTATCTCAAGGAAATAATGCCACTCAAGGTTATCTAGAAGATGGTTTAGAGGGCATAAAAGGTCAACCATTTGATGCTTTTGCAATTTTTAGTTTTATGGAGCATTGGCCAAATCTTAAATTAGGAGTCGAAATTTTAAATAAGTTTTTAAATCCAAATGCTTATGGACTAATTGAAGTTCCTAATTTTGATATGATTAAGGCTAAAGGTTTATATACCGAATTTACGGTTGATCATATATTTTATTTTGATCAGAAATCATTATCAAATTTTTTGACTTCCAATGGCTTTGAAATTCTATCAATTAAAAATATATGGAATGATTATATTATATCTGCAGAGGTTGTAAGAAGGGAGCCACTTAATGTAGAAATTTTCAATAAGAAATTTAAAATTATAAAAGTATCATTGAATGATTATTTAGATGAAATCAATGCTAATAAAACAGTGATATGGGGGGCAGGGCATCAGGCATTAACAGTTATTTCATTATCAAATATTAAGAAAAAAATTAGTTATATAGTTGATTCTGCAACATTTAAGCAAAATAAATACACCCCAGAATCACACTTATTAATAAATAAACCTGACTTTATGCTTAAAGACAAACCAGAGTCTATTATTGTGATGGCAGCTGGTTTTTCTGATGAGATTGTAAAAATTATTAATACTAAATATCCTTTCATACAAAATATTGCCGTTTTACGTGAAGATAATCTAGAGATTATCAAATGAGTAAATCATTAAATAAGCTTTTATTGGAGATTGAACATTATATTGATGATCCCAGAGAAGGGTTAACAGAGGAGATATTTTATTTTATAAGTAAATTAACACCATTAGTAAACGTAGATTTATTAATAAAGAATGAATTAAATGAGACGTTGTTGACATGGCGTGATGATAAATTTTATGGGCCTGCTTGGCATATTCCTGGTGGAATAATTAGGTTTAGAGAAAAATTTGATTCAAGAATTTTGAAAGTTGCAAGAAAAGAACTCGGGGCTGAGGTGACACATGAAGAACACCCCATTGCTATAAGAGAACTTTTCGCAAAAGGGCGTGATATTAGAGGTCACTTCATTTCATTGCTTTGTCCTTGCAGATTAAAAACAAGTATCAAGGCAGATCAGTTCTTGGAAGGTAAACCTAAACATGGACAGTGGGCTTGGCATAAAAATGCTCCTGACAATCTTCTTGCAAATCAACTAACTTTTTCTAAGTATATTAATGAAGACTTCAAATATTAATATTGATATAAGTGATGATATAAAATTCATTACATCAAAGCTGCTTGGGGACGTTGCATATCTAAAAAATAAGAATGTACTCGTGACAGGTGCTACAGGTTTTTTTGGAATTTGGATGTTGTCTATATTTCATGACCTTAATGAAAATTATGGATGTAATATCAATGTTAATGCTTTAAGTAGAGACCCTGAGAATTTCTTAAAAAATAATCCAATTTTTGTCGGAAAAATAAATTTTATAAAGTCTGATATTAGAAATTTTTCAATTGGCAGTCAGAAAATTGACTATTGTTTTCATATGGCTACAACAAATGCCTTAGAAACATTTAATAATGAGAGTCAAATTAATAAAATTGATCTTTTGTACGAGGGAACTAAGAATTTAATGGAGCAGCTAATCAAGGCAAATGTTAAAAAAATAATTTTTACATCTTCTGGCGTAGCTTATGGCTCACTGTCATCTCAAAATGATTATATTGAGTCTTCAGTAAAAGCACCAATAACAACTGATATTTCCTCAGCTCTTGGCGAGGGAAAAAGATTGGCTGAGTATGTAATAGCTTATTACTGTGATAAACATAAAATATCATTTAATATTGCTAGATGTTTCTCTTTCGTAGGCCCTTACCTTCCTCTAAATATTCACTATGCAATTGGTAACTTTTTAAATGATGCGTTGTATGAAGAAACAATTACTGTCAAAGGGACTGGAAATGATATTAGGTCATATTTATATATAGCTGATGCAATGATATGGTTATTTAAAATGCTCATTTCTGGAACAGATAATAAAATATACAACGTTGGCTCAAGTGAAAAAATATCAATTAAAGAATTAGCTATTAAAGTTAAAGACCTAGTTTCTCCAAGTAAAAAAATTATGTTTTTAAATCAGAATAATAAAAATGATAATTTTGATCGAAGTATTTATGTTCCAAACAATAAAAAAATCATAAATGATTTAAAAGTCGATGAGTGGCATAGCATTGAAGACTCAATAATAAAAACTGCTCAAATAATATCAAAATAAGAACATAATTCAATATGCCAGAAACAATTCATATTTTAATACCTACATTTAATAGGTCTAATTTAATTAAGGAAACAATAGATTCTGTTATAAATCAGTCTTATAAATTTTGGGTCTTAACAATTGTTGATAATAATTCATCTGATAATACAATTAAGATGTTAAAAAAAAATTACCAAAGACTTATTAATCAAAAAAAAATTATAATTCAGACTCACGATAATTTTGTTATTCAAGCAGATAATTGGTCAAGATGTATAAGTTATATTGGTGATTATAAGTACTTTAAGTTATTAGGTTCTGACGATATGTTGGACAAGAATTTTCTTTTTATAGCAATTAATACACTCGAAAAAACAGATGATGCAATCGCTGGTTTTACTTCAGGAATTAGGTACATTGACGAAAAAAATAATCAAATTGGTAGAAGAACATATGGTTTTTTTGGCTTTGAGTTACTCATCTCAATTTTCTATAGAAACTATTTAGGTACTCCGTCATCGCAATTATTAAAAACAAAATTTTTTAAAAACTCAAAATTTTATGATATTCCCTATACTACAGACATAGATTTCATGATTACTTCTTGCTACGCTAAAGAAAAGAAACTAGTTTTTAATAAAGAATTGTTAGCAGATTTTAGAATATGGCCCGAAAGCCATACAAATAAATCTTATGGTTCATCTTTTATGATTGAGGGGAGATATAAGTGCAGAGATAAAATGATTAAAATAATTTTTAAGCAAACATTTTATCTTCATTTCTTGTTATTAGTATCAAAAATGATACGTGTTATTGAGTATGGTTATTTTTTATGTTTAGAGAAGCTTAAAGCCTATCTAAAAGTATAGCGATTAGGCTGAAGCTTTTTGCTTCTTCTCATAAGGAAGAGGCATTTTTATCTGAACTGCTGGAGTAATTTGCGGGTCATGCAGAGCTCTCCCTGGACAATAATCGCATGCTTTAAGTGCAACCTTACTTTCTAACAATGACTGTATTTCATTTCTCTTATCTGATATATCGGATGCGACGGTTAGATCAACATAATCAACTTTTTCATCACAGACGTCTAATCTAGTAATTTGTGCAGAAAATGGACATCTATGAAGCTCATTTTTTGATAATGTTGTAAGGTTCTTACAGCAACAAGCGTCGAATACTTCTTGATTTTTTTCCTCAGTCCTATTGAATTTCTCGATACGCCCACAATCAGTCCAATTTTCAGGTGGATGCCTCCTGTAATCTATTTGATTGTCAATACAAATTTGTTCTAATTTATCCGTTGTACGTTGGAATCTTGATAGTTTCTTTGTATACGCATCTTCAACCTCTTCCCCACATCTTGAGTAATCGGTTATGTTAAATAATACTTTTTTATGTTTTAAACATTCAAGTTGGTGATCTCTTGGTATAACATTACCGTTTGTGTAGATAACAATTCTTTTAACTTTAGGTTCGGCTATGAGTTTTTCAACTACAAGGTGAACTTCTTTGTTCACAAAAGGCTCACCACCAATCACTCTAAACTCAAAAATTTCATCAGATACTGAACATAATGCTTCGATTGCTTCGTTCATTTCTTGGATCTCATAACTTTCTGGTTTTTCGAAGTATTGCATTAAATTAGAGCAATCTACACATTTCATTGTACATTTTTCAGTAACTACAATATCTACGCTACGCATGAAAACTTTACTTGAATCTAGATAGCCATCATGACACTGAATTGTGCTGGCAACAGCAAACTCAATAAAACCTTTGTCATTATCTTCTTCATTATAAGATTCATAATGTTTAGAGAAATTTTCTAGATTGTAATCTCTTAGAAGGGTGGCACCAGGGTAAAGATTAGTTTCATCATAACCATAATCGATAAGATGATCCCTTATGTCAGTTATATCAGCAGACGCAATGAGCCAATTTGCATTAGGAAATCTACTTTTAATATCATCTGTATGAATAATTTCTATATCAAGAAGCGATTTTCCCTTTTTTTTAATATTGTTATCACAGAAACCTACAACCTCAATACCAGACTCTCTGCAAGCGAAAAAAAGGGCCTGGCCAGAAACACCAGCACCATAAATTATGGTAGGTATCGTCTGAGCACCTATTTTTGTAATTAAGTCTTGTTTTGTATAATTTTCAAGTAAGCTCATAAACAATTATTTACATGTATCAATTTATTATTATAACAAAAAGTCTCTAACTAGTATCTCAATTTTCCTTTAATCCTGCAAAATTGAATAAGAAGCCAAGTAAATTTCATTTTAATAAGTACTGGGATAATCACACTATCGCCTTTGTTAGGTGAGTAATGTGAAATTTTTTCCTGGAGTAAAGGATCATTTACAAATTCAAAAAATATTTTTTTAATTATTACTTTATTTTTCATATTATATTGGAGCCCTAGCCGAATAAATTGAATAATGGTAAAGGCTGAATAAGCATGAGCAACGTTTGGAATAATATTTTTGGTTATTTTATTTTTCCGTAAATAATTTGACGCACTTTCTAGGGCAATTCCATAACCAAAGAATTTCTTATAATTTTTTGGAATATTCATTGTTGCAGAGGAGTAGGTTGAAGAAATGATATGATTAATAATAGATTTTTTTACGTAAAAAGCATTTTCAACATAGCAAAGATACCTAAAATTAAAATCAACATCCTCAAATGTTCGCATATCTTTATTAAATAATATTTTTTTTTCTTTAATAATTTCTGTTCTAAACAAGCGGCCCCATGAGAATGCAAAAAGTGGATATTTATTTGGCCTTTGAAGATATAAATTGATGTATGTATTTATTTTTTTTCTTGAAAGGATTGTTGATCTTGGGAAATACAAAATATTTCTTGAAGGTATTATTTTTTTGCTATCTAAAAGTGTTGTGAAGTTACCAATAACCAAATCAATTTTTGATTTAGTTATCTGTGAATATAATAAATTTAATGCTTCTGTCTCAATATAATCATCAGAATCTAGAAAAAAAATAAATTCACCTTTAGCTTTTTTAATTCCAACATTCCTGGCGTTGCTAGGACCGCCGTTTGTAATATTAACTAAAGAAACTCGAGAATTTTTTTTAGCAAAATCTCTTGAAATTTTCCCTGATGAATCAGTTGATCCATCATTCACAATGATTAATTCAAAGTTTTTAAAGTCTTGATTTAATACACTTTTAATGCAGTAGCCAATCCTATTTTCGTCATTATAAACTGCGACGATTATACTTATGTACCCTTTTTTAACTTTTACGATTGAAATTTCCTCTTTGAAATAATTATTAGATTTAAAATTGTTATTTATATTAAATTTGTTGTTTATTTTAATATGCTCTATATTACAAGACATTTATTACAATAATCTTAAAATATGTTTTTTAAATTCGTTAAAAAAGCTTTGAACGAAAATCAGACATTTATTAAATTTATATTTATTGGAATTATAAATACAATTTTTGGTTATGGGATTTATCTTTTATTTCTTCTAATAGGTTTCAACTTTGTAATTGCAGCTCTCCTATCAACAATTCTTGGGATAATTTTTAATTTTTTTACTACTGGAAGGTTTGTTTTTAAATCAACAAATAATTACTTAATTCTTAAGTTTGTTATGGTATATATCTTTATATATTTATTTACAATATCTGGATTGTCTATATTATATTTGTATGGTATCAGTTACGAAATAGGAGGTGCCTTAATGTTAGCTCCAAATGCGTTACTGTCTTTTTTTCTGAACAAGCGGTTAGTTTTCAATGAAAAAAATAATTAGTATTTTAACTCCAACATTTAATGAAGAAGATAATGTTCAGGAGCTCTACAATAGGGTTAAATCAGTAACTTCAAAAATTAGAAAATATAATTTTGAACATATTTTTATTGATAATCACTCTCAAGATTCAACTGTAAAGAAGATAAAAAGAATTATACTGAAGGATAAAAGTGTAAAGTTAATAGTTAATTCTAGAAATTTTGGCCACTTTAACTCACCCTTTTATGGATTGATGCAAACGAAAGCAAATGCTGCAATTCAAATTGCCTCTGACCTTCAAACGCCGCCGGAAGTTATTAAAGATTTAGTATTGGAATGGGAAAAGGGCTTTAAGACTGTCTTGTTGGTAAAATCAGAATCTAAGGAGTCTTCTATTCTATTTTACTTTAGAGCTTTGTATTACAAGCTTCTTTCAAAAATATCAAATGTACCGCCAATAATTAATGCAACTGGTGAGGGTTTATACGACAAGGTTGTATTAGATGCTCTAAAAAAAATTGATGACCCATATCCTTTCTTTAGAGGTCTTCTAGCAGAAATAGGTTTTCCAATTGGTAGAGTTAAATTAAAACAAGAAAAAAGAAAAAAAGGAGTATCCAAGAATAATTTTTATTCTTTATACGATGCTGCGTTATTAGGAATTACAAATCATTCAACCGTTCCGTTGAGATTGATGGTTATGTTGGGATTTATATTATCTATAATTAGTTTTTCTCTAGCCCTTTTATTCTTATTTGCAAAATTATTAAATTGGGATACTTTTGACCTTGGAATTGCACCAATGTTGATCGGAATTTTCTTTTTTGGTGCAATGCAAATGTTTTTTTTAGGTGTATTGGGAGAATATATTATT
>ERZ1047821.737-NODE-737-length-22549-cov-6.386903_pt1 | contig 22549 bp, 26 predicted proteins | sample MGYA00383096_ERZ1047821 | MGnify/ENA primary metagenome ERZ1047821 (study PRJEB29581, sample SAMEA5548366) | metagenome | biome: marine; feature: coastal; material: water | depth 25 m | study: Short-term variability in the microbial, nano- and picoplankton... | reverse complement strand
CAAAATTAATCGTAGAATTTTTAATATTTGTTTTTAGTTGCATATTATTAAATTTAAAATATAATTATTTTCTTATTTTTTGTTTTTTTTTTACTAAAAATTAATGATGAGAGGGAGGCTTGAACTCCCGACAACTGAGTTATGATTCCAGTGCTCTACCAACTGAGCTATCTCATCAAATTATTATTTTTGAACTAATTTAAAAATCCAAAAAAGAATAATAATTAAAAATAAATCATAATATAAATTAAAAAAACATAAAAATAAACAAATAATCATATTAAATGCATAAATTACAATTAAACCTGTATGCATATTTTTAAACCTTTTACTAATTTTATATATTATTGTTGAAATTTGTTTAGGTCCTAAAATTTCTAAAAAACCTTTATCAATTATTTTATAAGATGTATGATAGATAAAGTTTAAAAAAGATTCAGCAATAAATTCATTATAGATTTTATCAAAAAACCATTTTTTATTTAAAAAAATATAAAGGTTTTTAAATAAAATCTTTATATTAAAAATTTTAGATTGGATGTTAGAATATAAAAACCAACTTAATCCAGCTCCACCAAAAACAAAAATATTTGGTAGTAATTTAATATAGATTGGTAAAAACTCTCCTTCAATTGTAAATGAATTTGATGGTAAAATAAATAACGAATTATTCCAAAAAGGTGATCCTAACCCTATAAACATATCTTTAAAAAAATATCCAAAAAAAATACTACCTAATAATAAACAAATAAAAGGAAAATACATTGCAATTGATGGTTCATGTGCTTTTTTAATTATTACTTTAAATGCGTTTGTTCTTATAATAAATGTTAGATATATTAATCTTATTGAATAAAAAGATGTAAAGAAAGCTGTAAAAGAACCTAAAAAATAAGCAAAATGACTAATACAAGTATATTTTGCAAAAGCTATTTCTAGAATAGCATCTTTTGAATAAAATCCTGTTAAAAAAGGAAAACCCATTAAAGAAAATGATCCAATTGCCATAGCACTATAAGTAAAAGGTAACATTTTTCTTAAACCACCCATTTTTCTAAAATCTTGTTCATCATTCATTGCATGAATAATAGAACCGGCACTTAAAAATAATAAGGCTTTAAAGAAAGCATGATTAAATAAATGAAAAACTCCTACAGAATAATGAGATAAACCACAAATAAAAATCATATAACCTAATTGACTACAGGTTGAATAAGCAATAACTTTTTTAATATCATTTTGAACTAATGCTGTAGTAGCTCCAAAAAATGCTGTTAATGCTCCAATAATTGTAATTATAATAAGAACTGTTGGACAATATTCAAAAATTGCTGAACATCGCGCTAATAAAAAAACTCCAGCGGTAACCATTGTCGCAGCATGAATTAATGCAGAAACTGGTGTTGGTCCTTCCATAGCATCTGGTAACCAAGTATGTAAACCTAATTGTGCAGATTTACCAATAGCTCCAATAAATAAAAAAAATGTTCCTAATGTTAAAATATTAAACTCTAAATTAAAAAAATAAAATGATTTATTAATTAATAATGGAATTAATGAAAAAATGGTTGAATAATCAATAGATTTACAATAATTAAAAAAAATCATAATACCTAAAGCTAAACCAACATCACCTATTCTATTTATAACCATTGCTTTAATTGCGGCTTTATTAGCTTGTAAACGTGTATACCAAAAATTAATTAATAAATATGAACATAAACCAACACCTTCCCATCCAACAAAAAGTTGAAGAAAATTATCTCCAGTTACTAAAATTATCATAAAAAAAGTAAATAATGAAATATATGATAAGAAACGTACAATATGTGGATCTTCAGACATATAAGAGGTTGAAAATAAATGAACTAATGATGAAATTGATGTAATTACAACTAACATAATTACAGTTAATGTATCAAAATAAAATCCCCAATTTGCACTAAACATATCAGAACTAATCCATGAAAGTAATGTAAAATAACATGGACTATTAGATAATGCGACTTCATAAAATGTGAAAACTGATATTAAAAATGAAATAAATACTAATGAAGTAGTTATTATCGAAGCACCGAATTTTCCTAAAAATCGACCAAATAATAAACATATTAATGAACCTATTAAAGGTAAAAAAACTAAAATAATATACATGTGTTATTTATATTTTAAATAAAAATAGTTTGGAATTTGAACCCATTTATTATAATATTATAATGAAAACTAATTTTTATCTTTTTTTTTTTTTAGATCTACATCCATTATAAGAAATTTGTGTTACATTTATTATATGAGTTAAAAAAAATATTTTTTTTTTTTTAATATTTTGAATTATTGCCCGTCGTGCAGGACCTTTACCTTTTATTAAAATACGTAAATATTGAATTTTTAATTCTTTTAATTTTAAAAGAATTAAATCACTAACAATTTTACCAGCATAACGTGATCCTTGCTGTTTACCTTTTAAATTTAAAGAACCTCCTGAAGCCCAACATAATAATTTACCCGATTTATTATAAGCAAAAATAAAAATATTATTATATTTAACTTTAATATAAAGTGTAACTTCTAAAAATTGATATAAATGAAAATTTCTATCTAAAAAAGATTTATTTTTAAATATTTTATTAATTTTTTTTCTTATTAAAAATTGTTTTTTTTTTTTATTAATAGTTTTATTTTGATTTTTTTTTAATAAATTAAAAAATTTTTTAACAAAATTTTTTGATTTATTAAAAAAAGGTTTTTTATTTAAATTTTTATCAACAGTAGTTAATTTTGAATTTAATAAATCTTTTTTTTGAATTAATTGTTTAATTTTACTATTATAAAAATTATGTTTTTTATAATATAATTTTAAACATTTTTTAAAACTATAGTACCATTTTTTTTTTGTAAATTTCCATTTTTTAAATGTAGAAATTCTATTATTAAAACTATATGAAAAATTTGAATTATTAAAAAATCCTAAAATTAATTTATTAGTAGAAAAATTTCGTTGATTAAATCGTTGTTTATATAATTTTTTTTGAGTTTTTGCATTACTATGACTTCGTTGACCTCTAACAGATAATCCTTTAAAATGTCGTAAACCTCTATAATTTCTAATACTTATTAAATGAGAAATATTAAATTTTAATTTTTTTTTTAAATCTTTTTCAATTTTAATTTTTTGTTTTCTTATATATTTTAAAATATTAAACCAATCAGTTTGTGTTAAATTTTTTACACGAATTTTTTTTAAAAATCCAAAATGTCTACAAATTTTTTCTGCATTACTATTACCAATACCATAAATTTTAATAAGTCCTTGATTTATTAAAAGATTATTTGAAATTTTTTTTCCTAAAAGATAAACCATTATTATATTATTAACCTCAAAACTTATAATTTTAATAAAAACCAAAAAAAAGGTCCTTGTAAAAGATTTAATAAATTTGTATATTTTAAATCTTTTTTTAAATATTTTAATATATATATAAATTTATTAAATGTTATAAAATAATTTTTTTTTTTATTATTTAAACAAAAAATACCTATAATATTTTTTAATTCTTTTAAATGTTGTTGAACATTTTCACCATAAATTAATAATATATTTCCATTAAATATATTATTATTATATTTACGTAATAACGAATTCTTAAATTTTATATTTTTAATATTATTATTAATTAAAAATTTAGAATTTTTTTTTTCAAAACAATAAATATAAATTAAAGGATATTCATTTAATAATCTTATTAATTTTTTTTTTTTATATAAAACTTTCATAAATTTTATTAATAAAAAACTATAATATTGTACTTAAAGAAATTCTAAATAATTTAAATTATAAAGAAAGAAGTAAAAGTGAAATTATAGTATAAATTATAAATGATAATTTAATATTAAAAACATAATTTAAAAAATCAAACCATAGTTTAAACTCTAATTTTAAATAATTTAATGAATAAATTATTAAGTTTAATTTATTTTTAAAAATTTCAAATAATTTATTATTACAATAAAAAATATTTGAAATATATAATCTTTTATTATGATCAATTATTAATGACTCCGAACGTAAAATTAAATTAAATAACCAAGTCTTTCTAAAAAAACTAGCACGTAAAATTGTTAATTTATTAAAAATTGATAAATAAAAATAAAAAAAAGTAAAACTTAAAAATAAATAAAAAAATTCAGACAAAAAAATACTATTATCAAATTGTGGCATATTAAAATATATTTAAAATTAATAATTATAATAATTTATATTATAATCTTATAGAAACTATTGAAAAAACTTTATTTAATATTAGAACCATCTAAAATGAGTAATTGCACGGTTTTCATAAGCTTTTTTAATAAATTCTTTTTTATATTTTATAGAAAAACCTCTTTTTTTATAATATATATTTAAAATCTCATTAGTAAAAGTTTTTATAAAATTTGAATTATTATTATTTTTAACAGATTTTATTATCCACATTAAAACTAAAAATAATTGTTTCTTTTTATTTAATGGTACAGGAACTTCGTAAACTTTACCAGCTTTTCTGATTTTAACAACCTTAACATAAGGTTTTAATTTTTTTATACATGATAAAATTATAAAAAAAGGTGATTTTTTTGTAATTAATTTTAACCGTATTAAAATTTTTAATAAAATTGAATATGCTTTTGTTTTTTTACCTTTTTTATTTAATAAATTAATAAATTTATTAAATATATATCGTTTTTGTACTAATTTTAAACGTGTTTGATAACGAATTTTTTTATTTTTAAAACGTAATTTACGTTTTAAAAAATATTTACGTTTTTTTTGATTTAATGCTAATTCTCTAAAATTTTTAATTTTATTTACATTTTCAATAATATTATTATAAGTCATATTATTTTTTTTTACTTCCATATTTAGATCTAGATTGTTTTCGACTACTTAAACCTTTTAAATCATAAACACCATGAACAACTCTATATTTTATACCAGGTAAATCTTTTATTCGACCACCACGAATTAAAACATTAGAATGTTCTCGTAAATTATGACCTTCCCCCGGAATATAAACAGTAACTAAATGTTGATTTGATAATTTAACTCTTGCAACTTTTCGAATTGCCGAATTAGGTTTTCTTGGTGTTTGAGTAAACACTCTAACACAAATACCACGTCTATTTGGAATATTTTGTAATTCTTTTTTTACTTTTCTATGAATTTTTTTTTTCCTAATATTTCTATTTAATTGATTAAATGATGGCATATTTAAAATATTTATAAAATTTTAAAAAAAGAATTATTAAAATTTCGTGAAATTTGTTGATATATTATTTGATTTTTAATTAATTTATAAGGTTCTAAAACTAATGAAACTGATCCTAACATAGCAATAAATAGAATAATTCCAGAAATTAATAAAGCAATAAAATATTTAGTAAAAATTGAAAATCCAATTATAACTAATGGATTCGTTTTAATGATAGTACTAATATAATATTCGGAAATATCAACTAAAAAATTTAAATTAAAAAAAATATTTAAATAATTAATAAATAAAAAAATACTAGCTATTATAAATAAAAGAGAATAAAATAAAAAATTATTAGTTTTAATAAAAATTCTTGAATTTAACATCATAATTACAAATAAAAATAAAACAGATAATGCACCAACATATATACTAATAAAAATTAAAGAAATATAATCTAATCCAAACTGAATTATTAAAGTTGCAGATAAAAAAAAAACAACAATTAAAGATAAAATACTATATAATGTATTTTTTGATAAAATTAAATTTAATGCAAAAAAAAAAAGTAACAAACTATTTATTATAAATAAAATCATAATTATATCTATTTATTTTAAAGATAAGAAATTTGAACTCTAAACTATATTATAATATAGACCACTTTAAAAAAATTATAATTTTTTATAAATTTATTGGAAAAGGTTCGATTCGAACGAACGAAGAATAAATTCAATAGATTTACAGTCTACCGCCTTTGACCACTCAGCTACTTTTCCATTTAATAATTACATCCTATAGGAGTCGAACCTATGACATTCAACTTAGAAGGCTGCTGCTCTATCCAACTGAGCTAAGGATGCATTAAAAAAAAAAAAACTACCCGGATAGAGTAGGATTTGAACCCACGATATTTAAAAAAATATGCCAGTTTTCAAGACTGGTGCCATAAACCACTCGGCCATCTATCCATATATTAAATATTTTAGTTATATAACTATAACTAATAAAAATTATTTTTTAAACCAATTTAAAAATTGAATACCACCTAAAAGAATACCTCTACCTACAAAAGGAGATACAGTTTTATTAACTTTTAAAGTTTTAATGAAACTTGGATATACTTTTTTCATATATTTAATAAAAAAAGTTTCATATAATTTAACAATATTTTCTTGACCATCTAAAACACCAGACATAGCAACAAAAATAATTAAAATTTGATCTTCAACAGGCATCGGAGAAAATTGATTTTGATTTAAAATTTTAGTTAAAACTAAACCTCTTTCAATTAATTTTTTAGTTACAGGATCTAAATCAGAACCAAATTGTAAAAAAGCTTCAACATCTCTAAATTGAGCTAAATTTAGTTTTAAATTACCAGCAACTTGTTTCATAGCTTTAACTTGAGCAGCAGATCCAACTCGACTTACAGATAATCCAACACTAATAGCTGGAATTTGACCTTTATTAAATAAACCAGTTTCTAAAAAAATTTGACCGTCAGTAATTGAAATTACATTAGTTGGAATATAAGCAGAAACATCTCCAGCTAAAGTTTCAATAACTGGTAATGCAGTTAAAGAACCCCCACCTAAAATTTTAGACATTTTAGCAGCTCTTTCTAATAAACGAGAATGAATAAAGAAAACATCTCCAGGATAAGCTTCACGTCCTGGAGGTCTTCTTAATAATAATGACATTTGTCTATAAGCAACAGCTTGTTTACTTAAATCATCATAAATAATTAAAGCATGTTGTCCGTTATTTCTAAAATGTTCTCCAATAGTAGCTCCAGAATAAGGTGCTAAAAATTGTAAAGGTGCAGAATTTGATGCTGTAGCTGCAACAATAATAGTATAATCTAAAGCATTATTTCTTTTTAATTGTTCAACAATTTGAACAATAGTTGATCTTTTTTGACCAACACCTACATAAATACATTTTACAACATCATCAACATTTGAAAATTTTTGATTAATTATAGTATCAATAGCAATAGCAGTTTTACCAGTTTGTCTATCTCCAATAATTAATTCTCTTTGACCTCTTCCAATAGGAATTAAACTATCTATAGCTTTTAATCCAGTCTGTAAAGGTTCAGATACTGATTCTCTAGCAAGAATTCCTGGTGCTTTTAATTCAACACGTCTTTTTTCAACATTAGTTAATTTAACACCACCATCTATAGGTTCACCTAAAGAATCAACAACCCTTCCTAATAATTCATTACTAACTCCAATATCTACAATAGAATTTGTTCTAATAACTAACATACCACTTTTAACTGATTGTTCATTACCAAAAACAACAATACCTACAGTATTATATTCTAAATTTAATACCATCCCTTTAATTGCATTATTATTATTTAAAATAATATCATCTACACTTAAAGACTTTAAATCTGATTCATTTAATTTATTATCAAGTAATGAACCAAACATAACCATTTCCCCAGCTTGAACATTTTTTAATCCATGTACTCGAGCAATACCATCTGCAATAGAATGAACATACCCGATTTCAAAAAAATTTATAGTAGTTTTTTTATTAAGATTAACCATAAAAGAAAAAATTAAAAAAAAAAAATTAGACTTTTTTTAATTTTAAATATAATTTAAACTTTAATATAATTATATATACGAGATTCTTGTGAAAGTTCAAGAGGTATTTTTACTACAGTTTTATCAAAATCACTATATAATAAATCATAAAAACCAGTTATAGGAAAATCTTTTCTAAGAGGGTGTTGATCAAAACCATAATCAGTTAATATTTTTCGTAAATCTGGATGAGCATAAAAAAAAATACCAAACATATCCCAAACTTCACGCTCAAACCATACAGAATTAACAAAAATTTTAGATATCGAATGAACAACTTGATTTTCACAAGTATAAACTTTTATAAATAATCGTTGATTATATGAAATTGATAATAACTGATAAACTATTTCAAATCTTTTACTTTGTTCGGGATAATCTACACCACAAATATCAACTAATAAATCAAAACGACAATTTTCATGATTTTTTATAAAAAACATAAAATTTGTTATTAAATTTAATGGTATAGTTACAACAATTTCATTTTTAATTGAAATAATTTCATCAAAAGGCATACAATTTTTTAACATTTTAACATAATTATTTAAAAACATATTTAATGTAAATATTTACTATCATGTAAATACATAGTACATAAAAGAGTAAATACATATGCTTGAATAACAGCAACCCCAAATTCTAATGCCATTAACATTACAACTAATATTAAACATGGTAAAACAATAATAGGAATTAAAAAGATAAAAAAATGAGTAGTCTTAATAGTTAATAAAAACCTATTAAAACTAAAAATAACCGCTAATAAAGTATGACCTGCCATAATATTAGCAAAAAGCCGTACTGATAAACTAATAACTCTAAAATTATAAGAAATAAATTCAATTAAAATTAAAAGTGAAGAAAGTGCAAAAGGTACACCAGAAGGTAATAATAAAGTTAATAAAAACGAAGTATGAATTCTATATCCAATAATATTTAATCCTAAAAAAATACAAAAAGCAATCCCAAAAGTTACAGCTAAATGACCTGTAACTGTAAACGTATAAGGAAAAACACCAACAATATTTGAAAATAAAACAAAAATAAAAATTGTATAAAGTAATATAAAATAAATAATATCAGACCAACTTAAATTAGTTTTTAATAAATTTAAAATAAATACAATAATCTGTTCCATAAAATTTTGAATAGGATTTGAAAAAACTTTTTCATCTTTTTCAGAAAAAATCCATACTTTAATAATATAATAAATAAAACAAGTAATAAAAATAAAAAAACTTAAATTTGTAAAAGATAAATCTAAAACTAAAAAAGAATTAGTAAAAGTATTTACAAAAAAAGAATAAAAAATACCAATTTCAAATTGTTCTAATGGACTAAACATATTAATCATATAATTTTAAAAATTAACTCAAAAATAAATAATAACAAATAATTAAAGGGCGGTAAACGGGATTTGAACCCGTGACTTATAGATCCACAAACTATCACTCTAACCAACTGAGTTATAACCGCCAAAATATTTAATATTTTTATTTTAAAATACCTAATAAAGATAATAATTTTTGTGATTCTAAATAATTTTTTTTATTTGTTACAAAAGTAATTCCTAAAAAGGGTAAAATATCAAAAAAATCGAAAAATTTTTCGATTTCTGGAAAAGCATAAAGTTCCGAAATTCGTAAAGAAATAGTCTTAATATCTAATGAATTTTTTTTTGAACGCCAATTATATTTTAATTTATATATATTAATTAAATTAAATTTATTTAAAAAATTAAACATATTTTTATTTCGTAATGTAATCTTTGAACTAATAACCATACCTTTTCTAACTTTTAATATCATAACTGATTTTTTTGAATTAATTAAAAAACTTTTTTTTTGAGATATTAAACTTAAAGCTAAACATCCAGGTATTATTTTTTTTGAATTAATCGCAGCATCTTTAATACTAAAATGCAAAATAATTTTTTTTAAATTTGAAATTTCTCTAATATTCTTATAATTACAAATTAATAACATTTTATCTAAAATAAACGTATTGACAAAGTTTTTCATTATATTATTTTTGAACTTATAGTTAATATTTTAATAAATTTTTTATTTTTTAATTCTTTTACTAAAGGACATAAAATACGTGTTCCAATTAATTTTTCATTTGACATTGTTAATAAAACAATACTATTTTTATTAAAAATTAATTTAGAACCATCATTTCTTAAAATACCCTTTTTTGTTTGAACAATTAAACCTTTATATAAATTATGATTTTCAATTTTTAATTTTAATAGAGGATTTCTATTTTTAATTTTTTGCATTGAAATTAAAATTTTATCACCAATATTACCACCCCTATTACCGTATACGTGAATACATTTCGCTAAACGTCCACCACTATTATCAACAACCTTTAAAAAAGTTTCCTTTAATATCACATAAATAAGATATTTATACATTTATAGCTCAATCGGATAGAGCGACGGACTTCGGATCCGTAGGTTATAGGTTCAAATCCTATTAAATGTAAACTAACCCCTTAAATATATAGTATGGTTACTAAAAATATTACTTCTAACTCTAAAAAATAAAACTAAAATAGCTAACCCTATAGCGGCTTCTGCAGCTGCTACAGTCAAAATAAATAACGCAAAAATTAAACCTACGATATCATTTAAAAACAATGAAGAAAAAATAAAATTTAAATTAATAGCTAATAATGAAAGCTCAATAGAAATTAACGTTATAATAATATTTTTATTATAATTAAAAACTATTCCACAAACCCCTAAAATAAAAAGTATAATAGCTAAAAAATTAATATTTGAGAATAAAATAAAACAAGTAATCATTATATATTAAATAAAATAATAAAAGAACTTAAAAATATTGTCCAAGCTAAAGTAAACGGACAAAAAATTTTCCAACCTAATCGCATTAATTGATCATACCGATACCGAGGTAATGCAGCACGAGCCCAAATAAAAATAAATATAAAAAACATGGATTTAAACCCAAAAATAAACGGATTTAAAAAATTAAAATCAATTAAAAAAAACCAACCACCACAAAAAAAAATAACAGCAATACAACTCATTAATAACATACTAGCGTACTCCCCTAAAAAAAATAAAGCAAAACTCATTCCTGAATATTCAACATTATAACCTGAAACTAATTCAGATTCAGCTTCAGGTAAATCAAAAGGATGTCTATTAGTTTCAGCTAACATAGAAATAATAAACATAATAAACATTGGAAATAATGGAATACAATACCATAAATTTTTTTGTGCTGTAACAATAGTAATTAAATTTGAAGATCCCGATAATAAAACTAATGATATAACTATAAAACCAATTGAAATCTCATATGAAATCATTTGAGCTACGGTTCTTAACGAACCTAAAAAAGCATAACGTGAATTACTAGACCACCCTGCTAAAATAACACCATAAACTTCTAAAGATGAAACAGCAAAAATATATAAAATACCTAATGAAAAATCACTTAATACCATAGTAGATCCTACAGGTAATACTGCCCACGTTAATAAACTTAAAATAAAAGTAATTAAAGGTGCTAATAAAAATAAAAAAGTATCAGCATTACTTGGAATAATTGTTTCTTTTATAAAAAGTTTTAAACCATCCGCTAACGGTTGCAACAAACCTAAAAAACCAACAACATCAGGACCTTTTCGACGTTGGATTGAACCTAAAATTTTTCGTTCAGCTAATGTAAAATAAGCAACACTAATTAATACAGTTACTATTAAAATTAACGATTGAATAATTATTGTTAAATTAGATAAAAAAAACATAATATTTTATATTAATTAGAATTATTATAATACTTATAACTATATTTATGAATAAATATAGTTTTAGAACACTTTCTCATAGTTAACGATATCTGTAGAATATCAGAATTTAAATAAAAATTTTTTATATTTTTTTCAATATTTTTAATATAAAACTTTTCAATATTTTTATTATTATAAATATTTAATGTATTTTGTAAACGACAAGTAACAAAATTATTAATTTTATTATTAAACAATAAAAAATTATTAAATAAATATTTATATAACGAAATAAAAATTAAATAATCTTCACGAATATATTGTAACGTTTTACCAATAAATTCAGTTTTTGTAAAAATACCATCGTTATTAATATAAATATTTTTTTTTTCTAAAAATGAAAAAGTAGGTAGAATAATATCGAATGAAATTAAATTTGAATTTCCAAAACTACCTTGATATATTAAAAACTTATTTTGTGAATATTTAGAAAAATTTTTTAAATTACTATTTAAAAAATAAATTACATTCGACCTTTTAATATATGAATTATTATTTAATGAATTTGATACACCTAAAAAATTACTATTTATAGATGAAATTTTTAAATTTAAAAAACTAATATCTAAATTATTATTTAAATATAAATTTAAATTTTTCGAAATATTAAAATTAGATAAATAAGTACCTAATAAAATTTTAGGATTTTTTGATTTAAATATTTTTTTTGATATTTTATGTTTTCCTAAAATTATTTGTAAAAAAATATCAAAATTCCAACCTAATTGAGTATTTTTAAAAGTTAATGCAAGTGGTTTACCTATTGAAAAACATTCAAAATTAATAGTTTTAATATAATTTTCTCTTAATTTTAAATTTACAATTGATGCATCAAATCTCGTATCAATACCAACTAAAAGAATTAAATCAGAATTTTTATATAAATTAATTGGAGTATTTAATTTATACATATTATTAAAATTCGAATTAAGTAATGACATACTACTATCTGAAATAATGTTAGAAGAACCTAAGGAATTTAAAAAATGTTTAAAAAAATATAAATCTTTTAAATTTAGATGGTCTCCGAAGATACCTGTAACTGAACCTTTTAAAATATTTTTTTTAAAAAAATAGAAACATTGTTTCCAAGAGGATTTAATAAATTGATTTCCCCTTTTAATTAATAAAACATCGATACGTTGAATATTTAAACTATCATAACAAAAACGAATCCTATCCGAAATCCAAATATTATTTATTTCAAACGTTTTAGATGGAAAAATTCTAAAAATTTCCGTATTTTTAAAATAAATTTTTACAGGTACTGCTATAGAATCAAAAATATCAACTGATTTAATCACCCGCAATTCCCACGATCTACTTTTAAAAGCATATATTTTAGAAGTTAATGCTCCAACAGGACATAAATCAATAATATTTCCTGATAACTCATTTTGAAAAATTAAATCATTTCTATACGAACCAATTTCTGAACTAATTCCTCGTCCGGTCATTCCTAAAAAACCATTCCCTATAACATCAGTAGTAAATCGAACACATCTAGTACAATGAATACATCTAGTCATAATACTTTTAATAATTAAATTAAAATTTTTATCCGAAACACCACGTTTACTTTCAAAAAATCGACTTCTATCACTACCATACCCCATACTTAAATCCTGTAAATCACATTCACCACCTTGATCACAAATTGGACAATCTAATGGGTGATTTGCTAATAAAAATTCTAAAATATTTTCTCGTATTTTTTGAACCATAGGAGTATTTGAAAATATTTTTAACCCCTCAGAAACAGAAACTGCACATGCTGCCATAGGCTTCTCTATATTTTCAATTTCAATAAGACACATCCTACAACTTCCTGAAATTAATAATTTTTCATGATAACAAAAATGTGGAATTGTTTTATTTACATATTCAAAAGCTTGTAAAATAGTTAAATTTTTAGGTACTACAAATTTTTGACCATCTATATAAATAAGGACACCCATAAAAAAAAAAATTAAAATAATTTTTCGCAACCAAATTAAAAATAATATATAAATTATACTAAATAGGAATTGAACCTATAAAAATACGTTTAAAATTTAACCAATTATTAATTTTAATTTAAAAAGCAAATAAAATTAATAAAGCCATCATTAAAGCAAATAAAGCAATAGCTTCAGTAAAAGCAAAACCTAACATTGCAATTCTAAAAAGATCTTTACTTCTTTTAGGATTTCTAGAAGTCCCAACAATTAAACAACCAAATACAGTACCAATACCTACTCCTGCACCAGCTAAACCAACTGTAGCCATACCAGCACCCACTAATTTTCCAGCAGTTAATAACATTTAATAAGTTTTATATAATTTTAATAAAATTAAAAAAAAAAAATCATTTATAATTTAATGTAGTATTAAATTAGGCTTAGTAGGATTCGAACCTACGACTTTACCGTTATGAGCGGTATGTTATAACCACTAAACAATAAGCCCTTATTTATTTTTAAATTTAACTAATAAAAATAAAAATAAAATTAATTCAAAAAATAAACAAATAAAAAAAAAAGTAATAATTTGACTAAATAAATCAGGTAAACCTAAAATACAAATAATAAAATATATTAAAATATATAAAAATTTTCTATAAATTAAAAAAAAATTTAAATTAATAATATTATACGAAAAAAGTAAAATTAATATTAATGGAAATATAAAAACTACTAAAATAAAAATTATAAAATTGATAATTAAATTAATTAAATTAATTAAACTTAATTCTAAAAAAATTGGAAAAATTTTCCAATGTAAAATTATATTATAATTTTTTAACAATTTCCAAATAAAAGAAATTAAAAAATTATTTTTTAATAATAATAAAAAAATACTACAATATAAAATTAATATAAATAAATAAATTTTATTTTCATATAAAAATAATCCTGAAACAATAAAAAACCAAAACTGAATTAAAATAAAGGGAAATACAATTAAAAAACTTAAAAAAAAAGCAATAAAAAAAGAAACATAAAAATTTTCTAAAATATCTGTATTTATAAAATAACCTAAATCATTTAAAAAACAAGAAGTTAAACCAAAGATAACTTCCTCAGAAAATAAAAATAAACAAATAAAATTAATAAAAAAACATACTAAACAATAAATTATACGAAATTTCAATTCTCTTAATATTTTATAATTTTGTTGAAAAATAACCATAATAAATAAATAAGACCAAAATAGGTATTGAACCTATTTATTTGGATTTGCAATCCAATACATTACCTTTATGCTATTTGGCCAAAATTCTATTAAATTACGGAAAAGATGGGATTCGAACCCACGACTTATAACGTGACAGGCTACCACTCTAACCACTGAGCTACTTCTCCAATAAATTTTATGGGCAATAATGGACTCGAACCAATAACTTTCTCGGTGTAAACAAGATGCTCTACCAATTGAACTAATTACCCTTTTAATTTTAATAAAGTTTTAACGTTTTAATTTTAATAAATAATACATTAGATCCCAATGAAATTTACCAAAATATTCAACATCATTAAAACTAGGATTTCGAACAAAAACTATTTTTGATGACTTATATAAAAAAATTAAATGCTTTGACTTATAATTAATTTCTTTTCTAATAAATTTTTTAGTATTTAATTTTTCTTTAATCTTATCTTTAATTTTAATAACATTAAAAGATACTATATCTCCTTCATTTAAAGAAAAAAAAGGATTACGAACAACTTTATTATTAACTAAAACATATCCACATTTTATATAATGTAAATAAACAAAAAGATTTGAAAAAATACCTAATCTAGAAAATACTGTTAATAACTTCGATTCTAATGATTGCATAAGATATAAAATATTATCATATTTTACATTATTAGTTGTTATTTTATTAAAATCTAAATGATAAGCTTTTTTAATATTACCTTTACCTATCGATTTTTTTATAATTTTAGAAATTTGATTTCTTTTAAAAGGACCAAAAATATTTAAAAATAATTTTTTTGTATTTAACATTAAATTAAAAAAATGTTTAATTCTAAACTCATTTAAAAAAAAAATATTTTTTTTTAATAATTTTCTTTTTTTAAATGAATTTAAAAATAAAACTCTTCTAACTTTTCTCCATTTTAATTTTTTAAATTTTAAAGGTTTCGACGTATTCCAAACATTTTGTCTTAATTTAATTAAAAATTTATATTTAGGTTTTAAACGCATAATTAATATAGAATTTTTCTAAAAATAAACCATGAATAATACAATTAAAAAAAAATATAGAATAAAAATTTAAAGATGATTTAGTAATATTATTTCCTATTACCGGATAATATAAATTATCAAATTTTTTATTATTAGGAAAAATACTTATAACAGGAATAGAAAAATATGAGGCTTCTTCTAAAATATCTAAATTCTCGGAATAAGAATTACTTAAAAGTATTACTAAATCAGGTACTTTTTTTATATTTATCTTATTATATCTTTTATATTGTCTAAAATTACTTAATGATCCAGGAATCCAACTTTCATTAATAAAAATAATATTTTTATTTAAATCTGAAATTTGTTTTAATCCTGAATTATCTGAAGAATAAATTAAAATATTATTTCTATTTTTTGAATTTTCAATTATTAACCTAACAACTTTTTTTATAAAAAAAAAACTTTGTTCATAATTATATATATAATTTGAATAAAGCTTACGTAATAATAAAGATTTAACTTTATAATTATAATTTTCATCTCCTAATAAAATACCCCTTTTTAATAAATAAAACTTATTTAAAATTTTCATACTGTTTAATTTCTTTTTCCTATTTTTAAAATTACTTTTTCTTTAAAATATAAAACACCCTTTCCTTTATAAACTTCAGGAATTCGAAACCGTCTAATATTCGCAGCAAATTGAGTAATCTCATTTAAATCACACCCTAAAATTTTTAATAATTTTCTTTTTTTAATTTTTATTTTAATAGTTTTTGGTATTTCAATATTTATAATTGAACTAAAACCTAATTTTAAAATTAATAAATTATCTATACATTCTGCAACATAACCAACACCTTTTAATTTTAATTTTGTTTTACACCCATACAAAACCCCTTTTATTTTTTGTAAAAATAATTTTTTATAAAGAAAAAAAAAAGAAGGTTCAAATGATTCTAAAGTAATATATGAATCATTAAACGAAATATTAACAAAATTATTATAAGGAATAGGTAAACTTGATCCTAAGGGACCTTTAAAAATATAACCAACCTTTTCTTTAAAAATACGAATATTTTTATTTTTATAAAAATCTAATTTATAAATCATTTTTATAATAAAATTAATTTATTTTATGAAATTTTACATATAATAAAACCACCTAATTTATAAAAAATAGCTTCTTTATGTGTAATAATACCTTTAGATGTTGATAATAAAATTAATTCATAATTTTTTTGTAATTTACATAATAATAAATAAGATATAAAAAAATGTTTTGAATTAAAAATTATATTTTTAAATATAACAGGCTTTTCTTTATAATATTTAAATAAAATTTCAATATGATTTTTTTTTAATAGATAACCACGGATAAAACCTTTAAATATTAATATTTTTAAAATATTTCGACAAATTTTAATATTTTTATTTTTAACAGATATTTGAAGTGTTCCTTGATTATTTTGTATATTTGAAAACATTTGTGAAACTGATTTTTTCATTATTTATAATTACGATTTATATAAATCCGAAAATTTATAAGAAAGATTAACTTTAATAGGAAGCTTATTTGAAACTGCCGAAAAAACTTTATTTGCAATAGTTTTAGTAACTCCTTCAATTTCAAATAAAATTTTTCCTGGTTTTACTACAGCAACCCAAAATGATACTGAACCTTTACCCTTTCCCATACGAACTTCATTAGGTTTACGGGTTACAGGTTTTGAAGGATATACACATATCCAAAATTTCCCAGTATTTTTAACTCTTTTACTTATTGCTCGTCTAGCGGTTTCAATTTGACGAGCTGTAATTCTACCATATTCTAAAGATTTTATACCAAAAACTCCAAAAGTTATCGATTCACGAGAAATACCTAAATTTTTTCCTTTTATTTCTTTTTTATATTTTTTTTCTCTAGGACGTAAAAACATTTATTTTAAAAAAATAACCAAACCTTCACACCAAAAATACCATATTTTGTAAAAGATTCAGAAAAATAATAACTAATATTACAATCAATAGAACTAAAAGGCATAGGACCACTTGAAATTATTCTTTTTTTTTTTCGTGGTTTACCATTTATTTTACCTTTAATTTCAATACGATACCCTTTTATAGTTTTTTTTTTATTTAATAATGAAAAATATTTATAATAAATAAATAATATTTTACTTAAAAGCCGTAAAAATTGATTATGTTTAACTAATTTTGTTAACGTTATAGAAATACCTAAACTTAAAATTTTCGATGATTTATTAATTAATGCTAAAAGAATTAAATTAGAAATAAACAAAAAATTTTGCTTATAAAAATCTTTTTTAAAAAAAGATTTTATAAATCTATTATTTCTTTTTTTTGGAAATCCTCCATTAAAACAAAAAATAAAAACTTTTTTAATATTAAAAAATTTACAAATATTTGTAGATAAATGCTTTTTCAAATTTTTAATATATGGTAATTTTTTATAATTTTGTAATTTATTACTACAATTTTTAATTAAAGATCGTTTTTTATATTTTTTATTTATTTTTTTCGAATCAAATTTTAAAAAATTTAAAAATTTAAAAAAAATAAATAAAGTTTTAGAACAACGAAAAATTTTAAAATCGTAAGCAATCTTTTTTTGATGAAAACAAACTTGATTAATATATTCACGTAATCTAATATCCTGAATAATAAAATGATTTAAAATTTTTTTATTTTTAAAAAAATATAAAGAGTCCCAATTTTTTCTTATTCGAAAACTAAAAGCATTTACTTTATGTCCCATACTAAATTATTATTTTTTTTTTTTAATATTATTTTTTGTTTTATAAATACACGGTTTACGAGTATAAACAAACTCACCAAATTTATAACCAATTTTATTTCTATCAATAAAAATATTGACAAAAACTTTACCATTATAAATACTAATTTTTTTATTTAAAAAATCAGAAGGTATTAAACAATTACGTTTAGTTATTTTTATCTTTTTATTAAATTTTCTAAAGTTTTCATTTAAATTTACAGGAATTTTCCAAACAGATCGTGACATTTAATTAATATGTAAACTTACCCTTACGAGTACTTTTTTTTTTTAATTTACGTAATACTCGTGCCATTATTAAAATATTTTTATCTACTTTTTTTTTTCTAGTAGGTCTACCCTTTGTACATAACCCTTTAGGAGTTACTGAAGGACGACCTCCAGAAGTTCGACCCTCTCCACCACCATGTGGATGATCTACAGGATTCATTGCTACACCACGAACACTAGGACGACGCCCTAACCAACGTTTTGATCCAGCCTTTCCAAGATTAATTAACCTATGATCTAAATTATCAATAATACCTAAACTTGCAAAACAGTCTAAAGAAACTAATCTTTGCTCACCTGATTTTAAACGAATACGTGCAAAATTATTAACTTTCTCAATTAATTGAGCAAAATTACCAGCTGTTCGAACCAATTGACCACCTTTACCCGGTTTTAATTCAATATTATGAATTAAACTCCCAACAGGAATATTTTTTAATATCGTTGAATCTCCAATAGAAAGTTTACCAAAATTTAATTTTATATTATAATTAATAATATCCCCAATAATTAAATTTTTTGGTGAAATAATATAAAAATATTCGGAAGTATCAAAAGAAAAAATTTTGGCTAAAAACGCAGTTCTATTAGGATCATATTCAAAATTACAAACAGACCCAATAAAATTTTTTCTTTTAAATAAAATTTTACGGTAAAGCCGTTTATGACCACCACCTCGATGTCGAATAGTGATACGCCCACAATTATTTCTACCACCCTTTTTATTTAATTTAGATAATAATTTTTTTTCTAATTTATTTTTTTCTAATTTTTTATTTTTTAATATTACTTTAAAACGTGTTCCTGGAGTTATTGGATTATATTTTTTAATTGAAACCATAATATTATTCTAGACATAACAAAAATTTAATAAATCTAATGACGAAAGTAAGACTTGAACTTACATTTTCAGATCATGAGCCTGATGAGTTAACCAAATTACTCCATCTCGTCATAATAAAAAATATATGGAGAAGATCGGACTTGAACCGATAACATTATACTTGCAAAGCATACATTCTAACCAATTGAAATACGTCCCCAATTGAAACAAAAGGATTCGAACCTTTGATCTTCCGAATCAAAATCGGACGCCTTACCACTTGGCCATGTTTCAACCAATTTAAAATAAAATACAGGAGAAAAGAGACTTGAACTCTTAACTTTTGGCTTTGGAGACCAACACTCTAACCAATTGAGCTATTCTCCTTTAATTAAACTGGGTATATTGGGACTCGAACCCAATACCAATAGATTAAAAGTCTACTGCTCTACCAAATGAGCTATATACCCTTAATATTAAATTAAAATTTAATATTAATATAACTAATTAAATTAACAATACTAAAAGTCATATAATCTGTTAAAATTGTCGGGAAAACACCAAAAAGTATCGTAAAAAAAGCTAAAATACTTAAAATTAAAAATTCAAACCGATTAATATCTTTAACATAAATTAATTTAATATTACCAAAACAAACTCTATTAAAAACCCATAATGAATAAGCACCACTTAAAACCATACCGGATGAACTTAAAAAAGCAATAAAACTATTTTCATTAAAAATACCAACTAACATAACAAACTCACCAACAAAATTACATGTACACGGAAAAGCTAAATTTGCTAAAGTAAAAATAAAAAAAAAAAATGATAATAAAGGTAAAAATTGAACACTTCCACCAAAATTTTCAACAATTCTAGTATTATACCTATCATAATAAAAACCAATACAAAAAAATAATGCACTTGAAACAATACCATGACTTAACATTTGAAATATAGAACCCTCAATTGATATTAAATTTAAAACAAATAATGCTATAACAACTAAATTCATATGAGCAATAGACGTATATGCAATGATTCTTTTTAAATCTGTTTGTCTTATAGCCGTTCCTGAAGTATAAATAATTGAAATACCAGTTAAACTATACATTAATGGTAAATAATAAATAGTACCTAAAGGAAAAAAAGGAATTAAAAAACGTAAAATACCATAAGTACCTAATTTTAATAAAATACCAGCTAATAAAACCGATCCCCCAGTGGGTGCTTCTACATGAGCTTCAGGTAACCAAATATGAAAAGGTACCATAGGAATTTTAGACATAAAAGCAATAATAAACCCAACCCATAAAATAATTTGTAAAGATTCATTATAATATATACTTATTAAAATTTGATAATTAAAAGTTCCTATAGAAATATAAATAAAAATAATTGACAATAACATTAAAGCTGAACCAACTAAAGTATAAAAAAAAAAAAAATAACTCGATCGAACCTTTCTCCGACCAGACCCACCTAAACCAATTAGTAAAAACATAGGAATTAAAACACTTTCAAAAAAAATATAAAACATTAATAAATCTAAAACACTAAAAATAAAAATTAAAAAACTTTCAATAACTAAAAAACTTATAACATATTCTTTAAAAAAAATAATATTATTCCAATTTGTTAAAATACATAAAGGAATTAAAAATGTAGTAAGAATAATCAAAAATAATGAAATACCATCAACTCCTAAACAAATTTCATGAAAAGACCAAAAAAAAATTTCACAAAATTGAAAATCACCTGTACTTTTATCAAACAAAAACCATAAAAAAATAGATAAAAAAAACGTTAATACTGAACTAAAAATCGCAATAAAACGAATTAAAAATAAATATTCACACGAAATAAAAAAAATTACTATTACACTTAATAGAGGTAATAAAATTAATGTTGATAATAACATCTTACAAACAATTAAAAAATATAAAACCACCACTATTATTATAATGAACCTAAGTAGACTCGAACTACTGACTTTACACTTATCAGGCGTATACTCTAACCAACTGAGTTATAAGTTCATACCTTTAAATTAAAAAAAATAATATAAAATAAATTAAACCTAAAAAATATATAAAATTATAATAAAAATTCCTTAATTGTTTTTCCAGCCACAAGTTCCCTTACGGCTACCTTGTTACGACTTCATCAAAGTTACCCTCGTCAATATAACTTTAAATATAAAAAAATTTCCTGAAAATTTTTATATTTAAAAGTTTCTAAAAAAGATGATTCCCTGGATGTGACGGGCAGTGTGTGCAAAACTTAGGTACATATTCACCGTAGCGATGCTGATCTACGATTACTAGTGATTCCAACTTTATGTAGGCGAATTGCAGCCTACAATCCGAACTAAGATAATATTTAAAGATTGGCTCAGATTCACATCTTTGCAACTTTTTGTAATTACCATTGTAGCACGTGTGTAGCCCAGTTCATAAGGGCCATAAGGACTTGACATCATCCCCACCTTCCTTCTTCTATTTAAAGACAGTCTTTTTAGTAAAATAACTAAAAATAAGGGTTACGTTCGTTCTAGGACTTAACCTAACACCTCACGGCACGAACTAACGACAGCCATGCAACACCTGAATATAATTTAAAATTGAAAACCTTAAAACTTTTACTAATTAAGATTATTCAGACTATATACTAGAACTGGTAAGGTTCGGCGCGGATTATCGCATTAAACCACATACTCCACCACTTGTGTAAGCTCCCGTCAATTCCTTTGAGTTTTAATCTTGCGATCGTACTCCCCAGGCGGAATGCT
>ERZ1047821.735-NODE-735-length-22609-cov-3.587390_pt1 | contig 22609 bp, 15 predicted proteins | sample MGYA00383096_ERZ1047821 | MGnify/ENA primary metagenome ERZ1047821 (study PRJEB29581, sample SAMEA5548366) | metagenome | biome: marine; feature: coastal; material: water | depth 25 m | study: Short-term variability in the microbial, nano- and picoplankton... | reverse complement strand
ATTCCTAGTTTCCCGCCTACACTTGCATCAACTTGAGAAAGTAGCGTGGTTGCAACATTCAAAAAGTCGACACCTCTTTTGTATGTGGATGCTATAAAACCACCCATATCACTAATAACGCCACCACCTAAATTGATTACTAAAGCTTTTCTGTCGGCGTGAGCATCACTCATGGCATACCATACTTGAGTTACAATCTCAATTGTTTTGTTTTCTTCACCACTTTCAGTTTGAATAACTTCAGCTTTTGATAAACAATCAATATTTGTTAAAAGTGTTGGTAAGCAGTGTTCAACCGTGTTTTCATCTACAATAATAAAATAATTACTGTATTGCTTATTTTCGATTAAAAAGTTATTTAAGTGCGTGATACTATCATCGCCAATAATAACTGAATAACCTTGTGATTTAACTTCTAACAAAAGATTGGATTTTTAAATTTGATATAAAAATAATGATTAAAACTAATTTGTAACGAATAATAACTACCACATTTAAGCGTATATATTAAATATGATGAAAATAGACAAGATAATTACCTCGTTTAAGTTTTTAGGTAGTGGTTTTTTTATACTAATTATTGGTTGTGGATTAGATATTGATTCAACTGAGTATTCAAAGGTAAAATGGATTGATAATTCAAGTTTACCAGTTGTTTTAAAAAGACCGTCCCGTTTAAAGTATTCATGGCAATCTAAAATAGAGGGGGAGCCTCTTGTTAATCGATTTGTATTACCATTGGGGTTTAAATTAACAAATGTTAAAAAAGGAAGTTTCGGAGAGTGGCTTAGGTTTTTACCATTAAAACCAAAAGGAAGTAAAATTATGCTTTTTGATGGTACTAAAAAAAGGTTCCAAATGTTAAACGCTGGTGTTGTAAATATTGATATTGGAACAAGAGATTTACAACAATGTGCAGATGCTGTTATTCGTCTTCGATCAGAATATTTATATTCCTCCTATCAATATGATAAAATTCATTTTAATTATACATCTGGTTTTAATGCCGAATATTCAGCTTGGCGTGCTGGAAAGAAAATAAAGGTAAGTGGAAATAAAGTTAATTATTATAGTGCTCCAAAAGCAAATGATAAGTTGTACAGTGGATTTAAAAAATATCTTATCAATGTTTATAACTATGCAGGAACTTATAGTTTAGATAAAGAATTAAAAACTCAAAATATTAAAGATATTAAGGCAGGTGATGTTTTGATAATTGGTGGCTTCCCCGGACACGTGGTCATAGTTGCGAACGTTTGCGAAAATTCGGAAGGAGAAAAAGCTGTGTTATTGGTTCAGAGTTATATGCCAGCACAAAGCATACATGTAGTTAAAAAAATGGGAGCTAAAGGTGCTAAGGTTTGGTTTAAAGTAAAAGATTTAGAGAAAAAAGGTTGGAGCACATTAGAGTTCAGTTATGAGTCGACTCATTTAAAAACCTGGAGAAGTAATTAGTGTTAAGGCATTTTTTTCACTTATAGTAATTTGTTAATAGTAATGAGATAATTAGAACCTGTTCTCAGATAATTTATGTTAGAATTCGTATAAAACTAGATACTTTGTATATGTTTTACCTATTCGCATTATCTTTGTGGAAATATTTTTTTACTATGGCTTTAAAATGTGGAATAGTAGGATTACCAAATGTTGGGAAATCCACTCTTTTTAACTGTTTGTCAAGTGCAAAAGCACAGTCTGCAAACTTTCCTTTTTGTACAATCGAACCTAACATTGGTATAATTAATGTCCCAGATCCAAGATTGGAAAAATTAGAGGAGCTCGTTAACCCTGAGCGTGTTGTGCCAAATACTATGGAAATTGTTGATATTGCGGGTTTGGTAAAAGGGGCAAGCGAAGGAGAAGGTTTAGGAAATCAATTTTTAGGGAATATTCGTGAAACAGATGCTATTTTACATGTTGTAAGATGTTTCGATGATGGTAATATTATTCACGTAGATGGTTCTATTGATCCTGTTAGAGATAAGGAGACAATAGATATCGAATTACAATTAAAGGATTTAGAGACTGTTGAGAAACGTCTTGATAGAGCAAAAAAAGTTGCAAGATCTGGAGATAAAGAAGCTAAAAAACATGTTGATCTTTTTGAGAATATGGTAAAAACCATCGAATCAGGAATGTCAGTTAGATCTATTGAATTTACTGAGGATGAGCTGGTTCAGGTGGATGAGTTAAATTTAATTACAGCAAAGAAAGTATTGTACGTATGTAACGTTGATGAAGCTGCTTTAAAGGTAGGAAATGAATACGTAAATAAAATAAAGGAAATTGCGGCAGAGGAAAATGCGGGTGTTATGATGGTTTGCGCTCAGTTAGAATCTGACATAGCAGAGTTAGAAGATTATGAAGAGCGTCAATTATTTTTAGAAGATGCAGGATTAGATGAGCCAGGTGTTAATAAATTAATAAGAGAGGCATACGAGTTATTAGACTTGAGTACCTATTTCACAGCAGGTGTTAAAGAAGTAAGAGCTTGGACAATTAAAGTAGGAATGACTGCGCCGCAAGCTGCGGGAGTAATTCATACTGATTTTGAGAAAGGGTTTATTAGAGCTGAGGTAATTAAGTATGACGATTATGTTGAGCATGGTTCTGAAGCTGCTTGTAAAGAAGCAGGAAAGCTTTCGGTAGAGGGTAAAGAATATGTTGTAGATAACGGAGATGTTATGCATTTTAGGTTTAATGTATAAATAAATCATATTGTTTTTGGGAAAAGGGAAGCTAAGCTTCCCTTTTTTTATGGAAGAGTATTTCTTCAAAAACAACTTTTTTGAAAATTAACCGTATTGAGAACATGATTTTAAAAGCCGCTAAATTTGCGTCGGATAAACACAAGGGACAGTTCCGTAAAGGAAATTTAAACACTCCGTATATAAACCATCCGATTAAAGTTGCTTATGTCTTAGAAAAAGTGGGAGGGGTTTCAGATCCTGAAACTATCGCTGCAGCGATATTGCACGATGTTATTGAGGATACAGACACAACGCATTCTGACCTTAGGAATATTTTTAATGAAAAGGTTGCAGATCTTGTTCTAGAAGTATCTGATGAAAAAGATAAACCTAGGGATGAACGAAAGGCAATGCAGATTAAAAATGCGTCTAATTTATCATATGAGGCTAAATTAATTCGGATTGCAGATAAAATTTGTAACATTCAAGATATTTGTGGTGCAGATATACCAAATTGGAGTTATGAGCAGAAATTTGAGTATTTGGAGTGGGCTAAAGGTGTTGTTGATCAGTTAAAAGGAACACATAAATTGCTTGAAAATCATTTTTTTGACGAACATCGCTGGGGAAGGTTGAAACTCTAAATCGATTTTACTAAATTTGCAACTACGTTTTGTTACGAGATCTAATTTTTATAAAATCATGAGTAGAATTAAAACTATCGCCTTACTTGTTTTCTCCTTTTTTACTTTCGCTGTTTTTTCACAAGATCGAATCATTATTGCTTCGGATGATGAGCATAAAATCACCTACAATGTTTTTGGAGACAGTATTAAAATTTATGTTGAAGTTTTAAATGATTTTACCTTGGATTTAAACAGTGACGGGATATTGGGTGATGACGATGATTTTGTGTACCTAATGTTTGATCTGAACTCAAACAACGTTATAGACTTAGGTGGGAGTCAAATTGATTTGTATTATACTTACGATTCTACTCAAACAAACTCGTTGTGTAATGGACACGTGACATCGCCTAATGATATTACGCCTTGTGAAGCCAATTCTGGAGGGTTTGCAAAAGCGGAGTTAAAGTCTTCTACTTATGAAGCCACCAATCATGTTTATTACACTTTTGTAATCCCGAAACAAGAATTAGATTATGACCAAACTTTATGTTCTAGGTTAAGTGTTAAAATACATACTGCGGGAACACCAATTACAAATTCTGTGACATTTCCAACTCAAAGTGGAACAGGAGAATACTTCATTAGTCCATACAATTCTATTTCACTGTATGGAAAACCTAATTTAGGTGAGGGTTTTAGCGCTTGTATTGGTGATACAATTTATGCTAATGCCGAATTTCCATATTATCACTGGAATAATTTATGGGATAACGAAAAACCATACACTACTGTTAATCCTAATGTTGGAGAATATTATATTTTTAGAATTTTTGATGAAACTTGTGAGATTATCGATTCAGTAAAAGTTAATCTTTTAGATGCTGCATCTTGTACAGGATCATATACTTTTCCAAATATTGTAACTCCTAATTCTGATGGAATTAATGATGTTTTTGAGCTTATAATAGGTCAAACTTTGTTAAATCAAGATTGGACAAATTCTAAATTAATAATATATAATCGTTGGGGTGTTAAAGTTTATAATTCTCAGGATAATAGTTATCCAATTTGGGATATGAGGACAGAAATAGGAACCTATGTTTCCCCGGGAACATATTACTACACGTTTTTAACTCCTGGAGAGATTCAACAAAGAATCAACGGGTTTTTTACTGTTATACACTCGGATTAATTCTTTTCAAAAGAAAATTAAAAAGCCAATCCTTAAAAGGGTTGGCTTTTTTATGAAATCGATTTTTTATGAAACTAATTATGTTATTTATCCATTTAGGGTTGTTTGCCATCGGTCAATCAAGCCCCAACAAATGGTATTTCGGCTACCAATCTGGTTTAAATTTTTCCCAGGGTGACAATCCTTATGTAATTAGAGGACAAACGGGGGAAACAAAACAAAAGGGAATTCAAAACGAATGGATGACCGTAGAGAACGAATTAAGCACGGTAATGTCTGATGATGAAGGACGAGTCCTTTTTTACTCAGATGGTTCTTTGATTTGGGATAATCATTATCATGAAGCTGAGGTTTTATTGCAATCCAGTAATTCACACGCTCAAATACTCTCGGTGAAAATACCAAATAAAGATGATGAGTATTTATTAATTCATCCACGCGGCAGCGGTAATAATGTAACGGGGTGGGATTTTACTCAGATAACAGCTGAGAAAAATGAACGAATTAATGTGATTCAATCAAATAAAGCTTTACTGGTTGGTAACTACATGCAGGCGGCTACAATTGTTCCGCATTGTAATGGAAAAGATTATTGGGCCGTATTTCATGGTGCAGGATTAAAATCTAGACAATTATATGAGTCTGTTTTAATTGATTCCAGTTTGACGTTCAAAAAAGTAGTCTCTAATGGAACATACGCTTTATCTGTTACGAAAGTAAAGAATAGATTTTTATACAGCTCTATTGGTATTATGAATGTTAATCATAAACACAATCAGTTAGCAACAACTTTTTTTAAAAATGGAAAACTTGGAATTTGTGAGATAGTAAACTTTAACAATAAAACAGGATCGGTTGATGCAACGTTTGCTAAGATCAATAATTTTTCTGATCCAGATGATGTTTATGGAGTTGCCTTTTCACCAAATGATAGTTTATTATATATTACCGAATGTGAAGGGGAGAAGCTAAATCAATATGAAATTTATTATCAGTATGAATCTCAAATTAACGCATCTCGAAAACTCTTACACCACGGACATCAAACGAATGCACGATTCGGACAAATTCAAGAAGGACCAAACAAAAGGTTATATATCCCAATGGATTTTCAGGGAAGAGCTTATGAATTAGGCTGTAATTTTATTGGAGAAATTGAATTCCCAAATCATTTAGGTAAAAAAGCAAAATGGCGACCGGAGCAAATATGTATTCCTGTTGAGTATAAAATGCATTTAGGGTTAGGTTTACCTTCTTTGCCAATATATCATATAGAATGTCCACAAGAAAAAATCATTTCAATTTCAACAGATACAATTGTGGGGATTACAGGCTATGAATCAGTAATGAAATTTTCTACTGGTGACACCATTATTCATCCTAATTTCACTTTTGAAAGCAATTCGATTGAATTAACCGATTCAGCTAAAATAATCTTAAAGGAAATCTTACTGGTTTTGCAATCTAATCCAGTATTAAAGCTTAAAATTCATGGTCACACAGATAATGTAGGTGATTTTAGAGAGAATTTAGCGTTATCTGAAAACAGAGCTCTATCTGTAAAAAATTACTTTATTTCCAAAGGAATTACTGCTGTACGATTAGAGTCTAAAGGTTACGGAGAAACTCGACCGTTGTCTCCTAATAATAGTGAAGTATCGAGAGCATTAAATAGAAGGGTAGAGTTTATTGGAGAATAAGTTAATTCAAGTTACTGTGATAAAAATCACTGTGAATTAAATCTTTATCTCATTTCTTTGCGCAAAGTAAATTGATGAAGATGAAATTAAAGCAATTTTTTCCTATTCTAGATTGGTTGCCCAACTATAAAAAAGCATATTTTTCAGGCGATATTTCGGCAGGTTTAACTGTAGGAGTAATGCTTATTCCTCAAGGAATGGCTTACGCAATGATTGCAGGTTTACCACCGGTTTATGGATTATATGCCGCAATGATTCCCCAAGTTGTTTATGCCATTTTTGGAACATCAAGGCAATTAGCGGTTGGTCCTGTTGCACTAGATTCTTTAATAGTTGCGGCTGGAATTTCTGGAATAGCTGTGCTTGGGAGTGAAAATTATATTTTACTCGCAGTTTTACTTTCGTTTATAATGGGAGTAGTTCAGGTCGCTTTTGGAATATTTCGATTAGGATTCTTAGTTAATTTTTTATCTAAACCAGTAGTTAGTGGTTTTACATCAGCGGCAGCTTTAATTATTGGCTTAAACCAATTAAAGCATATCATTGGAGTTGATTTAGATAGAAGCACAAATATTTTTTCAATTATTCATCAAGCTTTCCTTAGTTATGAGGTTATTAATTTGGTTACGCTTAGTATAGGTTTTGGCGGTGTTCTTTTGGTTCGGAATCTTAAAAAGATAAACAATTCTATTCCTGGAGCTTTAGTCGCTGTAGTGGCTGGGATATTAGTTGTTAAGTTTGGTAATTTAGAAATTCACGACGTAATTATCGTTAAAGAAATCCCTACAGGTTTGCCTTCATTTTCAATACCAGATTTAGAAACCGAAAATTTAGATGCATTACTTCCAATTGGGTTAACACTAGCATTGATAGCATTTATGGAATCAATATCTATAGCAAAAGCAATTCAATCAAATCATAAAGGAGAGTATAAGTTGGATAATAATCAAGAGATGATTGGTTTAGGGATGGGTAATTTAGTAGGTTCCTTTTTTGGATGCTATCCTACAACAGGAGGTTTTAGTCGATCGGCAGTAAGTGATCAGGCAGGAGCGAAAACTAATTTAGCAGCAATTATAGCGGCAGGTTTAATAGCATTAACACTTTTATTTTTAACACCACTCTTTTACTATTTACCTAAAGCAATTTTAGGATCTATAATTATGGTTGCTGTGTTTGGTTTAATTGATTTCAAATATCCTGTATTTCTTTGGAAAACAAAGAAACAAGATTTCTGGATGTTGATAGTTTCTTTAATTGTTACACTTATGTTTGGTGTTAAAGAGGGTATTCTAGCAGGAGTTTTTATTTCTTTAATCATGCTTATATACAGAACAACACAACCTCATATAGCCGTTTTGGCAAGACTAAAAGGAACGAATGATTTTAAGAATGTAGGTCGTTTTGAGGAAATTGAGTTAAGAGATGATGTTTTAGTAATGCGGCATGATGCCCAATTATACTTTGCCAATGTTACACATTTTATAGATGCAGTAAAAAAAGAGGTTGAGTTAAAAGGAATGCCCTTGAAATTGTTTGTATTACACTGCGGAAGTATTTCAAGTATTGACGCAACGGCTTTACAAGCATTAAAAGAATTAATAGCTGAGCTACAATTAAAAGGAATTCAAGTTGCTTTTTCGGGATTAATAGGTCCAGTTAGAGACTTCCTTTTTAAAACAAAATTTATTGATGAATTAGGAGTGAAACATTTCTATAACGATATTCAAACAGCTATTGATTGCTTTGATAATTGTTTAAATGAGAAACAAAAACAAGTTTTTAAACACGCACTACAAACTAATGTTTTTAAAGAAAAAGACATTTAATATCTTTAAGTGATTTGAGTCACTGCAAAAGGAAGTCAAACTTACTATTATTGTTAGCTCCATATTATTTGAATCATAAAATTATGTTGAAATGAGAATTGAACAAATTTATACAGGATGTTTAGCTCAGGGTGCTTACTATATTGAATCTAATGGGGAAGCAGCGATTATTGATCCTTTAAGAGAAATTAAACCATACATTGATAAAGCGGAACAAGAAAATGCTATAATTAAGTATGTTTTTGAAACTCACTTCCATGCTGATTTTGTTAGTGGGCATGTTTCATTGGCTGAGAAAACTGGTGCTGATATTGTTTTCGGACCTACAGCTCAAACAAGTTATAAATCAATCATAGCAGAAGATGGTCAAGAGTTTAAAATTGGAGCTATTACCGTTAAGGTTTTACATACTCCTGGACACACACAAGAATCATCTACTTTTTTATTAATCGATGAAAACGGTAAGGATCATGCTGTTTTTTCCGGAGATACTTTATTTATTGGAGATGTGGGAAGACCTGATTTAGCTGTTAAGACTGATTTATCACAAATTGATTTAGCAGCAATGCTTTTTGATAGTTTAAGAAATAAAATAATGCCTTTATCGGATGATGTAATCGTTTATCCAGGGCATGGTGCAGGATCGGCTTGTGGTAAAAATATGAGCAAGGAGACCTTTGATTCTTTGGGAAACCAAAAAGCCGTTAATTACGCTTTAAGAGCCGATATGACTAAGGACGAATTTATCAAAGAAGTAACAACCGGTTTAACAGCACCTCCGCAATACTTCGCTAAAAATGCAGTTATGAATAAAAAAGGGTACGTAAACATAGATGAGGTAATTACACAAGGAACAAGAGCATTGTCAGTACCTGATTTTGAAGAATTGGCGAATGAGTCTGGGGCTTTATTATTAGATACTAGAAAACCACAAACATTTAAGGATGCTTTTATTCCAAACGCTATAAATATTGGAATTGATGGTGGTTTTGCACCATGGGTTGGAGCATTAATCATTGATTTAAAGCAACCTATTTTGTTAATTGTAGATGAAGGAAGAGCTGAAGAAGTTGTTACTAGGTTAAGTAGAGTTGGGTATGATAATACTATTGGATTCTTGTTGGGAGGTATGAAATCTTGGATTGATGCAGGAAACGAAGTTGACTCAATAGAGTCTATTTCTGCTGCTGAACTCGAGAGCAGATTAGTTGAAGATATTACTGTTATTGATTCAAGGAAAAATTCAGAATATTTGACAGAACATATTAGTGATAATAAAGTTGTGAATTATCCTTTGGGCTCGATAAATGAAATTATTTCTAAACTAGATAGAAGTACAACATATCATATTCATTGTGGAGGTGGATATAGAAGCATGATAGCAGCATCAATTTTAAAATCGAGAGGTTTTGATAAGGTAATTGATGTTGCAGGTGGTTTTAATTCTATTAGGAAAACAGGCTTAGCGCTATCAGAATATGTTTGTCCTTCAACTTTAGATTAAGGATATAAAGACTAATAACTGATTATATAAATTATAGCGATCTGATTGATGAAATACAAAGATTGTTTTCTTAAGAATTTAAAATGATTGAACTTATAAAAGAACCTTGGCCATGGTACATTGCTGGACCACTTATAGCGTTAATGATGTTTTTACTATTGTTTTTCGGGAAAAACTTTGGATTATCATCTAATTTGCGAACAATGTGTTCGATTGGAGGAGCAGGTAGGTTCTCTGAGTTTTTTAGGTTTGACTGGAAAAGTCAAATTTGGAATTTAATATTACTTAGTGGAGTAGTATTGGGTGGATTTATAGCAAGTGAATATATGAGTTCTGCTGCACCTATGGATTTGAACTCTGATATCATTATTGAATTACAATCTTTGGGAATTAAAAATCCAGGTGAACAATTGCTGCCTGAAGAATTGTTTGCGACGGATGCTATTTTTAGCCTTCGTGGTATGATTTTGCTAGTTGGAGGTGGGGTTTTAATTGGATTTGGAACTCGTTGGGCTGGAGGTTGTACTTCGGGTCATGCGATTAGTGGTTTAAGTAATTTACAATTGCCTTCTTTAATTGCAGTAATTGGATTTTTTATTGGAGGAATAACAATGACATACTTTTTTTTACCAATAATATTAAGCTTATAATAAGATGAGAAAAATAAAATTTTTATTCGCGGGATTGTTGTTGGGAATAATTTTTACCAAATCAGAAGTTGTCTCGTGGTATCGAATTTATGAGATGTTTAAGTTTAAATCCTTCCACATGTTCGGAATTATTGGATCTGCAATAATTACTGGAATAATCATAATTCAAGTCATTAAAAAAAGGCGAATAAAATCTATTAATGGAACTTCTATTTTGTTTACACCAAAACAAATAACATGGAAGCGGTATTTGTTTGGAGGTACAATTTTTGGGCTAGGTTGGGCGATGACAGGAGCTTGTCCTGGTCCAATTTTTACGTTGGTGGGAAATGGATATTTATCTTTTTTAGTTGTTGTTTTTAGTGCGTTGATTGGAACATTTTTGTACGGTTATTTTATTAAGAAGCTTCCGCATTAAGTAAAAGTGCAAAACTGTTTTTCTTAAATTTCATATTTTAATTAAGTTGAATAACTTTCCTGTGTTTTTATTTCATCTAAACCTTTTTAGTTTTTGTCGTAAGGTGTAACTTTTTTTGTTTTTAATTGTTTATTTTTTGAGACTTTAACTTTAGTGAGTAAAGTTACTTTTACTCAAATCTATCTCGCAATTGACAAGTTTAATTATGAATAGGAAAAACTGGCTGATTTTAGTGGTTTATTTTGTAACCTTGCTTTTCAATAAAGTATTGGCTCAAAATGATTGCCCCGGATTACCATCCAGAGCCAAATTCGATACTTTAGGATACATAAGCGCAAATATCCCAACCGATCCTGCAAATCCAGCAGGAAAACTATATTTAGGGCAAGGATGGGCTCAAAGAGGAAGCATTATACGACCAGGTTTCATACCATCAAATAAACCTTCGTGGGCAATTGCAATTGCAGTAGCTTGGAATTTAGCACGTAATATTAATCAAAGAGTTGAATATCCAAATATGGGATATTGGATGGCAACTCTAATTCAAGAAACCGAATTGAGATGTGCAACAGGATTAACTTGGGATGATCCATCTCATGTTCCCGACGCCTATGATCCGAATGTAGTTTATGCAGCTCAAATAAATAATGGGTGTTTACAAATTGAAGGACCAGGTAATGCATGGAGTGCCTTACAGCAAGCATATCCAAACGGTAGAATTCCTACTTCTTCTAATCCAGCTGATAATACAACAATGTATGACCAATTAATAGAAGGGGTTGACGGATTTGAGGCAAGTGCTTTAACAAAAACCTATTACGATTTATATACTAGTCAAATTTTTAATTACAACGTAGGTTGGGATTTTTATGAAAATGTAGATTGTAAAATGAAGCATGATCCATATGCTTATGTGAAAATGTCAGCTTCTAATTATAATGGAGGTCCAAATGCTTTTTTAAATGCTGAAGGTATTTTAAATGATACAGGTCCAGGTTGTTGGACAGGTTTACCAGCAACAACTGCCGGTTACGCAAATGATATTGCAAAATGGGTTTCTGTTGTTGAAAATAATACAGGTTATTGTGAGTATCCTGCTGGTAGCTCATTTGGTGGTTATTATGACGGATCGGTTCCCTACGGTGAAGTGACAAAGTACTTGGATATTATTAAACCGATGTTTGGAGATGTTGATTTTGTAAACGATGTTATACCATACGTTGAAGCTGCTTTTACTGAAAAAGCAGGTTCATTAGGCGGGACAATAAATTTCACCGATTTTGGAGGAGTTATTGATGCAATTGTTTTGCATCTGCCGATGGATAAGCCAACAGCAGTAGAGGGTACTCCTATTGGTATTGATTTAGGTTGTACTGGCGATTATTTGCCTTACGGTCATGTTGACATTATTAACGGTACAACGACTATGTGCTTAGGAAAATCGGTTACACTTGAGTTAATGGTTGATGCCGGAAATGATCCAGATATTCAATATAAATGGTTTAAAGGTGATGTTGAAACAGGAATGCTTATCGGAACAAATAAGCAAGTCACAGTTACACCAAATACTTTGGGAACTGATGTTTATTCTGGACAGATTTGTAATTCAAATGGATGCTATACTGTTTATAGTAATACACAAAACGATTGTCAAGATCCAAGAAATATTAATGGATTTACAGTGACTGCCAATGATTGTAAATTATGTCCATTCATTGCTTCAGGAACATCCGTAAACGCAGTCTGTAAGGGGACACCTGATGGAAGTATTACATTAGATTTAACAAATTTCCCTGCAGATTACCTAGTGACTTATATTGCAACTACACCAGTTGGAAATGATACGGTTTCTTTTGAGGCATCAGGAGGGACTGTTCAAATGGATGGAGTAAGAGATGGAGCTTATAATATTGAACTACAAGATTTGTCAGATCCTACTTGTATTGCATATACCACGATTATAGTAGGGTACGATACAGAGATTAATGAATACATAGATGCCGACCTTTTAGGAATTACGGATTGTCAGGCAGATTTAGGAGCTAAAATAAAGGAACAACCAACGCCATGTTTATGGAAAATTCAAGTCCATACTCCAGTTTACTTTCAATGGGAAAGATGGGTGAATGCAGTAATAACAACTTCTACAGGTAAAACTTTAATTCAAAAAGATACGCGATTAGCACCTAGAGGAGAAATAGATGAATGGAATCCAGCTCCTATTAGTGAGTTTTGGTTATCCTTAAATACAGGAGATCAAATTACAATTGGTACAGCAGTAGCTAGAACTCCAGGAGCTTCTCAATTAAGAGATTATCAATTTAGTATTTATGACGAAAACAATGATTTAGCAACGGCTATTATTTCACCAGCAGGAGGAGCAACATTTGATGGCAACTATGTTGGTAATCCCTACACTGTAACCTGTCCCGAGGATGTTTCAAACTACTCAATTGCATGGGCTCCAAGTATTAATAATGAAGTAACAACTGCTATTGAAACGACGGGTGATGTTATCGTTCAATCAACCGATCGAGTTTATACTGTAACAGCAACAAATACAGAGAACCCACAATGTATCTTAAAAGATTCTGTGATTGTGCCTGGAGATATAAGTTGTGGATCTATTTGTGCAAACCCAGGTAAGGTTACCCTAATTAACAATAATGACGTAGGTTTAACAGATACTGTAATATCCTGTACCGATTCAACGCTTTATGTAAAGTTAGACGGTAATGATGCAGGGATGTTTTTATATGAATTGTACTTTAATGACGTTGCTCAAACACCTACTAATACAACAGGTGAGTTTGTGATTTCGGATGCAGGTGAGTATTACGTTTTAGTAAGCGATGATGCAGATGCAGGAAATACAGATTGTCATGTGTATTCAGATACGATTGAATTTATCAAGCAAATAGTACCCAATGCTCCTTCATTTAAAGACGGTGATACAATCATTTGTGCAGGAGCTAAGGGGGTTTTAATTGAAGTTTCAACAGCTGTAAGTGCAACATTTTATACTTGGAATTATTCAGGAACAGGTTTAACCTTCAATCCAATACCTTTAGATTCTACTGCAACATTGGATTTTGCTGATAACGCAACTGATGGAGTTTTAACAGTCGTTGGAGATAATTCATGTGGTGCAGATTCCCTAGAATTAAGTATCACAGTTGGGGTTATTCCAACTGTTGATTTAGGAAATGACACAACAGTATGTGCTGCAAACGGAGCCTTTGTTTTAGATGCCTTTAATTTAGACGGGAAGTACGAATGGAAAGATGGATCAGTAGATACTACTTTTAATGTTATAGAAACTGGTGAGTATTGGGCAATTGCTTCGGTTGGAACTTGTTCAGACACTGACACTGTTGTAGTTACTGTTGAAGGAATTGCCCTTTTAGAGTTAGGAAGTGATACTGCAATATGTGATGAAGATTTAACTCTAGATGTAGGGACTGGGTTTACATCTGTTATTTGGAATGGAGATAATACTTTAACTACTCAAACATTATTAGTAGCCACTTCAGGAAAGTATTTTGTAGATGTTGAGGATGTATTCGGTTGCGTTGGTTCTGATACGATTAATATTACCATTGGAACATCTCCAATTATTGATTTAGGAAACGATACTTCAGTATGTGCTGCTTTAGGTGCATTAACGTTAGATGCTGAAAATATTGGAGCAGACTATCTTTGGGAACCTTTAGGAGAAACAATTCAAACAATCAACGTAGATTCAACTGCTGAATACAAAGTTGAGGTAACGTTTGCTGGTTGCTCTACAAGAGATTCTATAACAGTTACTGTTTTAGGAGATGTTGTTTTGGATTTAGGTCCAGACACTACTTTGTGTTCTAACTTAGGAGATTTACAACTGGATGCAGGATTAGGCTTCTCAAGCTATACTTGGAATAACGGATCTTTATCTCGAGACATTACTGTAAATACTACTGGAGAGTATGTTGTTACAGTAGAGGATGCTTCAGGTTGTTTTGCAGAAGATACAATTAACGTCACAATTAGTCAATCTCCTCAAGTTGATCTAGGTGCTGATACGGTTACAATTTGTGCAACTTCTCCGGATGTTACTTTTGATGCTGGAAATCCTGGTGCAGATTTTAATTGGAGTAGTGGGGAATCAAGTCAATCTATCCAGAAAGGGAATGGAGATGAAGGTGATTATTATATAATTGTCACGGAAAACAATTGTAGTGATTCGGACACTGTTCATTTAAAAGTAGCAACAGAATTAACAGTTGATTTAGGAGGTGACCGTGAGATTTGTATTGGAACAACAATAGATTTAGATGCTGGCTTTGGATCAGGTTTTACGTTTGATTGGAATAACGCAGGGATAACAGGAACACAAGTATTTACCACAGGTGAGGGAACAGTTACTGTTCGAGTTGCTGATGCAGGTGGTTGTGAGGGAAGGGACACGATTACAATTACTGAGTTAAATCCTTTAGAAATAGACTTAGGTGACGATCAAGAAATTTGTGTTGGGGATGCTGAGGTGAATTTTTCCATGGTTTCTGGTAGAAGTGATGTAACCGTAATAGGTTGGAATGATTTTACAACTGGACTTTCATTATCTACCGGTCAAGATGGAGTTTATTGGTTGGAAGTTGATAGTGCAGGTTGTACTTTTAGAGACTCAGTAATGTTAACAGTTAACGATTTACCAAGTGTGGATTTAGGGACGGATACTTTTATCTGTAAAGGAACTGAGCCAACGATAACATTAAGCGGAGGAGTATTTGTCTCATATCAATGGGTTGATTTAACAAATATGATTTCGATAGGAACTAGTGAGATTCAAAATGTTACTGCCACAGGAACTTACGCCTTAGGTGTAGTTGATACAAATGGTTGCATATATGCAGATACGATCTCTGTGGCGGAAGAAGATGGGACGACTTATAGTATCGCATTGGATACATCGATTTGTCCTGCGGGAAGTGCTACGTTAAACGTACCTGTTGATCTTCAGGGAGTTGTTGGTGCAAATTGGGAATGGTTGATTGATAATTCAACAGGTACGAGTTATACTGTGGATAATAGACTAGATGGAGACCGAGTTGAAGTTATTTTAAGTTTCACAAACGAGTTTGGTTGTATTTCTAACGATACAAGTAGTGTAAGAGTAGATAATAACCTTCCAATAAGTTTAAAAGATACTGCAGTTTGTGCAGGAGAGGACATTACATTTGTTTCTGGATATCCATCTTTAGGTTATGCATTTGCATGGTTTGGCGGATCAACAGGAAATGATTTAGCATTTACCTCAGTTAGTGAAAATGATGCTGGGTCGATCAGTTTAAGTGTTACAAGTGATGAAGGTTGTGCTGGAGATACAACAATTAATTTGGTTGTAAATTCAATTCCAGATCCTCAATTATCTGCAGGGTCGATTTGTTTAGGAGAAGATAGAGTTTTAGATCATGGTTTAAGTGGAGTAAGTACTAAATGGAGTACTGGTGAAACAAGTAATACAATCATTGTAACAAAAGAAAATAGATACAATGTGACAGTTACCAATGATGCTACAGGCTGTTTTGATACAGCTAGTGTTTATTTAAAAGTGAACACACCACCTACTGTTAATTTGCCAAATAATCAACTGCTTTGCGAAGGAGAAACATTCCCCTTAGCAACTGGATTTGATGATGTAGGTTATGTTAATCAATGGGCTGGAGGAAGTTCAGCATTATCAGGATCAATAGACGTTAAAACTACGGGGGAATATACCGTAATTGTAACAGATGTATTAACAAAGTGTTCGGCAAAAGATACTGTTATTTTCACCTTTTTAGAAGTGCCAAGTGTAGATTTAGGACCAGACACAAGCATTTGTGAAGGTGATGTAATTACGCTTTTAAGTCCAGAGGTTGACCCTAGTTATGACTTTGAATGGAGTACAAATGAAGTTTCAACAAGTATTACTGTAGAGGAGTCTGGAATATACAGTTTACAGGTAACAAACGGAACCTGCGCAGATCAAGGTGAAGTGAATGTAACTGTTCATTCTTTGCCTGAAAGTAGATTAGGAAATGATACTGTTGTTTGTTTTGAAGACGAATTAAACGGTTTAAGTTTAAATCCAGGAAGAGTTGGTGATTCTTACTTATGGAGTACCATGGAAACAACACAGTTGATAGATATTGATGCTCCAGGAACTTATGTAGTCGATATCACTAATCAGGTTGGGTGTACTAGAAGAGACTGGGTGAAAGTTCAGGAAGATTGTCCTTCACATGTTTGGTTATCAAATTCATTTACACCCGATGGAGATGGATTAAATGAGAAGTGGATAATTAAAGGTAGAAGTATCCAAACTGTTGAAGTTCTAGTTTATAATAGATGGGGAGAGTTGATTTGGGAAGGACATTCATTAGGTGAATTCTGGGATGGTACCCATATGAGATACGCTAGAGAGGTTCAACAAGATGTTTATGTTTATCATTTAAAATATACCTATGTTAACATAAGTGGAGGCGTAGAGTCAAAATCTAGAATTGGGACTATAACAATGCTTAGATAAAAAGAAAAAAGACAAAAAAGGATTGCTAAAACCGGTGCTTTTTTTGTCTTTACAAGATTATTCATTCAATTTAAGTGGCGATTTTAAGCTATCTACTTGCTCTGTCTTCACATCTTTAGGTGGATTGTTGGACTCTTCTTCCTCAATAAATAATAAAGATCCTACAACTATAATAAGAATAATAAACATCATTGTTTTATTATTCTTGGACGCATGTCTTTGGAACCTACTCCAAGGAGTACGGTAAACTTTATGAGTATATGCCTTATAAGCACCCTCAAAATCCATTCTAGCCTTAATATCTTCCTTATTAGGCTTTTTAGGATTTAGTTTAACGTCATATTTATTATCGTCACTCATTTTACTTCTTAAAATTACGTATAATCAAATTGATTATTTTACTTCAATTCTTTTTCTCATCTTTTTTATAACTCGGTGTAGTTTTACTTTTGCATTTGCTACAGTTATACCCAAAATTTCACTAATTTCTTTATGACTCCTTTTTTCGAAATACTTCATTTCAATTAAAGTGACTTCACCGTCTGTTAGTCCATTTAGAGATTTAATTAAATCCTCATTAGAAAGATGTTTAGCTTCACTTGGCAATTCTTCCGCTAATTCAGGAAGCTCGCTTTGATCGATACTAATACATCTTTTCTTTTTTGTTTCTCGGTAATGAAGGTTTAATTCATTTAAACTAATTCGATATAACCAAGAAGAGAATGGAAATCCTTTAAATTCAAACTTTTCAATATTTAACATTGCTTTAATAAAAGTTTGCTGTGTTATATCTTGAGCAAGATTTTCGTTTTCGGTTCTTCTTAGGAGGAATAGGAATATAAGCTCGTAGTATTTCGTGTATAAGTACCTGAAATTCTTACGATCTCTCTTCGCTAGGATAATTAACTTTTCCTCTGATATTTTTTCCTTTTTCTTAAACAATGTTTATGTAATAATTAGCTAAATTTATTAATACAATGCAAATTAAAAAAATGGTTACAAATAAAATGTATCTAATTTTTAAAATCTCATTATTATTTATTCGGAGTTAATAATTTTTTATGTTAAAAGTGCAGTTTTTTATAGCGTCAATTTTTATTTTCTTAGCTCCAGTTATCGGACAAGAGTATAAGCTCTTAAAGGAAGATTGTAAATGTGGGAAAACAAATCGATATACAATTTATGCCACAAACGATAATGTCGTCTTACTGAAGGGTTTTTTAAAACATTGTGACGATTTAGAATACCTCAGAATAACAGGTTATAAACCAGGAGAACATTGGAATGATTTATTTGATGCTTTATCAAAACACAAAAAATTGAAGGGATTGGAGTTATTTTATAATGACGGATTAACAAAGGTTCCTAAGAAGCTAAAAGAGAATTCTGGATTAAGAGTGATTTCAATTGTGGGAAATAAGCAATTAGATTATGATGATTTATTTAAAAAACTTTCAGGACTTGATAGTCTAGAGAAAATATCATTAATAGATAATAAGCTAAAAGAGGTGCCGAGTTCATTAAAAAAAATAAAGACATTAAGGAGTTTACATATTTCAGGTAACGAAAATCTAAATTATGAAAAATTAGTTGATGATTTAGGAGGAAGCGGATTGGAGGAATTGTCAATTCCTTTAAATAGTCTTTCCGAAATTCCTGAAAGCATTAAAGAGTTAAAGCAACTAAAGGTTCTGGATATTCGAAAAAACTATCTTGTTGATTTACCAACGTCAATATCCGAGTTGGATAGTTTAGAGTCATTTAAATCAGAGGATAATATATTTTTGGACATCAATTCGGAACTTTCAAAACTAAAAGGATTGAATATTAAATATGTTTCTGTTGATGAGGTAGGTGAAGAAGTATCGACTCAATTAAAGTCTATTTTCCCTAATGCAGTAATTGACAACAAAAGAAATATGGAAGTTATAAACGGCTTAAATAAGAAACAGGAGTCAGCAAATTTTGGAGTGGATTTTACACCCTCAATGCTCTCTAAATATCAAAACTGTAATAGAGCTATTAAAAAATACCATTCTTTGTTTAATAAGCGAAACAATTATAGTGAGTTTGATTCAATAAGCTTTTTCGAAAGACTTTCGGATTTAAATTATAGCTATTCAGAAAAACTACTTGCTGATGGGAGTTATGAAGGCGTTGGATTAATGTTGCATAATAAGAACTTTTTGAAGAAGAACGTGAATTACCCAAGGTATAAAACCAAAAAAGGAGAAATCGCTTTTAGTATTTGCCCTCAAGGGAATTTATATCCCGAGCTAAAAGCCTTTACAGGAATGCTTTGGGTTTATGTTGGTGCAAAATCAAAAAAACAATTCTACCAAGATTATGTAAGAAATAAAAAATGGAAAGATATTTATTTAGAGTTTGATGATGTAAACGAGACTTTCTTTATTGTCTTAAAAGGAGGAGGAATTAAAAAAATACCTGCTTACCCTCGCTATGTAAATCCACAATCGAGTTTGAAACACGCTAAACTTTATTATTCCAAAAAATTCCTCATGTATGAACGCCGACTTGAGTTAAGATCGGAACGGTTTGATCTTGATTTAAGAAGAGCGAAGGAAAAAAACAAATTGCGACAAACAAAATGGGATAATTATAGTTGGAAAAAACTAAAAGGCTACATGTGTAGTTTTGAGCAGAAAATGAGTAGGGATGGTTGGCTGAATTATAAAACCTATTACATCAATGAAAAACACTCACCATTGGATACCATGAATGTTAATCAGGTTTCTGTTAAAGTAAGTGCTAGTGTTCGTGAGGTTTCTTATTTAAAAGAAGCGAGCATTCAAGTGAAAAAAAACCTAATAAACCCTGTAATTACAAATGTTAGGTTAGATTTGAAGTCGAGAGTTGGGGAGGTATTCCCTAGTCATATTTATGTTTATTATCCAATTCAAAATGAGTTAATTTATTTTGATGTAGGACTCGATGGAGGTATCGAGATTAGAAACAATAAGGTTTTCGTCATCGCAATTGAACGTGGTGATCAGCTTGTTTTTTATTCAAAAAAAGAATTTTTACAGGAGTTAAGAAGTGAATTCATCGTGAAAGGTAAGATCCCATTTTTCGTAGAAAAACAATTTACGACATATAATCTTAAAACTTTTTGGTCCACTATTGATAAAATCATTGATTAAAAGTCGTTTTTCTTCATTTCAATATCGATGTTTGTAACAATTTACTTAGTTTATGTTACAAGAGAAAGATCATTTGATTTGGCATCCGTTTACTCAAGAGAAGTTAGCACCAGCTAATGTTCCAATTGTATCAGCAAAAGGTGTTTGGTTAAAAGCTGAAGACGGGAGAAATATACTAGATGGAATTAGTTCTTGGTGGACAAATGTTCATGGGCACTCTAATAAGTACTTAGCTGATGCTATTTATAAACAAGCATTAACGATGGAACATGTTATTTTTGCAGGTTTTACCCATCCGAAAGCGCTAGAGCTAAGCGAAAGGATTTTAGATAAGGTAGGAGATAATTATTCAAAAGTCTTCTTTTCAGATAATGGCTCAACTTCAAATGAAGTGGCGCTAAAAATGGCCATGCAATATTTTCACAATAAAGGTGAAATCAAAAACAAAATTATCGCTTTTCAAGATAGTTATCATGGCGATACTTTTGGAGTTATGAGTACAGGTGGAAGAGGTAGTTTCACGGCTGCATTTGAACCAAACCTTTTTGATGTGTATCATTTAGATGCTCCAAATGGAAAGAATGAAGCTCATATAATTAAACAATTAACAAGTTACGTAAAGAATGATGACATTGCCGCTTTTGCATTTGAACCATTGGTAATGGGAACTGCTGGAATGGTTATGTATTCTAATGAATTATTGGAAAAGCTTTGTGCGATTTGTAAAGCACATGGGATATTAACTATTGCAGATGAGGTGTTTACTGGTTTTTATAGAGCTGGAGATTTCTTTTCTTATCAAGGAACAAAAGTATTGCCCGATTTGATTTGTATGTCCAAAGGATTGACTGGCGGTACAATGACGCTTGGCTTAACAGTATGTACTCAGGATATATACGACGCTTTCTATTCGGATGATAAACTAAAGATGTTTTCACATGGACATTCCTATACAGGTAATCCATTGGCATGCTCAGCAGCCTGTGCAAGTTTGGATTTATTTGATAAACCAGAAACTAGGAGTAACATAGAACAATTAATGGGTTTTCATACTTCATTTAAAAGTGAATTAGAAGTGTTTGATTGTTTTGAAAATATTCGTCAAAAGGGAACTATTTTAGCTTTCGAAGTGAAAACAGAAGAAGAAGATTCATACTTTAATCCAATTCGAAACAAACTTTACGACTTCTTTTTAAGTAAAGAGGTTTTACTTCGTCCATTAGGGAACACAGTTTATTTAGTGCCTCCATATTGTATTACAAAAGATGAATACAATGTAATAAAAAAGGTAGTTTTGGAATTAGGAGAAGCGATAAAAAATCAAGAATTTTAACAAAATTATTACAAAGTGGACGATTATAAAGGATTAAGAGAAAAATTAGAAAATCTAGAATTCCCTTGTAAGTATATGTATAAATTCATTACTTCGTTGGATAAAATCCCTGATTTAAAACCTCATTTTCAAGACGCTGAAATTAACACTAAGTCATCAAGTAAAGGTAAATATGTTAGTTTCACAGCTGTTGTTATGGCAATTAGTGCCGATCAGATTATCGATAAATATAAATCACTTTCTCATATTGAAGGATTAATGTCATTATAATGTATAAATCACATTTAAGAAAAATGAGAGTGGAGTTAAATAATCCTGTGGATTATTGGCTTGCTGTTGAAGATGGTGAAGTTTATATGAATGATTTAATTGGTAAGAAAATCCAATTATCATTTACAGGTAAAATTAATTGTGCTCTTTGCCATCGTGCAACTAAAAAGTCGTTTTCAGGTTTTTGCTATTCATGTTTTTCAACTGCTCCTGAAAACTCTGAATGCATAATTCGACCAGAGCTTTGCCGCGGTCATGAGGGAAAGGGAAGAGATGCTGAGTGGGAACAAAAAAATCACGTAAAAGACCATACTGTATATTTAGCTTTAACATCTGCTGTTAAAGTAGGAATTACGAGTTCTGGAAATGAAAATACAAGATGGATTGATCAAGGTGCTTGGAAAACTATTAAGTTAGCAGATGTTCCCGATCGTTATACTTCAGGATTAATAGAAGTCGCTTTAAAAGAATATATCTCGGATAAAACCAATTGGCAGCGAATGCTCAAGGATGAAAGAAATGAAGACGTCGATTTATTGGAATCGAAGGATGAGTTAATTGAGTATTTACCCGAGGAATTACAAGATTTTATTTCTGAGGATGATGAAGTTTGTGAAATTAATTACCCTGTAAACGAATATCCTGTGAAGGTGAAAAGTATGAATTTTGACAAAACACCAGAC
>ERZ1047821.726-NODE-726-length-22820-cov-4.151417_pt1 | contig 22820 bp, 25 predicted proteins | sample MGYA00383096_ERZ1047821 | MGnify/ENA primary metagenome ERZ1047821 (study PRJEB29581, sample SAMEA5548366) | metagenome | biome: marine; feature: coastal; material: water | depth 25 m | study: Short-term variability in the microbial, nano- and picoplankton... | reverse complement strand
CATAACGGTGGCGGTGGCGCTCATCAATTTTGCTGCTGCCATATATTTCGGCCACTTGTGATCCTTCGGCCAGACTGGCGTCATAGGCACCCAGCCGCATGGTGCCGCCTTTGTCGTCATCAACCTTGCGCGCAACCTTATGATTGCCCTGCACCCATTCTTTGAGGTGATAGACCACCGGCTCAAAGCGTTTTTCGCCCGCTTCATGGTCAAACTCTTCTGATCCGGCATCGCTGACGCCGATTACATTTCGCGCCGCTTCAATCACCGCCATCTGCATCCCAAGGCAAATACCCAAGTAGGGCACTTTATGTTCACGGGCAAACTGCGCAGCTTTGATTTTGCCTTCTGTGCCGCGTTCGCCAAACCCGCCGGGCACCAAGATCGCATGAAACCCTTGCAAGAGGGGTGCGGCATCCTGGGTTTCGAAAATCTCGGCATCCACCCATTCAACATTCACCCGTACCCGATTGGCCATACCGCCATGGGTCAAAGCCTCGGCGATGGATTTATAGGCATCCTCTAGCTGGGTATACTTGCCCACGATCGCCACATTGACCTGACCTTCGGGGTTATATATCCGATCTGCCACATCATCCCAACGGGTCAGATCAAGCTGCGGGGCGGGCGCAATGCCAAAGGCATCCAGCACGGCTTGATCCAGACCTTCGCGGTGATAGGCCAAGGGCGCTTCGTAAATTGATTTTAGATCTTGCGCCGCAATCACGCTGTCGGGGCGGACATTACAAAACAAAGCCAGTTTCTCACGCTCTTTTTCAGGGATTTCGCCTTCTGACCGGCAAACCAAAATGTCCGGTGCCAGGCCGATCGAGCGCAACTCTTTAACACTGTGCTGGGTCGGTTTGGTTTTCAACTCGCCGCTGGCCTTGATAAAGGGCAATAGCGTCAGATGCATGAAAATACATTGCCCGCGCGGCTTATCTTGTGAAAACTGCCGGATGGCTTCAAAAAAAGGCAGGCCCTCGATATCGCCCACAGTGCCGCCTATTTCGCACAGCATGAAATCCACTTCGTCTTCGCCGATAGAAATGAAATTTTTAATTTCATTGGTCACATGCGGGATCACCTGAATGGTTTTACCGAGATAATCGCCGCGGCGCTCTTTTTCCAAAACGGTGGAGTATATCCGCCCCGAAGAAATAGAATCGGTTTTTCGGGCCGCAACCCCGGTAAAGCGTTCATAATGGCCAAGGTCCAGATCGGTCTCTGCGCCATCATCGGTGACAAAAACCTCGCCATGTTCAAACGGGCTCATCGTGCCGGGATCAACATTCAAATAGGGGTCTAGTTTGCGGAGCCGCACAGTATAGTTGCGCGCTTGAAGCAAAGAGCCAACCGCAGCTGATGCCAGACCTTTGCCCAGTGAAGAAACCACGCCGCCGGTAATAAAAATAAATCGAGCCAAGGCTTCCCCCCGTGATATTCGTTGCGCTTTGCACGCAAAACAAGTGCCCATACATGCCTGAATTGGCGCAGGTTCACGGGATTAAACTCTTATAGGATTCGCATCCTTAATGCAATAAGACCGCAACATAATGTTGCGGTCTTTTGTATAGCATCAATCAGTAGTGTGTTAGTCGGCGCTTGGAACCAGCGGCGCTGTGTCTTCTGGATCGGGCGGCAACAAGGCATCGGCATCCGGTAAAGCCGGGGCTGTGGCAGCGCCTTCGGTGCTTTGTGTTCCCAACCGGTCTATTACTGAAGCGCCGGCTGACTTGCGCGCGGCAATCACGGTCAAGCTGAGCGAGGTGATAATAAAAGCAACTGCCAAAATCCATGTTACTTTTGACATGGCCGACGCTGCACTGCGGCCCGACATAACGCCGCCACCGCCGCCACCGCCGCCAAGTCCAAGACCGCCGCCTTCTGAGCGTTGCAGCAGCACAACACCGACCAAAGCCAGTGCCAGCAGCAGGTGGATAGTAAGAACGACGTTTTCCATAGAGCCTCGCGTATCGCTGTTAGGCGCTAGATAGGAAAGTTTTCCCTCCGAAGCAAGGGGCAATACTATCTTGACCCGGGCAAATCCTCTGCGCAGAGTGGCTCTATGCCACATGATGCCCATAACCATGATCAACCGCATAGTCTTTTGCCCTCTGATCCAGCGCTTAGGGTCAAAGCACTCGAGACGCTTTTGGTTGACAAGGGATTGGTTGATCCGGCCACGCTTGATGAAATTATTGACACCTATCAAACTAAAATAGGCCCCCAGAACGGCGCGGAAGTGGTGGCGCGGGCCTGGAGTGATGATGCGTTTCGCGATCTGCTGTTCAAAGATGCCACGGCTGCGGTATCACAGATGGGATTTTATGGCCGTCAGGGCGAACATATTGTGGCAGTTGAAAATACAGATAGGGTGCATAACCTTGTTGTGTGCACGTTGTGCAGTTGCTACCCATGGCCGCTTTTGGGCATTCCGCCGGGCTGGTATAAATCGGATGCCTACCGTGCGCGGGCCGTGCGCGAGCCGCGCAAAGTGCTGGCTGAATTTGGCGTAGCTCTGCCTGATCGTGTCGCCGTTAAGGTATGGGATAGCACGGCAGAAATCCGTTATCTTGTGGTGCCGCAAAGGCCCGCGGGCACCGAAGGGTGGGACGTGAAGGATTTGGCAAAGCTGATCACCCGCGATGCCATGATCGGCACTGGCTTGGTGGCGGCGCCGTCATGAGCCGGCTGCATGACATGGGCGGCCGCTTTGGCGATGGGCCGGTGGTTCCCGAACCCGCAGATGGGCCGGTTTTTGCCGAAGAGTGGCACGCGCGCGCTTTGGCAGTTACGCTGGCGGCTGGAAGCCTTGGTCTGTGGACACTGGATGCATCGCGCCATTCGCGCGAGCGGCTGCTGCCAGCTGACTATGCGGTGTTTTCCTATTACGAAAAATGGATATCAGCGCTGTGCAATATGCTTGTTGAGCATGATGTTGTTAGCCGAACTGAGCTGCGCAGCGGCGCTGCTGCGCAGAAACCTTCACCGCTTCAAGACCGCAGGCTGGCGCCAGAAAAAGTTTCCCGTGTTTTATCAAGCGGTGGTCCCACCGAGCGGGAGCGTGGTGCAGATGTCCGGTTTGCAGTCGGCGCTGCGGTGCGTACCCGCTCGGGGCAAAATCAAAATGTCAACGGCGGTCATAGCCGATTGCCAGCTTATGCTGCCGGTAAAAGTGGCCGCATCCTGCGCTGTTATGGCGCGCATGTTTTTCCTGATGCCAATGCCCACGGAATGGGAGAAGCCCCAGAGCCGCTTTATTGCGTGGCCTTTGCGGCCAGCACGCTGTGGGCGCATGCTGAAAACCCAGATGACGAAGTGATGCTTGATCTGTGGCAAAGTTATCTGGACCCGATGTGATGCAAAATGCACCGCAACCCGTTTTTGAACACCCTTGGCATGCACAGCTTTTTGCGCTGAGCGTGGCGCTGCATGCGCAAGGACATTTTAGTTGGCCCGAATGGACCAAACGCTTTGGCGCTCGGCTCAAACGCAACGGCGCTGAGCGTGATCTTAATGGCGGTGACGATTATTTCACCGCCTGGCTGGAAACGCTCGAAGAGCTTCTGGTCGAGCGCGAGCCTGAGAACCGGCAACAGTTGTCCGCTCTGCGCACCGCGTGGAAACAGGCCTATTTAAGCACACCTCATGGCAGCCCAGTTACCATAAAATTTAAAAAATAAACCTGTTTGGTGCTTTTCGAGGTTTTCTCGCGGCGCGAGGGCGGCTATACCGACGCGGGTTTGACGCAGATCGGAAAGGTCAAAAATGGCGAATGTCGTCGTGGTTGGCGCCCAATGGGGCGACGAAGGTAAAGGAAAACTGGTAGATTGGCTCAGCGAGCGCGCGGATGTTATCGTGCGCTTTCAAGGCGGCCACAATGCTGGTCATACTCTGGTGATTGACGGTAAAGTTTATAAACTGTCGCTCTTGCCTTCTGGGATCGTGCGAAGCGGTAAGCTGTCGGTGATTGGCAATGGCGTGGTTCTAGACCCATGGCATTTAAAAGAAGAGATTGCCAAGCTGCAGGGCCAAGGCGTTCAGATTTCACCCGAAAATCTGATGATTGCGGAAAACACGCCGCTGATATTGCCGGTGCACTCTGAACTGGATCAGGCCCGCGAAGGACAAAATAAAGTCGCCAAAATTGGCACCACGGGGCGCGGCATCGGCCCGGCTTATGAAGATAAAGTTGGCCGCCGCGCGATCCGTGTGTCTGATCTGGCTGATCCCGAAACACTTAAAGCACGCATTGATCGTTTGGCGGTGCACCATGACACCTTGCGCCGTGGTATGGGCATGGCCGAGGTGGATACCGACGCGCTTCTTGCCCAGCTTAACGAAATTGCCCCGCTGGTGTTGCAATTCGCCGCACCGGTCTGGAAAGTGTTGGCCGAAAAGCGCAAAGTCGGCAAACGGATTTTATTCGAAGGTGCGCAAGGCAGCCTTCTGGATGTTGATTTTGGAACATATCCCTTTGTGACATCCTCTAATGTGATTGCGGGCCAAGCGGCAACAGGGTCAGGCATGGGGCCGGGATCGATTGATTTTGTTCTTGGTATTGTCAAAGCTTATACAACGCGGGTTGGCGAAGGCCCGTTTCCGACCGAGCTTGATGATGCGGATGGTCAGCGGCTTGGGGAGCGAGGCCATGAGTTTGGCGTGGTGACTGGACGCAAGCGTCGCTGTGGTTGGTTCGATGCCGCCTTGGTGCGTCAAACCTGTGCCACATCGGGAGTGAAAGGCATTGCCTTTACCAAGCTTGATGTGCTGGACGGCTTTGAGACGCTAAAAATCTGCGTCGGCTATGAGCTGGATGGAAAGCCGCTAGACTATCTTCCTTTTGCGGCCGATCAGCAGGCGCGCTGCGTGCCGATCTATGAAGAAATGGACGGCTGGTCCGACAGCACCGAAGGTGCCAGAAGCTGGGCGGATCTGCCCGCCAACGCAATTAAATATGTGCGCCGCGTAGAAGAGTTGATTGAATGCCCGGTTGCGCTAGTTTCAACCTCACCAGAGCGTGAGGATACGATCCTAGTGACAGACCCGTTTCAAGATTAACAATACTGCGAGAAAAAATGGCCCTTAGTTACAAAGCCCGCCGCCGCTGGTCATTGGTAATTTTGCTGATCGGCCTGCCGCTATACGTGGTTGTGGCCGTCGGCGTGATCGGATTATTCGACAGACCGCCCATTTGGCTTGAATTGTTGATCTATGTGGCTTTGGGGGTGCTTTGGGCATTGCCGTTTAAATTTATCTTTCGCGGCATAGGTCAGGCCGATCCTGACCAGTAGCGGGCAGATCAAGTACAGCGCTTGCACATCACGTTAGTGTAAAATCTGATCCGGCAATTGATAGCCTATTTTATCCTTGCAGATTTCATAGGTTCCGTCCTCTAGGTTCTTTACTTTCCCCTGTTCAATCAAGGAGCTGAAAATGCCCATATAAGTCCGGCGCACAAAAGGATGTTCGGATACCTGACGCGTGCGGGAAAAAACATTGCGCCTAAAAAATGTGTCACGCTTTAAAATCAATGATAAATAGCTCGCGGCCGCTTCAATCTGGGCCTCAAGTGTGGTCGCCTCAACCCGTTGGGCGTAGGTCGCAAAATCAATAGGTGTTTCGATGGGGGTGTTTTGAGATGTATCTGCAGCGGCAACATCGGGCGCATCAACGCGTTGATTTTCCACCAATCGAAGCGGTTTAGGCGCTGGGGAGGTGTTGTTTTCTTTGGGGGGCACTTCTTGCGAAGGAAATGTTTTCGAAGCGGAATTTGTCGATGTTGCAATCTTTAAAATGTCTGTCATCTCAGGGTCAGTTGGGAGTTCGCCTCTATTTGCAGCAACAGCCGCGCGTAAATGTGCCAATGCATTACGCCGTCGGCTTTGATCGGGTTGGGCCATTTTCTGATCGGTTTGTTTCAACAACCGCGAAACATCTTGATGTTCTTGGCGCAAAACCTGTTGCCTCGGTCGCGCCGGCTGCGTTTCTTTGGCTTTCTTTTGTTTTTCCTCTTCAGCGCCGCTCGAATTCAAGCACAGCATTTCAGTTAAATTATCCTCAAAAGAGCCTTTAAGAGCGTCTTCTTGGATGGGTTTTTGTACGGCAGCCAAAGGTTTGATAGCTTCGCTGCCGCGCGCAGTATTTTTTGCAGACTGGGATTGATTTTCTATCTGCCGTGGTCGTGAATTTGCTTCATCGGGAAGAAGTTTTGGGGCTTCAGAAGATGGCTCTTTATTCGTCAATACCGGTTTGCGCACCACTTTGACCAGGGGCTTAACTGGCAATGGAGTTGGGGTGTCGGACAGCGTGATAGCCGGTTTCTGCGGTGCACCCGAACTTGGTATCGCTGTCGGTTCCAATTTTGGCGCGGTGCTTTGAGCGGTCTCGCCCGCCTTTTCTGGGGCTCTGGTTTCGGGCAAATCAGCCGCATCAGGTATAGGCGCAGGTTGTGCAAGATTTTTGGATGCCTCTTTGATCGGTTCATCTGTTTTGACTGGTTCGTTTTGATCAATGCTGTTGTTCGGCTCAAAAGTAAAATCATCAAAGATGATCTCCAGTGGTTTTTGGTTCGTGCTGGTGGATGCCAAGTCCATTGGGTTTTGATTTTTGGTTTGCACTTCGCGGGTCTGCTCAGAGGTTTTTGCGCTCAGCTCGGACGCCGCTCGGGTTTGCTCGCCTGCTGATATTTCAAGGGAAAGAGGCGCTGGTTGCGGTGCGGGTTTTTCTTGGGTGGCTGGTCCGGCTTCCTGGTTATCTGCAAAAAAGTTCTCAACTGGTTCTGCCTGGATGATATTATTTGCGGGCCATATCTTGGTTTGCTCATTTTCATCGTCGCTGATTGTCCCCCGGTTGACGAGGGCTCTAATCCGCTCTACGCGCTCAGTGAGTGTTGTATCTTGAGTGGGCGCTGTAGGGCTAAAATTACTTGGCTCCGTGGTCTTGGGATTTGCCGGTGATAGCACAACATTGGTGCCCTGAGTTCGAGCCGTCAGTTTTTGTGAGGAATTGCGTGAGGCAAGTTCGCTGATGATCCCCGGATCTAGGTCGGGGGGGGGGTGGCGGCAAAATAACGATCATCAGAAGCCAAATCGCGAAAATACTCGGCAATGGCTTTCATAGCATCAAACGAGTCGGTAAACCCCTCCAAAGTGCAGGAAAACGTGCCATAGGACACCGTGAGTACTTTGTTTTCAATTCCCATAGGGCAGCTGACCTTCGCGTTTGTCTGTAATTTAGATAACATGATAAAATCGTCAAAAAACAAACGAATCTATGTGTAAGCATGTATGATTTCATGGCCATATTAAGGCAGCCCTATATTTTGAGGAATATTTTGTTGTGAAAAGGCCTATTGTATCCGAAAATGAACCAATCACCCTGGTGGGCGGGGCTCCGGTCGACGCAGGCCTATTGGCCGAAGGCTTAAGCCTGGCGCCTAAGACCGTGGCGGCAGACGGGGGTGCAAAAACCCTTTTCGACCATGGCCATCGCCCTTTGGCCGTGATCGGTGATTTGGATTCGCTCGCCCCAGACCTGCAGGCGCAGGTGCCAACCGGCCGGCTACATCGCATTGCCGAACAGGACAGTACGGATTTTGAAAAATGCCTGTCGCGGATTGAGGCACCGCTGGTTGTCGGTTTGGGGTTTCTCGGGGGGCGTATTGATCATCAAATGGCGGTGCAGAGCGTTTTGGTTCGTTATGCACATCAGCGCTGTTTGCTGATTGGCATGCAGGATCTTATCTGTGTTGTGCCGCCGCAATTTGCACTTGATCTGCCGGTTGGCACCCGCGTGTCGCTTTTTCCGATGGCAGCCACAAAGATTGCCTCGCAGGGGTTGCACTGGCCGACAGATGGGGTTGAGTTTTGCCCGAACGGCCAGATCGGCACATCCAACCGCTGCAGCGGAAAGTTGGTCCTAGCGCCGGAAAACCGCTCAATGCTGCTTATTCTGCCGCGGAAATTTGCCCAGCTGGTCGCAACGGCGTTGCAGCGCGCACCGAAATGGTCCGTTCCCAGATGAGGATATAAAGACCCGCCGCAATGATCACCATGATGCCCAGCGAGGCTATTGGATTGGGGAGATCGAAGAAAATCAGCCACCCGATCACAGTGGCAATCGGTATTTCCAGGTATTGCAGCGGTGCAGTGGTGCATGAGGGTGCATAGCGCAGGGACCAAGTCATGACCAAATGCGCAGCTGTTCCTGTCAGGCCAAACAGCAGCAGCAGCCAGATTTGAGTTTGGCTAAGCTCAATCACATGTAGCTCTGCAAATTCGCGGCTCTGAAAAATCAAAAGCACTGGCGCAATCATCACCAATGCCATCACGCCGTTGACCGCCTGAAGTCCGATAGGGTCTGTGACCTTGGCAATTTGGCGGGTGACCATCATGAAAAATGCAATCAACCAAGCCGCCAAAAGTGGTAATAAAGCGGGTGCGCCTACGTCCTGAAAAGACGGTTGAATAACCAAAAGCGTGCCGCCAAATCCAACCAGACAAGCGATCAACCTCTGGCGCCCTACAACTTCTTTAAGTATAATTTTGCCCAATAACAGCAAAATGAACGGCATTACAAAAACGATTGCGATCGTGTCAACCAAAGGCAGATATCTGAGCGCAATAACCATGCAGGTGATGCTGCCAATCAAAAGGCCAATCCGCAACCATGCAAAGGCCAAGACCCATCCCGACATGCGCCACTTGCTCTTTGTGGCATAAACCAGTGGGACCAATAGGATTGCTTGAACGGCAAACCTCACAAACATCAATTGGGCCAAAGGTATCTCTTGGCCAAGTAGTTTTGCCAAGGCATCACCAAGCGGAGCCAGCAGGCAAAACAATAACATTAACAAAATGCCGAATAATGGACGATCATGGATCATCCACCATAGGTAATAAAATACATATTAAAAAGCAATCTAAAGTTGTCAGGAAGGTGATAAATCACATTTGCGCCATTTTTTGCTCGCGCAGAAATATATAAAACCCGCACCCGATGATGATAATCATGCCAAAAAGAGCCATTTTATTCGGAAAATCCGCAAAAACAACATAGCCAAAAAACACCGCACTGACAATTTCAAGATAGTGCAGCGGTGCCAGCGTTGTAGAGGGGGCAAAGCGAAGTGCAAAGGTCATGAGCAGATGTGAGATAGTCGCAAAGAGCCCTACCCCCAAAAGCCAGAGCCAATAAATACCATGCGGCCAAACCGGATCCAAGCCAGCGATCGCTCCGAAATGGCCCCAGATCATTACCGGCACGCACAAGAGCGAGCCGATAAGCGCGGTGTGAAATTGCATCGGAACGGGATGAATATGGCGTGAAATACTACGTGTGCTAAGCATATATCCCGCAAACCCAACGGCAGTTGCCAGTGGAAAGAGCGCATAGGCCCCAAAGGCGGAAAAGCTGGGCTGAATAACCAGTACCACACCTGCAAAACCGACCACTGCGGCGCCCAACCGGCGCGGTCCGATCTGTTCCTTTAAAAGCCATTTGCCCAGCACAAGCAAAATAAAGGGTTCAACAAAGACAATTGCCAAAGCATCAGCAATTGGCATCACTGAAATGGCTGCTACGAAACAATAGGTTGATGCGATTAATAAAAGAGCACGCAGTGTCATGGGCCAGATCAAGCGCTGATCCATGGTAAACCTGTGTCCAAGCAAGCTGATCATCGGCGCCATCAACACAGCTTGAAGAACAAACCGACTTGTTGTGATTTCGGCAACCGGAATTTTATCTGTGGCCAGTTTTGAGGCGACGTCCAAAAGTGGTGCGACAACGCAAAAGGCGATCATCAGACCAACGCCCAAGACCACCCGATCGGTGTTGGGGTCAGCAGCAGAGGGTGAAGAACTGTTCATGCGGCGAAGTTGATCTTTGTTTTGTCCCACAATCTGTTTCGAAACCGACACTCCAGGCCTTCAAAACCACAGTCTAACAATTTGGGATATTGACCGCCAATCCGCCCAGCGATGTTTCTTTATAGCGTTCGCTCATATCCAGCCCGGTTTGGCGCATGGTTTCGATGCACGCATCAAGCGGAACAAGATGGGTTCCATCGCCGCGCAGCGCGAGGCTAGCGGCAGAGATGGCTTTGATGGCGCCCAGACCGTTGCGCTCAATACAGGGCACCTGAACCAGCCCTTTGACCGGATCACAAGTCATGCCCAGATGATGCTCAAGGGCGATTTCTGCCGCATTTTCTACTTGTTCCGGACTGCCGCCTAAAACCGCGCATAGCCCCGCAGCAGCCATAGCGCTGGCGCTGCCAACCTCGGCCTGACAGCCGGCCTCAGCGCCGCTGATTGAGGCGTTGAATTTTACCAAGCCGCCAATTGCCGCAGCGGTGAGCAAAAAGTCTTCGACGCGTGATTTCTGTGCGCCGGGAACGTGATCAAGATAATATCGTATGACGGCTGGCACGACGCCGGCGGCGCCATTGGTCGGCGCAGTGACAACCTGCCCTCCGGCTGCGTTTTCCTCGTTTACGGCCATGGCATAAACGCTCATCCAGTCATTGATTGTATGCGGCGGTGCAAGGTTCATACCGCGCTCAGCTATTAAGGCATCATGAATGCCTTTGGCCCTGCGTTTGACCTGCAGTCCGCCGGGCAGAATACCATCGCGGGCAAGACCGCGATCGATACAATCGGACATGACCTGCCACAGGCGGGCGACCCCGCTGCGTACTTCATCTTGACCGGCGCAGGCAATTTCATTTGCGTGTTTTAATTGGGCGATGGTTTTACCTGAAGTTTCGGCCATCCGAAGCATGTCGGCCGCGGTTGTAAAGGGATGGCGCACGTCGGCCGCTTTGTTTTCGGACCCGTCTTCGTCCAGTGCTGCTTCTGTCATTACAAAGCCGCCGCCGACCGAGTAATAGGTCTCTTGCAGGATCACATCGCCTTGGGCATCCGTGGCTTTGATAATCATGCCGTTTGGATGACCGGGTAAATTGGGCCCAAAATCAAACTGCAGATCATTTTTTGGATCAAACACAAGCCGCGGCAAACCGGGCGGCGCAACAGAGTGCGTGCTGCGAATATCGGCTAGAGCCGCTTCTGCTTTGTCATGATCGTAGCTATCGGGTTCAAATCCTGCCAGCCCCAAGATTGTGGCGCGATCGGTTGCATGGCCAACGCCGGTAAACGCAAGCGAGCCATGCAGACTGGCTTGCAGTCCGGCCGCAGCAAAGGGCGAGCCGCGCAGCACGTCCAAAAACCGGGCAGCCGCCACCATCGGCCCCATCGTATGCGAAGACGACGGGCCAATGCCAACTTTGAACATGTCAAACACCGACAAAAACATCTAATGCGATCCTTATTTAGCCCGCGCACTCACGGTGACCTGCTTCATCATAGCGTCAAACAGCATTGACGCGACAAAAATCATATCGTTCATGGCCCTTACATAAGTGAGGCAAGGCTGCCGAAACACTCAAAAAGCGACAGTTGTTATGGCAAACAGGTCATCTTAAATTTACCGCGGTTGCTGATGTGTTTGGGTTTTGCGCAAATCACGCTCGCACATCGTTTCAATGTTGCCTATAAGCGCAGTAATCCCAATGGAGGTGTTCTATGTTTGACTCGTTAAGTGCTGCCGACAAAGCTAAATTTTCTGCTGCAAAACGGGCGGCTGGCCTGGTGCAAAGCGGAATGAAGGTTGGGCTTGGAACAGGTAGCACAGCCGCTTGGCTGGTGCAGCACCTTGGGCAGAAGACGCGCGACGAAGGGCTGCTTATTCAAGCGGTTCCCACCTCAACCCGGACGGCGGATCTGGCGCAAAAAGTAGGCATCGAGATTATAACTCTTGATGAAGCTGGCTGGCTTGATCTGACAATTGATGGCGCTGATGAGTTTGATGCTGAATTTGCGCTCATCAAAGGCGGCGGCGGTGCACTGCTGCAAGAAAAAATTGTTGCAATGGCAAGTGACCGAATGATTGTCATTGCAGATGCTGACAAAGAAGTGGCACAACTTGGTGCTTTTCCATTGCCTGTAGAAGTTATCCCGTTTGGGATGAACTCTACCCGCATTTCGATCGAACGCATGCTTGAGGCACTTGGTTATCTTAAGGCAAAAATCAGCACTCGTATGGAAGGCGACCGATTGTTTGTCACAGATGAGGGCAATCATATACTTGATTTGCATATGAGCGTGATCAACGATGCCAAAGCGCTCGCGCTCGCGCTTAATCAATTGCCCGGGGTGGTTGAAAATGGTCTTTTTATTGATATCTGTTCATCGGTTATTATCGGTCATTCCGATGGCCGGGTTGAAACCCGCGATTTAGTGAACGGGGTGACAGAAAATTCAGATATGTCTGCTCAGGGGCATAATCTGTTTTCTGATATTGAGGATTGATATGAGGTTTGATTTTGATCTTTTGTCATCGGAGGCGGCTCTGGCGGTGTTCGGGCCGCGCGGGTGGCGGCGGCAGAGCCTGGCCTATCCGTTGGATTGGCCGAAGAAGATCGCTATGGCGGTACCTGTGTTATTCGCGGCTGTGTGCCAAAAAAATTGATGGTGTATGCCAGTGAGTATTCCGGCGTGTTCGCCGAAGCGCCCAGCTACGGCTGGGATGTTGAGGCTACGGCGTTTAACTGGCCTGCCTTCAGGGGCCGCTTGAACGGGGAACTTGATCGGCTGGAAAATGTATACCGCGGGCTTCTGGCAAATTCCGGGGTTACCAGCTTTGATGCCAAAGCGCGGTTATCGGGTCCACACACGGTTGAATTAAGCACCGGCGAAACCAAAACCGCCCGCTATATTCTGGTGGCAACGGGCGGATGGCCGGTACGGCCTGATGTGCCGGGCATCGAGCATAGCATCACTTCAAATGAGATGTTCGGGCTGAAGCAGCTGCCCAAGTCGATCCTAATTGTCGGCGGCGGTTATATTGCAAGCGAATTTGCCGGTATTATGAACGGGTTGGGGGTCGCCACCACGCAATATTATCGCGGCGAGCAAATTTTGCGCGGATTTGATCGAGAAGCGCGCGATTTGATCGCAGCGTCAATGATCGAGCGCGGCATTGATCTGCGCTGCGGCACGGATGTTGCCAGAATCGAAAAAAATGGCTCGGGTTTGGTGGTCACGGATGCGCGGGGCAATACGGCCAGCTTTGATCAGGTGATGTATGCAACAGGCCGCGCGCCAAATACTGCAGGTCTCGGTCTGGAAGATATTGGCATTAAGACAGGGGCTGCCGGCGAAATACTGGTCGATGAATTTTCTCAAACCTCGCTGCCGTCGGTTTATGCCATCGGCGATGTGACCAACCGTGCCAACCTGACCCCGGTTGCGATCCGCGAAGCTATGGCCTTTGTTGAGACGGTGTTTAAGGATAATCCCATAGCGCCGGACCATGATTTAATTCCAACGGCAATATTTACCCAGCCTGAAATGGGCACTGTCGGACTTTCCGAGGAAGCGGCGCGGGCCCAAGAGCCAATTGAAGTCTATGCCAGTAGCTTTAAGCCAATGCATTCTGGATTCGCGGGTAAAAGCGAAAAAATGTTAATGAAATTGATTGTGTCACAAGACACCGACCGCGTGCTAGGGTGCCATATTGTTGGCCCTGCAGCCGGCGAGATGATCCAATTGGCCGGTATCGCGGTGAAGATGGGCGCAACCAAAGCCGACTTTGATCGCACGATGGCCGTGCATCCGACAATGGCAGAAGAACTGGTGACGATGCGTGTAATGCGCGCCAGTGCTTGAAAAATGAATTTTGCTGCCCAGTTTAAAGGGGAGCATAGAGTAGACCGAAGAGACGGATAAAAAGGGACAAATTTTATGGCTGGAAACTCAGGCGGCCCGTGGGGCGGCGGTGGACAGGGTGGCGACGATCGCGGCCCTAAACAAAATGAAGGCGGAGGACGGCGGCCGGCAAACGATGGCCTGCAAATGCCACCTGAAATCGATGATATGCTGAAAAAAGGCCAAGATCAGCTTCGGGTTCTGATGGGTGGAAAAGGCGGCGGTGGCCGTAGCGGCGATGGGGGTCGGGGTGAAGGTCCAACTTTTGGGCGCGGCGCCTATTTGTTGATTTTAGCCGGCTTGGTGGTGTTTTGGGCCTTTAGCAGCTTTTACACTGTCAAACCGGAAGAAAAATCAGTCGAGCTTTTCCTAGGGAAATATTCGTCCATCGGAAGTCCCGGTCTGAATTTTGCCCCTTGGCCGCTGATGACTTATGAAGTGTTACCAGTCACGCGCGAACAAAACGAAGGGATTGGTGTTGGCGGTCGTGGAAGCGAAGCTGGCCTGATGCTGACCCGCGATGAAAACATCGTTGATATTGATTTTGAAGTGGTCTGGAATATCAATGATCCGGCCAAATACCTCTTTAATCTTCGCGATCCGCAAATGACCGTCCGGGCGGTGGCTGAATCTGCGATGCGTGAAATTATCGCCCAATCCGAACTGGCGCCGATTTTGAACCGGGATCGGAGAGTCATCAAAGACGACCTTGCACTTTTGATCCAACAAACACTCGACAGCTACAATAGCGGCGTCAATGTGGTGCGGGTTAACTTTGACCGTGCTGATCCGCCAGAACAGGTGATTGATGCCTTCCGTGCGGTTCAGGCCGCCGAACAGGAACGCGATCGGCTTGAAAAACAGGCGGATGCCTATGCCAACCGGGTGCTTGCGCAGGCGCGCGGCGAATCTGCTCAGGTACTGGAAGAAGCAGAAGGATACCGCGCACGGGTGATCAATGAAGCAACCGGTGAAGCCAGCCGGTTCTCGGCTGTTTTAGAAGAATATCTGAAAGCCCCGGATGTTACCCGTAAACGGCTTTATCTTGAAACCATGGAAGAGGTCTTGGGAAGCGTCGACAAAGTCATCATCGATCAACAAGCAAGCGGTCAGGGCGTTGTGCCTTATCTGCCACTGAACCAACTTCGGCAGGAGAATAAGTGATGCGTAGAATAGGTGTTCTCATTCCCGCTCTGGTGATCTTGATCATCGGTCTCATGTCAGCAATATTTATTGTCGACGAACGTAACAAAGCGCTTGTGCTTCAATTTGGCCGCGTGGTGTCCATCAAAGAAGACCCCGGTCTGGCGTTTAAAATACCGTTCATTCAGGAAGTTGTGTTCTACGATGATCGGATCCTAAGCCGTGATGTAGACCCGCTTGAAGTCACGCCGCTTGATGATCGGCGTTTGGTGGTTGACGCCTTTGCCCGCTACCGGATTGTCGATGTCAACCAATTCCGCGAAGCCGTTGGCCCAGGCGGGATTCAAATTGCCGAGACCCGTTTGGACGGCATTTTGATCAACGAATTGCGCGAAGTTCTTGGTTCTGTGAGCTCAAACGATATCCTAAGCTCGGATCGAGCGGCCCTGATGCTGCGTATTCGCAACGGAGCAATTGAAAGCGCGCGGTCGATCGGGCTTGAAGTTGTGGATGTGCGATTGATACGAACGGACCTTCCAAGGGCCAACCTGGATGCCACTTTTGCGCGGATGCGCGCCGAACGTGAACGCGAGGCCGCAGATGAGATCGCGCGCGGTAACGAGGCGGCGCAGCGGGTTCGCGCGACAGCGGATAGAACGCAGGTCGAGATTGTCTCGGAAGCCAAACGCGAATCTGAAATCGCGCGTGGTCAGGCTGATGCTGAACGCAATAAAATCTTTGCCGAAGCCTTTGGGGCCGATCCTGAGTTTTTCGAGTTTTACCGCTCGTTGGCGGCCTACCGCTCCGCTTTGCGGGGCCAAGGCACGAGTATGGTCATGTCGCCGGATTCAGAGTTTTTCAACTATCTGAAATCTGATACGGGCGGTAAATGATTGAAGCGATTCTTTGGGGTCTAGGCCTTGTTTTGCTCATCGAGGGGCTGGTTTATGGACTGGCCCCTCAGATCATTGAACAGCTGCTAGATCAGCTTAAATCAATGCCTTATTCGACACGCCGCATCTTTGGCTTAAGCACCGCTCTGGCTGGGGCAATGTTGTTATGGGCCGTAAGGGCATTTTTTTAAACACGCCTTCATCTCACGCGTGATCACAAGTTCTTGGGTGTCTTTTCTTGCTATTGCCGATTGATGATCGCGGCCCTAGATAAAAAGAACATTCATCCGGCGTTTAATGCCATTTGCAATGACAGGAGTTGATGAACATGTTTGTAACGCGTCAGAGATCGAGGGCTCATGCCCCCACAATTAATATGCAGGCTTGGATTTTAATCCGCAGCGTATCTTTCGGGGCGATGGCATTATTATTTTTACTGGTGCAAAATCTGCCAGCGTTTGCCCGCGGCGCGCCGGAAAGCTTTGCTGATTTGGTTGAAGTTACAAGCCCGGCTGTGGTGAATATTACCACCACCACTAAAATTGATACAAAAATTGCCCCCCGCGGCATTGTGCCCGAAGGCAGCCCGTTTGAAGATCTGTTTCGCGATTTTCAAGAACGCAATCCCAATGGCGCACCGCCTCGCAGGGCCTCTGCCTTGGGCTCCGGTTTCATTATTTCCGAAGACGGCTTTATGGTCACAAATAATCACGTGATCGAAGGTGCGGACGAGATAATGGTTGAATTCTCTGATGGCAGTGAACGGGCTGCAAAAATCATCGGGGTTGATAAGAATATTGATATTGCGCTGCTAAAAGTCGACACCGATGTTGCGCTTGGATATGTCAGCTTTGGCAATAGCGATATTGCCCGTGTGGGTGATTGGGTTATGGCGATCGGTAATCCGCTGGGGCAGGGTTTTTCTGTTTCGGCCGGGATCATTTCCGCACGCAACCGTGAGCTTTCGGGCTACTACGATGATTATATCCAGACCGATGCGGCGATCAACCGCGGCAATTCTGGCGGACCACTGTTCAGTATGGAAGGCGAAGTTATTGGGGTAAATACGGCGATATTATCACCCAACGGCGGGTCGATCGGGATCGGGTTTTCCATGTCGTCAAATGTGGTTGCCCCCGTGGTGGCGCAACTGCGTGAGTTTGGCGAAGTGCGCCGCGGTTGGCTGGGCGTTACGATCGGCAATGTGACAGAAGATATTGCGGAAGCTCTGGGACTTGACGATCCAAGCGGCGCCATCGTGCAGGATGTGGCTGCGGGTGGACCAGCTGATGAGGGCGGGCTTCAGGCTACGGATGTGATTGTGATGTTTGATGGTATCAAGGTGGCAAATTCGGGCGAATTGGTCCGGGTGGTCGGCAAAGCACCTGTGGGCAAAACCGTCAATGTTGTGGTGCTGCGGGATGGCAAGCGTAAAACCCTTCAGGTGGCCCTTGGTCAGCGGCCCTCCCTCGATGAGTTGGCGCGCAGTGGAGGCCTTGGTAATCAGCCGCCGCAAGAGCCCGAAGTGAGTACATTCATGGGTATAGGGCTGATGGATATTGATCCTAAATTGCGCAAAGAAAAGGGTCTTGATGAAAGCGCTGTTGGGCTGTTTGTACACAGTGTTGATGAAGCCTCAGATGCCTATCAAAAAGGTCTGCGCGCTGGTGATATCATCACCGATGCAGGGCAGAAAAGTGTCGGCAGCGTTGCTGAGTTTGCCGAACAATTGGCCAGCACCAAAGAGTCAGGGCGGCAGTCAATTCTGGTCTTGGCACGGCGCGAAGGCCAACCGCGCTTTGTGGTTCTAAACCTCGAGTAATTGAAAAACCTGTTTGCGAAAGCCCGCTTTTTAGCGGGCTTTTAGCTGCCTTCAACAGTTTGACGTGGCACCGGTAGAAGGCCGAGGGTATTGGTGGTTTGACGGGCTAAAATGGCGCTGTCTAATCCATTTTCTGACTGATAACGGCGCAGGGCCACTTTGGTGTCGTGATCCATTATCGCCGTGAGTTTTCCATTGAAATAGCCGCGTGCAGCCAAGGCCCGTTGTAAACTGGCGATCAAATCGGCGTTTATTTCATCTTTGCAGGGCGTATCAAACCACCTTATAGCGCGCTCGCGTATAACTCGGTAAATAGTCTGGTTTTGATATGTAGCGGGGGCGATTTGACGGCCTGACGGGCTCAATTTTGGCGGCGCAATGAGCTTTTTTTCAGTTACCGTTTCATAGATTGCGGGTTGGGAAATTTTGGCTCGGCAGACTTCTTTTTCCAGTTCTGGGGCATTTATATTTACTCCCAGCGTTGGCGTACTGAGCACGCAGGCTGAAAATAGGATAGGGCTAAGTGCTATTATAATTGGGGCAGCAACGCGGTGCATTTTATATTCCTTAAATCAATATACCTTATTTATGTGCCTGCAACGCTGTTGCCTATCTTTTTTTCAACCGGAGCCAATAATTGATCAAGTAGAGGGGATATATCTTCGATTTTTTCAGCAATCACATGTGTGACACCATCTGCGCGCTGCAATCGGCCGGTCACCCGCATCAGCCGCGCAGAAATCACCGCCCGCCGATAGCGTTCAAAAATCTTACGCCAAACCACAATATTCACGGTTCCGGTTTCATCTTCAAGCGTGATAAAAATAACCCCCTTGGCGGTGCCCGGCCGCTGGCGCAGAATTACAAGTCCGGCAACGCATAAGCGCGCATGCGCAGGCGGCTGGTGCAGATGGGAAGCGCAGCAGGCTGATGGCGGCTTCGGCCAGTGAGTATGAACAGCTTCAGGCATAAGAACAAAGATAGAACAAAATAATTTTGTCGCAAGGGGATATTTTAGGGGTCGTAAAAGGGCTGGCGCATCCTAAATACACAAGATACTAAAGATTAAACCGATTTTTAACGAGGCTCACGGCAATGGCAAAGATTACCTATATCGAGCATAACGGTACCGAACATCAGGTTGATGTGGCCAATGGTTTAACGGTTATGGAAGGCGCGCGGGACAATAATATTCCCGGGATTGAGGCCGATTGCGGCGGTGCCTGCGCCTGTTCAACCTGTCATGTCTATGTGCATCCAGACTGGGTCGAAAAGCTGCCCTCAATGGATGATATGGAAGAGGATATGCTTGATTTTGCCTATGAGCCAGATCTGGCGCGCTCGCGCCTGACCTGCCAGATTAAAGTGACTGATGCAATTGACGGGCTTGTGGTGCAGATGCCCGAGAAACAGATTTAAGCAAAGCCTAAGGCCACTTAGCTGCCGCTTTCTTCCATTGCTTCAAGCTCATCGATCATCGCAGAGATCATCGACAATCCCTTATCCCAGAATTTTGGATCGCCTGCATCCAGTCCGAACGGGGCAAGCAGGTCTTTATGATGCTGCGAGCCGCCAGCCTTGAGCATTTCAAAATACTTGTCTTGAAACCCTTCTGGGCTGTCTTGATAGACCGCATAGAGCGCATTGACCAATCCATCTCCAAAGGCATAGGCATAGACATAAAAGGGCGAATGCACGAAATGCGGAATATAAGCCCAAAAGGTGTCATAGCCGGGCATGAATTCAAATGCGGGCCCCAGGCTTTCGCCTTGCACGCTCATCCAGAGCGCGTTGATGTCCTCTGGGGTTAGCTCGCCCGATTTGCGCGCTGCGTGCAATTTGCATTCAAAATCGTAAAACGCAATCTGGCGCACCACTGTGTTGATCATGTCCTCGACTTTTCCAGCCAGCAGCACTTTGCGTTCGTTTTGGTCTTTGGCATTGTCCAAAAGCTTACGAAAGGTCAGCATTTCGCCAAACACACTGGCGGTTTCGGCAAGGGTGAGCGGTGTTGAGGACAGCATTTCACCCTGGGCTGCGGCCAGTCGTTGGTGTACCCCATGACCCAGCTCATGGGCGAGCGTCATGACATCGCGCGGTTTGCCAAGATAATTCAGCATTACATAGGGATGCACATCGGTGACGGTCGGATGGGCAAAGGCGCCCGGTGCTTTTCCGGGTTTTACCGGTGCATCAATCCAGCCTTGAGTGAAAAACGGCTCGGCCAGATCGGCCATACGCGGATCAAAGCCGGCGTAGGCGTCCATCACGGTAGCGCGGGCCTCATCCCAGCCGACGATGCGGTTGCTTTCCATCGGCAGCGGCGCGTTGCGGTCCCAGACCTGCAATTTGTCCAAGCCAAGCCATTTGCGCTTGAGCTCGTAATAGCGGTGGCTGAGTTTTGGATAGGCCGCCACAACCGCATTGCGCAGCGCCTCGACCACTTCGGGTTCAACATCATTGGACAAATGCCGCCCGGTTTGCGGGCTGGGCATGGCGCGCCAGCGGTCGATAATGTCTTTTTCTTTGGCCAAAGTGTTGTGCAACCGGCTGTAAACTTTCAGATTGTCTTGGAACACCGCCGCCAACTCACGCGCTGCAGCTTCGCGTTTAGAGCGGTCATGGTCGGTGAGAAAATTCAGCGCGCCTTCTATGTTGTAGCTTGTGCCATCTATGGTGAATTCCAGACCGGCGGTGGTTTCATCAAATAGCTTTTCCCACGCATCGCCCACAGCGCCAAGATCATGCAGGAATTTTTCCAGCTCGTCGCTGAGTTGATAGGGTTTCATCGCGCGGATACGTTCAAATACCCGGCGGTATCGGGCTAAATCAGGGCTTTGCTCAAGCAAGCTGGCCAGATGCTTATCGTCAAGGCGGTTCAGCTCTAGCGTGAAAAATACCAAAGGGGTGCTAAAATCAGTGACTTTTTCCTGTAGGTCACTCATGAATTTTGTCCGCTCGCCATCCGTGGTGAGCTGATAGTAGCGCAGCCCCGCATAGGACATGATGCGGCCGCTGACCGCGCTAATTTTTTCCTGCCGCTGCACGCAGCTTAGCAGCGCCTTGGCGCTAAGCGCGGCAAGCTTGCCTTCGTAATCGGCAGCAAAGCTTTGGCATTCCTTTTCCAGCCAGGCCAGATCGCTGTGCAGCGCGGGGGCGTCGGGGCTTTTGTAAAGATCGCTGAGGTCCCACTCGGGAAGAACGCCCAAATCCTTGTTGGAGGGGGCGGCCGCTGCGTCGGTGGCGGAAAAATTGAGCTGGAACATCTTTTACCCTTTAGTTGCTTGGCTTTCAGATAGGGCGCGGCAGAGAGTTTTGCAAGTCACCATCACAGCGCTTTGCGTGATCATTTTTGAGTATTTTTGCAAAGAAAAAATGGTTGGCTGTCGGAGAGTATAGAGCGCACGCACCCATGGGCTGGCGCAGCCGCGAAAGGGAATTGCACTAAAGTGTTTCAGACGTGCTTTACGCATGATGCTAGGATGTGCTGATCAGGTTGCTATGGGCATCAAAATGCGCGCAGATTTGATCCAAAATGGCATTATGTACCTGCGGCGCTTCCATCAAAACTTCATGCTGGCCCGGATCAATCATAACCAATGTGCCGTTGGACCAGGCCGCCATGCGTTCCTTGATCCTGGGTACATCCACAACCTGTTCGTCGCTGCCGAGAAAGCACAGGCAGGGTTGTTTTGGGCTGGGCAGGTATGACAGCTGCCGGGTTTCGCGCAGCGCCCGGTGAAACCACCGCAGGCTGGGCCCGCCAAGCTGCAACTCAGGGTGCTCGATCATTTGCTTGCGCAAATAGTCCCACATGGGTTGATCGGTGGTGAGGGTATTATCTTTGAACGGGGCGCTGAGGCAATAGCTTTCGGCTTTGGTGCTTGGCATATAGGCGGTGCCGAGACCGACCAATGTGCCTAGCTTGGCGCTCAACCATGCTGTGGGCCGGGTCAGGGGGGAAAGTTCAATGCCCCACATCGGTCCGGAAAAGGCCGCCGCAAGAAATCTATCATTTTTGTAAAGTGCCCGCAGACCAATGCAGCCGCCCATAGAATGGCCCAGAATATACCACGGTTTTGGAAGATCAACCTGCGCAGCCCAGTGCATCACAGCGTCAAGATCAACCTGATATTCAGAAAATTCGCTAACATGACCAAGCAGCGTATCTTTGTGCAACCGCTCTGACAGGCCTTGTCCGCGCCAGTCGATGGCAAGAACACCGTAGCCATTTTTCACCAATCTGCGGGCTACCTTGCCATATTTTTCAATATATTCAGTGCGGCCAGGGCATAAAAACACAGTTCCACGCCCCGCGTTAGCGGGCCAGTGCCCGACCCTGATGCGCAGGTTGTCTTCGGTGGTTAGCCAATATCCGTATGCCTCAGGTGGCCCGTCTGCAGAGGCATTGAACAATGGGGCCGCAGCTGCCTGCATTAACCGAGTATTGTTCCAAGCCGCATGGCTGTGCCCATATCGCCATCGACCAACAAGCGCCCGCCCATAAAGGCGGATGTGGAATCCAAATCGCCCGATAGAATATCGCGAAAGGTTTCGGCGTCCGCACTGAGCGTTACCTCAGTTTCATCGTCACCTGCCCGTACCCCGTCGGTGTCGATAATAATTGCGCCTTCTCCTGTGATGGAAAATTTGGCTGATCCGTCAAATGTTGTGCCGTCAAGCTTTGCCTTTAAAGCGGCAACCGCTTCGGCAATCACATCACTCATGGTTTTGGTCTCCTGATAAATATTTTTGGGGTAAAATCCCCAATTCAGCGATCATCTGCAACTGTGCCAGATCAAGAACTCAATTTTTAACATCTCTTATTGATTTTGCTCATTTTACCTTTTTTTCTGCACGCGTCAATTGCCTCTGCCGCAAGGTCAACCTGTGCGTGCGGGCGGGCACGGGCCCCAGCGCCATCTATTATTCGGCCTTTCCAGGTCAGCTTTGACTATACATCCTTATCGTCACGGCATAGAGATTATTTGCAGTGATGCGCCATATCTGGCGCGAGAAAAACACGTGAAAGGGTGAGGCAAAATATGGCGCACCAGGCGCGGATTGTGGCGGTCTTGGGGCCTACCAATACAGGTAAGACCCATTATGCGATAGAACGAATGCTGGGCTATCGCAGCGGGGTGATAGGGCTTCCGCTTAGGCTTTTGGCGCGAGAAGTTTATGATA
>ERZ1047821.724-NODE-724-length-22845-cov-5.714831_pt1 | contig 22845 bp, 21 predicted proteins | sample MGYA00383096_ERZ1047821 | MGnify/ENA primary metagenome ERZ1047821 (study PRJEB29581, sample SAMEA5548366) | metagenome | biome: marine; feature: coastal; material: water | depth 25 m | study: Short-term variability in the microbial, nano- and picoplankton... | reverse complement strand
AACTCAGTATTGAAAACAATATTGTGCGAGCGGATACTGGAGTAACACTGGCAAAGCTTTCTCGGTTTTGTGAATCTCAAGGGCTTAATGGCGCTGAATTTTTAAGCGCTATCCCTGGCAGTGTGGGTGGCGCATTAGCAATGAACGCAGGGGCTTTTGGTTTTGAGATTTGGGATTATGTTGATGCGGTTACGGCCATCCATCGTTCGGGCAAAATATTTAAGCGTAGCATAGATGAATTTAATATTGCTTATAGAAAAGTAACGCCACAGTATCAAGATGAGTATTTCATCGGCGCTGATTTAAACTTTTCACAAACAGAGAAACAACAAAATGTTAAAGCTTTACTAAAAAAGCGTAATGACACCCAGCCTACTGGGCAAGTTGTGGCAGTGTGTTTAAAAATCCACCCAATCATTTTGCGGCAAAACTCATTGAAGACAGTGGCTTAAAAGGTTTTTGCATCGGTGGTGCTTGCGTCTCTAGCAAACACGCCAACTATATTATTAATCAAGACAACGCCAGCAGTAATGATATTGAAAATCTTATTCAACACATTCAACAAACCATAAAATCTAAGTTTGATATTGACTTGGAAACCGAGGTGGTTATCGTATGATAGCGGTATTAATGGGTGGTAACTCAGCCGAACGAGAAGTCTCTCTCAACAGTGGGGAAGCGGTTTACCAAGCTTTAAAGAACCAACATATTGATTGCTTTAAATTTGATTGGCAAGGTGACAACCTTGAGGATTTTTGGACACAAAATTTTGATAAGGTTTTTATTGCCTTACACGGTCGTGGCGGTGAAGATGGTGTCATTCAAAAACAACTTGAAAAACGCAATATTGCCTATACAGGCTCAAATTCATCTGCCTCTGAGCAATGTATGAATAAAGCCAAAACCAAGGATATTTGGAGGCAACACAATTTACCGCTCTCCCCCTCAGTGGTTGCCAATATTGAACAACCGCCACCTGAAATTGATTTTGAATTACCTTGGGCGGTTAAACCTGTATTGGAAGGTTCCAGTGTAGGTATTAGCAAGGTTGAAGAGTGCTCGCAACTTGAAGCTGCTTTAGACTTAGCATTCAAATACGATGATGTGGTGCTGATTGAAAAATGGATAGAAGGCAATGAATACACCGTCTCAATCCTAAATGGAAAAGCCTTGCCAGTCGTTCAAATTCAAGTAGATCAAGGGTTTTATGATTATCAATCAAAATACCTTTCCGATACCACACAATATTTATGCCCTTGCGGATTGCTAAGCGCAGATGAAAAGCACTTACAAAAAATTGCACGACAAGCATTTGAGGTAATGGACGCAACAACCTGGGGGCGCGTCGATTTTATTTTAGACAAAAACAACACGCCCTATTTATTAGAAATCAACACCGTGCCTGGCATGACTTCTCACTCACTGCTGCCAATGGCAGCTAAAGCGGCTGGCTTAAGCTTTGATGCCTTGGTATTAGAGATTCTTCAGGGAAGTTCTCATGGTTAAAAAACGCAAATCCAGATTTAACAAACGCAAAAAATCATTCGCGGAGAAAATAAAACCTCTAATTATCATTCTTGCTATTATTGCTACCATTGGTCTCATTATATGGGGCGTACTAAAAGTTATGGAAAGCCCTTTTTTAAAAGCAAAAATTACTTGGGAAATTAATGATGAGTTGCCCATCACGCAAACAAAACTAGCAGAAAGCATTCAGTCACTAACTAATGACAAGTATCAACTTGATACCGACACAATCCAAGAAATATTACAATCCCATCCTTGGGTTGCCAAAGCGCAAATTACCAATCAACGGTTCTCTAACGATATTCAAATTAAAATTTTGCCACAACAAATAGCAATGCGTTGGGAGAGCAGTGGCTGTCAAAAAAAGAAAACGCCTGGTTGCACGGGTTATATCTCTAACACTGGTGAATTGTTTCAACCCAAAAAAAGCGTTGAATCTAAGGCGCCATTAGCACATTCCACAGCAAAACCAGAAGTCATCGCACAACTTTATCAAGATTATCAAACTTATCAAAAACAGGCGATAAAAATGCCAATCCAATCCTTTTACAAAACGCATATTGATAAACTTGTCTTTGCTTCTGATGTACACGTGATATTGGGCTACCAAGAAAAGCAAAAACGACTGTCACGCTTTTTAAAGGCTTACAAGAAACTTCAAACTAAAAAAACAAGCCTAAAGCGCTCAACCTTTGATATGCGCTACCCTAAAGGCTTTTCGCTGAAGTATCATTAACATTAATCAATTGATAACACAGTGCTAATGTGATTGACCCCCAATAAAAAGCCAATACTCTTGCTGCCCACTCTAGACCTGAACCCAAACCAAGCACTTGGGACAAATAAGTAAACAACAAGACAATCAACATAGGCACAATCACTTGTAAAAAAAACAGGTTCATGTGTGTGGGGAATAATAAATTCCAACGGTATTTAAGTGGCGTGGCAATCGCAATATTAATAAAATTAAGTGTGATGGGTACCAACAAAAAAGACACAATGAGTGATAACCAGGCAAGATTGCCAAAAACAATCGGTATGGCACTAGCAATGCCAAGTAACAATGTTAAACCAACAAATTTAAAAATCTTACCAATGTCTGAAACTGGCAAAATACTTACCGATTGCTCACCTAAAACAACCAAGCGGTAGAGATTAATAGATAAAGAAATATACCCATAAGAAAACAAAATAAGATAAAACCCTGTATTGGCAGGCAATACAACAGGCTCAGACAGTACACCAGTAAACATTTTCTCTGCTGATGCCATTAATTCTGGCATTATTGTTAATAATGGCAAGCAAATTAATGCTGGAATAAGGGAAATTTCTAATATTTTTTTCCAATGCAATGCCACAAAAGCAAAGCTCGCTAAAAAAATTTTACCAATGGGTAATTGTTGATTCATTGTTTTACGATGGGTTTAATAATTTTTAATTTTAATCCAATTTTAAGTGCTTTGTTCTTGCTCAACTTATTCCACTCGCGTAATTGTGAAACACGCACACCAAACTTATGTGCAATCTTTGACAGACTATCACCCGCCTTAACACGATAAGTGATTGTTCTTTTAATGTCTACGCCAATTTTAGTCAGATTTTTTAACGCCGATGCCTTAACTTTTGGGCTTTGCCAAATAATTAATTTTTGCCCAATTTGCAACCCTTTGGTGGCATTAGACAAATGATTCCATTTAATAATACTGTCAACAGGCACATTATAACGATTGGCTATCAACCACAAACTCTCACCTTTAGTCACTTTATGGATAACTCGTTTACCGTGTTTTTGGCTGTTTAGCCGCGCTTCTAAGCGCTGGCTTTCAGACAGCGAGTAATAGTCTTTAGGCTCTTTGGGAATCGGAATAATAATTTTATCCCCACGCTTAATTTTTAAGCCTTTGATATTGTTGATGCTTTTTATATAAGCCACGGACGAGTTAAATTGTGCTGCCAACTTATTAAGGCTGTCACCGGATTTAATCGTATAACGCTTATAATTAAGTTGCTTGCTTTTTGGATAAGTGGCACGCGCTTTTTTAAAGCCTGCTACCTTCTCAATAGGCAACAACAACTCATAACGGGCGGCATCTGGCGTTGCCCAGCGATTTAAATCAGGATTGAGTGTGTAAATCTCATCTAAACTGAGTCCGCTCCACTGGGAAATGAGCGACAAATCCAATTGCGAATATACATACACTGACTCAAGTTTTGCTTTATTTGCAGCAGACGTAATCGTCTGACCATATTTATCTGGGTTTCTAATCAGCTCTGCCACTGCCAGCAATCTGGGCACATAACCTTTAGTCTCTTCAGGGAGAGAAATATTCCAAAAATCTGCCTTTTTGCCTAAGGCTTTATTTCTTTTAACTGCCCTCTGCACCCTGCCTGGCCCAGAATTGTAACTGGCAATCGCTAACAGCCAGTCGCCTTTGAATAATTTATGTAAGTTCTTTAAGTAAGCAACCGCTGCACGCGTTGATTTGATAACACTGCGACGCTCATCCACCCAATAATTCTGTTTTAAACCATAGAGTCTGCCTGTACTGGGAATAAACTGCCACAGACCTGATGCTGTACCATGCGAATAAGAAAACGGATAGTAGGCCGATTCAACAATGGGCAACAATGCCAACTCAATAGGTAAGCCCGCTTTCTCTACTTCTTGCACCACTAAATATAAATAAGGTTCAGCACGCTTGGTAACGCGTGTGAGATAATCGGGATTTTTTTTAAACCAATCGATATGCCAATACAAATCTCTTTGAGAGCGGGGCTTTAACGTATGTCCTTTAGCGACATACTGCCATAAATCTTTTGTCTCTGAGTGCGCTAATGAATTTTGACGGATTGATGTAACTGCGTCAAATGTTTTAACTGTTTTTTGTTTAGGTTTGCCTTCGTTTTGAACGGAACAAGCACCTAACAATAAAAATAATGCGAGCGGAAAAACTTTTAAGATTTTGAACCTCCTGCACACTGAGGGGAGTCAGGTGCAGCGTTTTTCATCGCCCACTCATCTGGCGTATAAGTATGCATTGCCAAGGCGTGCACCCCAGGGGCACTTCCTTCGGGGCGGATATGATTTAACTCTTCTTTAAACAATTGATTGATAAACCGATGCCTATCAATCAATTTTAGTTCAGAAAAATAATCACTCACCACCACCAACTTAAAATGTGACTGTGTTGCAGGGCCCGAATGATTGGCTGACTCGTTAATAACCTCAAGATGCGATGGACTAAGCGCCGTCGTCAATTGCTGGGTTAGGTGTTGTTGCATATCATTCATTTTATTTTAGCGCTATTAGTTTCTTATTATGGGCTTTTTGTAAAAGCAAAAACAAAAGCATCTGAGAAAAAATTATCTTGAATCATACCTTGCTTAACAAAGCTTTTCGCTGCAGATTTCACCATCTCTGGCGGTCCGCAAGCATAAACCTCATAACCTGTTAAATCTTCAAAATCTTCTAGTATACCCTCATGCACCAAGCCTTTTCTGCCCTGCCACTTTTCGTTTGGCTGCGAAAGTATTGGCACAAAATGAATATTATCATATTCATCTGCCCACTGTTGCGGTAAATCCATGTACAAATCTAACGCATCTCGTACCCCCCAATAAAGGTAAATTTCTCGATTAAGTTTGGTGGCAATAGCGTGTTCAACAATCGATTTTACAGGTGCAAAACCTGTGCCACCCGCCATCAAAATAACCGGTTTTTTGCTTTCTTCTCTAAAAAAGAAATCGCCCTTTGGTCCTTCCAATTGTAGTAATGACTTTTCTTTTAATTGATTGAAAATAAAATTGGTAAATTTACCCCCTTCAATCAAACGCACATGCAACTCTATCAAGCCATCATTACTTGGTGCATTGGCGATAGAAAACGCCCGAGGCTCAAAATCAGGATGATGCAAATCAATATACTGTCCCGCTAAATATTGCAAAGATTCAGCGTTTGGAATCTTTAAAAATATTTGTGTCACATCATGGTTAAGATGCTTAATACTTTGTACTTTACAAGGCAGTGTTCTTATCTCAATATCCGCTACACTGTCTAGTTCGTCAACCACTAAAGCCACATCAGATTTAGCATGACACTGACATAAAAGTGCCATACCATCAGCAACTTCTTCAGGTGTAATGCCATTTGGAACATCGCCCTCATAAGTCACCTCGCCTTCAATAATCGTCGCTTTGCATTTACCACAGAAACCTTTTTGGCAACCATAAGGAAAATTTACCCCATGAATTAACGCATCATCCAAAATAGCGCTATCGCCATTGGTTCTAAAAACTTTGCCAGTTGCTTGATTTTCAATTTTGAACATTGTTTGTTTTTTATTCTTTGAGACTTTTATTGGTGCCGATATTATAATGTAGGTTCCGCCTATTAATACTTAGTAATTTAAAGTCCTTTTATGTCAAATACCCCGAAACAAACCGTTGTATTTTTAATGGGGCCTACCGCCTCAGGAAAAACCGATTTAGCCATCCAACTATCGGACAAATTAAGCACTAGAATCATCAGCGTTGACTCTGCACTTATCTACCAAGGCATGGATATTGGCACTGCCAAACCTGATAAACAAACTTTAAAAAAATACCCGCATCATTTAATTGATATTTGTACACCGGAAGAAGCTTACTCAGCCTTTGACTTTGTGCGTGATGCAACTCAGCAAATCAAGGCTGCTTTTGCAAATAACCAAACCCCTCTCTTAGTCGGTGGCACCTCATTTTATTTTAACGCCTTAGAACACGGACTCTCAAAATTGCCAGAATCCACCCAATCCTCCAAACAAAAATTTAACCAATTACTCAACGACAAAGGCGCTATTACACTACACAAAGAGCTGCAACAAATAGACCCACAGGCTGCACAGCGTATTCATCCAAACGATTCACAACGTATTATGCGTGCATTGGAAGTATTTGAACTCAGCGGTAAAACGCTCAGCGAACTACAAGGTAATAAGCAGCCAGGTATTAACCACCCCATCAAAAAAATCATCTTAATGCCTAAGCGCTCTGAACTGCATCAACGCATTGAGATGCGTTTTTTATCAATGATGGAAAATGGTTTTTTAGAGGAAGTAAAAGCACTTAAAAATAACCCAAATTTACACGACAATCTACCCTCTATTCGTTGTGTGGGTTACCGCCAAGCATGGCAATATTTAGATGGAAAGATAACAAAAGATGAAATGATTGAAAAAGCCATTATTGCCACACGTCAACTCTGTAAACGCCAAAGCACTTGGCTAAAAAGTGAAAAAAACGCCTTATTGTTAGAAAAAAGCGATACCAACGCTGCACTGAGATTTATTCAAACATAGAACACTTAATGTGTTTACTGCTCAGCATTGGTTGTTATCTGCGCTATATTAAAACACACCCAAAAACAACTGCCTTCACCTAAAGTGCTTTCGACGCCAATCTCTCCACCCATTTGCTCTGTGAGTTTTTTTGCTAGTGACAAGCCAATACCAATACCCGACATATAAATATCATCGTTGTAACGCACAAACTCATCAAATATATCCACTTTTTGCTCTTCACTCACACCAATACCTGTATCAAAAATAGCAATTTTAAGTTGTGCAATATACGTTGCTTGTTGCGTTACTTCGCTAATCTCAATCCACACTTTGCCATTTTCTTGATTGTATTTAATTGCATTAGCCAGCAAATTCAACAACACCTGTTTTAATCTTAATGGGTCTGCTTGAATATAAATAGGCGTTTTCAAATCAACGCCTTGAATCTTAATGTGATTTTCTTCTGCAGTTTTTTGCAACATGGTTAATGCTTCATTTAGCACAGGAACAATATCAATAGACTGTATTGCAACAGAGAGTTTATTAGACTCTGATGCAGAAAAAATTAAGATATCATCAATCAATGATAATAACAATTCTCCACTGTGTGTGATTTCGTGTAACCACTTCTGATGTTCTTTGCTAAAACTCTTTTTGGCGTCCATTTCTAATAACTGAGAAAAACCCGAAATAGCATTGAGTGGTGTGCGTAATTCATGGCTCACACTAGAAAGAAATTTACTTTTTGCCCTATTCATTTCTTCTGCTTGTTCTTTAGCAACAATCAGTGCTGTTTCATTACTACAAATAACGCCTGCCATACGATTAAAGCAGACTGCAGTTTGTGCTAATTCATCTGAGCCACGTATAGGTAAGTCAATATGTGTTTTTCTTTCTATCAATCTTTTAGAAGCTTTGCGCAAATCACCGAGCTGACGTGTAAGATAAAGACCCAGCAATGTTGAAAAAAATGCTGTTAGTAGAATTTCAATCAGCGCGATAGAAATAATGCTTTTCTTGGCTTGAGCCATTGTTTGAGCCAGATCTTGAGTTGATACACCTATTTCTATCCGTCCAAATAAATGTCCTTTTTCTTCAATATTGGCATAAGCATCAAACAAACCATCACTCACTTCAGCCAAGGTTTTATCTTGCTTAAAAACGCGCTGTATATCTTGTGCATTACCCGCTTGTGCCAAAATAATGCCTTGTTCATTTAATATACGAGCATAACGAATACTGGGGCTATTTAATATATCATGAACAAAGCTTTCCAAAGCAGCCAAGTCGGTAGATAACACTGCATCTTTTGTCGTTGTAGCAAATAAACTAACCGTTGTAGCAGCATACTTTGTGAGATGTTCTTCATGAGATTTTGATAAAAAACTTAAACTACTCCATGCCAGTATCGACAACAATACTGCCTCAATAGTAGCAATACCTAAAATTGTTTTAGCACGAAAAGAAAGCATACTATCCTTGAATCAAGCGCTCCAACAATTCAATATCTAAATGACGCACATCATCCCAATCCTTGTTTTTAGCTGCCTCAATGCCTTTAAAATTAATGTTTTTAAGTAATCTTTTACCTTCTTCATCTTGGCTCATGTTTAGCATCACTTGCTGAATTCTTTTAACTATTGTTTTATCTACCCCAGGGTGTGCGGCAAAAGCATGAGGTGTATAGCCTTTACTTTTCCACAACACATACAACTGACTTTGGATAGAAGGATCTACATTTTTAAAAGTGCGCTCAATACCACCACCCACTACATACAAACCCTTAGCAACAGAACGATATACCGAATCATGTGAACGCACATATTCAGCAGAAAAATCAATATTCTCACGTGCAAGTTTGGCACGTGTTAATACGCTAGCTGCAAAAGCAGCAGGTGCAGGAAAAGCCAACACCTCATGTTTTAAATCTTGCAAATCTTTAACAGCACTGCCTTTTTTGGCAACAATGATACCCTTAATGCGTTTATCTTTTTGTTTTGCAAAAGCCTCATAGCCTGGATTTTCATGAAACGCCGTATAATGGTATGGGTTCATATAAGCAATATCATATTCGCCCATTGCGCAACGTTTTTCAAACTCTGGAATACTGGGTGCCGTCGCAAAGATCAACTCAACACCACTGCGTTTGCCAATATATTTAAAAATAGGACTCCATAATTGCGCCAATCTACTGGCCGATTGTTGTGGCACAAGACCAAAAGTCAGTACAGGCTTAGACGACTCAGCTGTCACCGAAAAAGGTACAACGAGCGCAATAATCAACAATGCTATGCTTAATCTTAATTTCATAGAAGCCTTCTTTGCTCTAAATTTTATAGGCTTCAATTATACGTTTTAAAACGTATTTAAATACATACGATGGATAACGCATTTTAACATAGGCTTTAGACTGTATCTAATACCTACTGCAGAGTGCCCACTGTGTCTTTAGAAAAAAGTTGATTGCCAATCACTAAAGCGATACTTTCAGCACTTGCTTCAGTTAATTGCTCTAACAAAGTTTTCTCTTTTTCATACAAAATTCTTATCTTGACGCCGAGCAATTCCGTTGCTACAAAATTGGCATCGCCAATCCCATCTGTCAAACCCAAACTATGTGCATCCTGCCCAAGCCAAATTAAGCCAGTAAACAAGTCCTTATCGGCTTTAAGCCTATCGCCTCTGCCTTTTTTAACCGCATTAATAAAGTTTTGGTGAGATTTATCTAAAATCTCACTTTGAATATGCTTAACAGCCACCTTATCCTCAGGCAAAAACACATCTATCAACCCTTTGTTTTTTCCTGCCGTATAAAGTCTGCGCTCAACACCGATTTTTTTCAGCGCATTAACGGCACCAAAACTTGACATTGCCACACCAATACTACCGATAATTGAAGATTCATCTGCATAAATTTCATCAGCGGCGCTGGCAATATAATAACAACCTGATGCACAAACATCCTCAACCACCACGTAAAGTTTTTTATTAAATTTTGTTTTAAAGCGATTAATGGCTTTATAAATTCGACTGGATTGCACTGGTGAGCCGCCCGGTGAATTAATGCGCAAAATCACAGCTTTGGCGTTTTCCGCCTCAAAAGCCTCTTGCAATAATTCAATCGCATCATCTGCATCAATACTGCCTGCACTCTTAATAACACCACTCAACACCACCTCTGCTGCAAAAGGGGATTCCTTATTTATCGCATCTTGCAACAGCCCACTCTCCTGCAAACCAACATAAGAAATACTCGCAAAATAACCCAAAAACAGCACACTAAGAAAAATTCGCCAGCGTTGTTTCGACTTATTTTGTCGCACAAACTCAGCAGCAATGTCCGCCAACTGCTCATCGCTACTACGTTGGATATTGTCACTCTTTCTTTTAAACCACTTGTTCATTGTTACCTACTGTCTGCTTAATTAATAATATTTATTTTACGTGCTCTTGTGTAGCAAAACAAACCAATGCTTGCTTAAACAATTTGATTAACACACTTTTTAAACACTCTCCCACGATGCTCAAAATCATCAAATAGATCAAAACTGGCACAAGCAGGGGAAAGCAGAATTGCGCCCTTATCGATTAGAGTACTGGCGGTATTCACTGCTGATTGCATAGAGTCCGCATAATGGGTTGTTGTATTGTGTATGTGATTGCCGAATGCTTTGGCACTTTGACCTATTAGAATAACGCCAGTTACTTTATCGTCAACCAGTTCAAATAAAGCGCTGTAATCTTCTTGTTTTTGGATGCCACCTGCAATTAGCACAATATTTTCATACTTATCACTCAGTGCGCTTAGTGCGGTGATAGTGGCAATGGCATTGGTAGCTTTGGAATCATTGTAGTAGTCAATGTTGTGTTTTTTTGTGACCCATTCTAGGCGGTGCTCTAACCCTTTAAAAGTTTTAATGGTTGTAATCATTGTATCCATATTAAGCCCGATTTCATCACCTAGAGCGAGTACTGCCAATGTGTTGGCGATGTTGTGTTTGCCAATAACTTTTATATCATCAACATCCATTAACGAGTTGTCCTCTTTTAAAAGGTAGCAACTGCCATGACAAGTTACCGTACCAAAACTTTTATCATTTTTAGGTATATCCATACCAAAATATTTGGCACCTTTCATGCTGGGCACCAAGGATTCATCTAGGTTGATAATTGGGTGTTGGCAGTGTTGATATAGACTTAACTTAGATTTGACATAATGCTCAAAACTCGGATATCTGTCCAAATGATCTGGGGTGATATTGAGTACCACACCTGCATATAACTTTAAATTCTTTGTGTAATCCAGTTGATAACTGGACAGTTCCAGCACATAATAATCCACTTTATCACCTAAACAATCCAGTGCTGGGGTACCAATATTGCCACCAATCGCCACTTTTTTGCCATCCTTGGCAATCATTTCACCGAGTAATTGGGTAACGGTCGATTTGCCATTAGAGCCAGTAATACCAACAATTGGGGCTTGGGCGTAACGTGAAAATAGTTCTATATCACTGGTGATTGAGATATCTTGCTCGAGCGCCCAAACAATAATGTCTTGCGTTTGCGGGATACCAGGCGAAATAAACACTTCGTCAACATCTTGCAAGATGTTTTTGTTTTTAATATTTCTGGTATCTTCAAGCAGTGTGAACAAAATATTTTTGCTTTTTAAGAACTGTGCTACGGATTGTGCGGTTTTACCGTTGCCTAAAATTAATTTCATTATTTATTATGCGTTTTATTGTTTGTTATTTTGTAATATAATAGGCATTTTACATAAACAATAAGAGAGAAATTATGAGCATCTATTCATCAACAACTAACATCACGGATGTTAAGGTTAAAAATAAAGTTTTATCGGACACAATGAGGCTACTATCTTATACGCTAATTTTTGGCGGTTTGGCTTCATGGTTTTCTATTGCCGTTGGTGCGGGCTTCGGCTCTGCAATGGTAAGTTCATTCGCTGCCATTGCAGTGATTTGGTTTGTTTTACCAAAAACGCAGAACAGCAACAAGGGTATCTTAACGGCTTTTGCTGTGGCTGGTTTGTTGGGTTATTCAATCGGACCAATGCTGGCACATTACTTGGCAATGCCTAATGGTAGTGCGTTAGTGATGCAGGCATTGGCCGGCACCGGCGTTTCATTTTTTGCCATTAGTTTTTATGCGCAAAACACCAAAAAAGACTTTAGCTTCATGAATGGCTTTATCTTTTTTGCGATGATTGGCATTATTGTTTTGTCTTTGGTTAACATATTTTTTATTGAGTCTTCTTTGGTTAGTTTGGCAATTTCGTTTGTTGTAGTGTTATTAATGGGCGCTTATATGCTTTCACAGATGAGCGCTATTATTAATGGTGGTGAAACTAACTATATTGCTGCAACGGTTGGTTTGTATTTAGCTTTGCATAATATGTTTGTTAGCCTATTGCATATTTTGGGTGCGTTTTCTGGTGACGATTAATCACTAAAACACAACCCAATCTAACTAACCCTATATGATCGATAAGGAGGGGTATCGTGCTAATGTTGGTATCGTTATTACCAACGACAAAAAGCAAATACTCCTAGCCAAACGCCATCAACAAGATGACTGGCAATTGCCACAAGGCGGTATTGATGAAAATGAAACCGAGCTTGAGGCCTTATTTCGTGAGCTAAACGAAGAAGTTGGGCTATTACCAGAACATGTGGACTTGATTGCCAAAACACCTAAATGGTTACGCTATGACTTGCCAAATCAACACATAAGACGCAAACAAAAACCTGTTTGTATTGGACAAAAACAAGTGTGGTTTTTATTGAAGCTAACCGGTGAGGAAACTGACATCAACTTAAACACACACTATGATATTGAATTTGATGATTGGCAATGGGTGGATTATTGGCACCCTATCGAAGCGGTCATTGATTTTAAAAAATCGATTTACGAAGACATGCTGAAATCTTTAGCACCTGTGTTGTTTGATAATCAACACAAAGTTCCTGCACAATACTCGCGCTCACTTAAATGCGTGGCAATTGCTCTAAAAGAGAGGTCTTTACATAAATAGAAACAATCATCAAAACGCCATCTTTCATCAACTTTACGATTTTTCTAAACCCACTATTAGACCTTCTAGTAATGGGTTTAGAAAAATCGTAAATTCAATAAAATCTATCATTTTGCTAATCATCCATATTTATGTAAAGCCCTCTAAAAAAATAACTGCAATCGGTATAATCTCTACCTTTATTTGTTTGCATTCATAGATAGGGTTAAATAATGAATATAGGAATTTTAGGATTGGGAACTGTTGGTGGTGGTGTAGTCAATGTCCTAACAAAAAATCAAAACGAAATTGCACGTCGAACAGGCGCACAGTTACAGGTTACGCACGCTGCAGTGAGAGACATTAATCAACCTCGCATTTGCCCAACGAACAGCATTAAACTCACGCAAGACCCATTCACAATCGTTAATAACAATGCGATTGATATTGTACTGGAATTAATGGGTGGCACAACTTTAGCAAAAGAATTGGTGGAAACTGCCATTAAAAATGGTAAGCATGTGATTACTGCCAATAAAGCTTTGATTGCAACACATGGTAACGAATTGCTGGCTTTGGCAAAAAACAACAACACACAGTTATTGTTTGAAGCAGCCGTTGCTGGTGGTATTCCAATTCTTAAATCTTTAGAGCAAGGACTAAGCGCCAACCAAATTGAAATGGTCGCTGGCATTATCAACGGCACAGGCAACTTTATCCTCACTGAAATGCGCGACAAGGGCAGAGATTTTGACAGTGTATTAAAAGAAGCACAAGAGTTAGGTTATGCCGAAGCCGACCCAACTTTTGATGTGGAAGGCATTGATGCGGCGCACAAATTGGCCATACTAGCTGCCATTGCTTTTGGTTGTGAACTTAATTTTGACAAGGTGTCCACCGAAGGCATTAGTCAGATTAGCGGCGAAGATGTGGCGTTTGCCACCGAGTTGGGTTATTCGATTAAACACTTAGGTATTGCCAAAAAAATTAACGGCAAAATCCAAATGCGTGTGCACCCTACCTTAATCCCAAAAACCCGTTTATTGGCAAATGTTGATGGTGTGATGAATGCAGTATTGGTTAAAGGCAATGCCGTGGGTCCAACACTTTATTACGGTGCTGGCGCAGGTGATGAGGCCACAGCAAGTGCAGTGATTGCTGACTTGGTTGATATTATTAAAGGCACAGTAAGCAGTGATGTTTTGGGTTGGCAGTCTTTTGAAGCAACACCTTTCCAGGCACAAGACTCAATTGAAAGCATCTTCTATTTGCGCCTATTGGCCAGCGACAAACCGGGCGTATTGGCAGACATTACGGCAATTCTTGCCAGTCACAATATCAGTGTAGAAGCGGTTGTGCAAAAACAAATTGATGCACAAAACAATGCACACATTGCTATTATTACCAATCAGGTGCAAACTGGTGATATGAATGCTGCTGTTGAAACAATTCAAGGCAAAGATTTCATTCAAGAACAAGTTAAAATTATTCACGTAGAAACATTAGATTAGAGCAAAATTAAAAAATTAAAATTCAATAAAAACACTACAAGTATTTTTGAGTTTCTGTCAGGCAGGCTTGACTGAGCATAGATAAGCAAAGCCTATGCGACTGAGAGCCTAAAACAGCAGAAGACAAAAAGACGAAGGAGAAATATGAGATATACAGGATTAATTAACCACTATAAAGACAGACTACCCGTCGATAAAAATACAAAATTCATCAGCTTAGGCGAAGGCAATACGCCACTGATTCAATTAAAAAATATCCCTGCATTATTAGGCAAGGATGTTGATATCTATGTGAAATATGAAGGTTTAAATCCAACCGGTTCATTTAAAGACCGCGGTATGACAATGGCGGTTACTAAAGCAGTAGAATCAGGTTCTAAAGCGATTATTTGCGCTTCCACAGGCAACACTTCTGCGGCTGCGGCAGCTTACGCCGCCCGTGCTGGCATCAAAGCCTTTGTGCTGATTCCCGAAGGTAAAATTGCCCTAGGAAAACTGGCGCAAGCGATGATTCACGGCGCAGTCATTATTCAAATCAAAGGTAATTTTGATGATGGTATGCGCTTAGTTAAAGAAGTAGCCGATCATGCACCAGTCTCTATTGTTAATTCAATCAATCCTTTTCGTTTACAAGGTCAGAAAACAGCGGCTTTTGAAATTATTGAAGAATTAGGTGATGCCCCTGATTATCACTGTTTGCCGGTGGGTAATGCAGGTAATATCTCTGCGCATTGGATGGGTTACAAAGAATATCATGAAGATGGTAAAGCAGCCAAAACGCCCACAATGGTAGGCTACCAAGCAGCAGGTGCTGCGCCTTTTACTAAAGGTGAGATGGTAGATAATCCTGAAACTGTTGCCACAGCTATTCGTATCGGTCACCCACAAAGTTGGGATTTGGCACACACAGTAAAAGCAGAATCTAATGGCTGGTTTGATGCCCTTAGTGATGAAGATATTTTGGCAGCACAAAAACTACTCACTGAAAAAGAAGGTATTTTTTGTGAGCCTGCATCAGCAACTTCTTTAGCAGGTGCAATGCGTGACATTAAAAACGGAAAAATCGCTGAAGGCTCTAAAATTGTTTGCACCTTAACAGGTCATGGTCTTAAAGATCCAGACACTGCAATTGCACAATGTAACAGTGACGACATGGTTGTTATCGAGCCTGAAATGAGCAAAGTACGTGACGCAATCTTAAGTAATATGTAGTACAATCTAATAGAGAGTTTATGCAAATAAAATACCTAATTATCTTTTTTTTATTGTTTTTAAGTGCATGTCAAAGTGTGACAAACAGCCTAACTAAACGGGCAAATACCACTGAAATACCTCAGCCAACTAAAGACCAATCAATTGTTTATTTTTACAGCGAAAAACCTTTGCTTAACGCTGTATTTTTTGAACAAATAGGTAATAAGTTTAAAAAAATCGGCATTATAGATTCCCGCAGTGGCGGATCTTTCTTTTTTACTACAGCAACACCAGGTAAACATATATATGCACTTATACACGACAAACGTCAACTCAATATTGCTATTAATGTTAAGTCAAACAATTCTCATTTCATAAAAACAAATATCAAAGTAGATAAATTTTTTAATATAAATCAGAGAAAATTGTCTTTAGAGGCTCAACAAACCGGTAGAAAGGCAATCTCAAATTTACCTTATAGAAAAATTAAAATACAACAAGATATCAACGACGAATGGCAAAACAAAATCATAAAGTCGGTTAAAGATATTGGAAATAATATCGTCGATAAAGTAAAAGAAACAACAAAATAGGTACAAACTGGGTTTAAATCTAAAACTTGGTTGATAGATTTTTTCCCGTACTTGCCTAGGTTGGGATAAAATAAAAAAATGAATAAACAACTTTACCCAACGATTGAACAAACCATTGGCAACACGCCTTTAGTTCGCCTACAACGTCTTAACCCTAACTCATCTAACACCATATTACTGAAACTTGAGGGTAACAACCCTGCTGGCTCGGTAAAGGACCGTGCAGCACTTAATATGGTTAGTCAAGCCGAAGATCGTGGTGAAATCAACGCTGGCGATACACTCATTGAAGCTACCAGTGGCAATACTGGTATTGCACTTGCGATGGTGGCAGCAATTAAGGGTTATAAAATGATTTTGATTATGCCTAACAATCTTTCACAAGAACGCTGTGATGCAATGGCAGCCTATGGCGCTGAACTTATTTTAGTGAGTGAAGAGCAAGGTATGGAAGGTGCGCGAGATTTAGCCAACACAATGGAAGAAGAAGGCAAAGGTAAACAGCTTGACCAATTCTCAAATACCGACAACCCAGGTGCGCACGTCAACACAACAGCACAAGAAATATGGCAAGATACCCATGGGAAGGTGACGCACTTTGTTTCTGCGATGGGAACAACTGGTACTATTATGGGGGTGTCTGAAACGCTTAAAAAACATAATAAAGACATTCAAATTATTGGTGTTCAACCCGAAGACGGGGCAAAAATTGCAGGCATTCGTCGCTGGCCAAAAGAATACTTGCCTAAGATTTTTGATGCTTCTAAAGTTGACATTATGATGGATGTATCACAAATGTCTGCCGAACAAACCACCCGCGATTTGGCAAAAAAAGAAGGTATTTTTGCCGGTGTTTCTAGTGGTGGCGCAGTCGCCAGTGCTATTGCGTTGTCCAAACAAGTCAATAACGCCACCATTGTCACCATTGTTTGTGATAGAGGCGATCGTTATCTTTCCACTGGGTTGTTTAATCGCTAAACTCTAAATGTATCGCTACCTCTCACATCAGTTTCCAAGTGAGTTGAAAACTTATTCTGCCCTATTAATTGCCAGTATTACCACGATTATTGCCATCCTTGCTTTTTTGCAAGTGGCTGAGTATGCGCATGCTTTGTTTGCAAATATCACCAAAGGTAATACTTATCTTAACTTACTGATAACACCACTTGTTTTTGTTGCGGTGATTTATGTGGATAGAAAATATTGCCATTTTGTGGGTGGTAGTGGTATTCCTCAATTGGTTGCTGCGAACGATTCTCGTAATAAGAAACTTCGCCTAAGATTGTTATCAATTCCTATTGCACTGATTAAGATGGGCTTGGTATCAATTGCAACCTTGGGCGGCGCATCCGTTAGTTTTGGCGGGCCCAGTGCGCACATTGGTGGCTCGATTTTTTATCATTTTGCGCATTTGGCTAAACTTAAGCGCAAGTTGCTCATCCATAGCTTTATTGCCATTGGTGGCAGTGCTGGGCTGATTATTGCCTTTAATGCACCCATTGCAGGCTTTTTGTTTGCTTATGAAGAGATTGGCAGAAAACTTAAAAAACAAATGCTGATACTCATCGCAATTGTTTCTTTAATCATCTATCTATTGTTATCGCCTTATTATCAACAAGCTTATTTAATAGACCTCTCACACTTATCAATGGATTTATCATTGCTGTATCAGCTTATTCCTTTAATGCTGATATGTGCGCTGATCGGTGGCTTGTTTGCAAAAAGTGCGATTTTTTTAATTAACCGATTTGCCTCAGGTGAACTCACAAAAGTGTTGCTGTTTGTGTTGGGTTTGTCCCTGCTCGTTGCTTTTTTAAATATCTTGTCCGATGGGCAAAGTGCAGGCTCTGGCTACGAGCAAACACAGCAACTACTATCTGGTCAAACACTAACGCCTTATTTTGCACTGACAAAGCTATTAGCATCCTTGGCTTCGTTTGTTTCCACCATTGCAGGTGGACTTTTTATGACCAGCATTACCATTGGCACTGCGATTGGTGCAGAAGTTGTGGATTTTATTGACATCACTCCGCAAATTGTGATGATTGTAGCAAGTATCGCTTATCTAAGTGCGGTAATTAGAGCGCCTTTGAGTTCGGCGTTGTTGGTGTTAGAGATGACCAGTGCATTCAATTTACTGTTAGTCGGTATCATTGCAGCCTATATTAGCAGTTTTATTTCTAAAGCGATTTGTAAACAAGCACTGTATGAAAGTTTGGCTGAGAGTTATTTAAAAATTTCTCGCCAATCAGTTTAAAACGGTCGTACAATTACCAAAATCACAACCGCAATCAAAATCAATACTGGCAATTCATTAAACCAACGATAAAAAACATGGGAGCGGGTATTGTTGTCATTTTTAAAAACCGATAACAAATGCCCACAGTAAAAATGATAGGCAATTAAAGGCAACACTAATGCCAACTTGGCATGCATCCAATACTGTGTTTTATAAAAATCCCAAGCGTCAATAAGCATCCAAGACCCCAAGACAACGGCAACAATCATGCTGGGCGTCATAATGCCGCGATAAAGTTTGCGCTCCATTACCTTAAAACGCTCAATACTCACTGAATCATCACTCATTGCATGGTAAACAAACAAACGTGGCAGATAAAATAAGGCGGCAAACCAAGTGATTACACTAATAATATGAAAAGCTTTTAGCCACAACATCACAAACCTCCTTTAAGGCGTTTATAAGCCTGTTTATATACACTCATATCCTCTCTCTTTCCAATAGACACTATATAAACAATAACTTCATCTGCTACAACTTGATAAACAATCCTATATTTCTTATGGTCAAAATATACTTTGTTTAGCCCTGTTAAATTTAGATTATTTTTGTTTCCTAACTTTTTTCCTATTTGTGGGTTGTTTTGGACTTGCTTTATTTTTTTTGCAAATAAAAGACGAACACTATGGTTTAATTTTTCTAAATCCTTTTTTGCTTCTGGATTAAATTTAAGCTTATACATCTAGCAGGCCATATTCTGCCAAGACTTTTTCACCATCAATATAATCATCCTTAGGCATTTCCAACCTATCTTTTATTTGTTTAAAAATAAGCTCATCTTCTATTTGATTAAATAACTCGAACATTTTTTCATATTCATTCACTGAAATAATTATAGCATTTAACTTATTGTTTTTAAGAACGCCAATCTTGTCAATATCGCCATCTTTGACTCTACTGATGTATTCACCAAATTGCTTCGCCACCTGTGTTGATGATACCAGTTCATTTTTAGTATAATAAACCATATAATTCTCCTACTAATTATGAGTAATATTATACTTATTCAATTAACAAGTAATGCTTTATTTTGCATAGTAAAATAACCGCTAACTTTACTCTAATCCATCTCCAACTTGCAGCAATATCGCGAAATTCCCTACAACTATACGTCGTTCTCAGACAAGGAAATCGTCTGTCGCTTTTTAGGAGAGCAATCATGGGAATTGCTTGAGCAATTACGTCAAAATCGCAATACGGGTCGCAGCGCAAGAATGCTGTTTGAAGTATTGGGCGATATGTGGGTGGTGAACCGCAACCCTTATTTGCAAGAAGATTTAATCAACAATAAAAAACGCTGGAAAGCGCTAACTGAGGCGCTGTATTCACGTCTGGAACAAATTCGCGCACGCGCCAATGGCAATGAAAAAGTATTAACACTATTAAGTAGTGCCGAACAAGCAGTGGATGATTTTAAGTCTTGTTTAAGTAAATTTAAAAACAACAAAGCACGCATAAAAAAAGCACTGCTTAAAGTAACACATAACAACAACATCCGTTTTGACGCCCTATCACGCTCGGCACATGCCACCGATGCCACCGACTGGCGCGTTGAATACCCTGCGGTGGTCATTACCCCAGACACTGAATTAGAAATTGCTAAAATTATTAAAACCTGTATTCAATTAGGTTTAACCATCATTCCACGTGGTGGTGGTACGGGTTACACAGGTGGTGCCATCCCTTTAAGCGCAAAAACAGCAGTTATCAACACTGAAAAACTCAGTTTCATTGACGATGTTCAACACCATGATGGTATCCATAGCGTGAATGTTGGCGCAGGCGTGATTACCAAGCGTGTGAGTGAGGTGGCAAATGCCAATAACTTGGTGTTTGCTGTTGACCCTACCTCACAGGATGCTTGTACGATTGGTGGCAACGTCGCTATGAATGCGGGTGGTAAAAAAGCCTTAAGATGGGGCACAACCATTGACAATCTTTTATCTTGGAAGATGGTGATGCCGGATGGCAACTGGTTGAAGGTGGAACGCCTTAACCACAATCAAGACAAAATTCAATTATTAGAGGAAGTAAGTTTTAAAATTCACCATCTAAAAAAAGATGCTTCGACACCGACAAAATCTGAAACACTGACAATTAAAGCCAAAGACATGCGTAAAAGTGGCTTGGGTAAAGATGTGACCAATAAGTTTTTAAATGGATTACCCGGTATTCAAAAAGAAGGCTGCGATGGCTTTATCACTTCTGCAACATTTGTCTTACATCAGCCGCTTGCGCATATTAACACCTTGTGCTTAGAATTTTTTGGTCACGATTTAGACCGTGCGGTCTCTGCCATTGTTGCGGTTAAAGACAGCGTCGATAACTCTACAGAGGTTGATTTGGTTGGTATGGAGCACCTGGACAGTCGTTATATTAAAGCCGTTAATTACACCACCAAGGCAACACGTTCAGAGTTGCCAAAAATGGTTTTATTGCTTGATATTAGCGCCAATAAACAAGCTGCATTAGACACACAAATTGAAAAAATAACCACGCTAACGCAAGACAGAGATGGAGAATGTTTTGTCGCATACTCAGCAAAAAAGCGCCAAACCTTTTGGCAAGACCGCGCCAATACCGCAGCAATTGCTGAGCACACCAATGCTTTTAAAATCAATGAAGATGTGGTGATTCCACTCGATAAGTTGGCTGATTATTCCAATGGCATCGAACGCATTAACATTCGTTTATCCATTGAAAATAAACTTGCCACATTGGCAGAAATCAAACGTTATTTCCATGACATTGACATAAGCACCAGCCTAATTAGAGACAAAATCAATCACGCCTCATTGCTTTGCAATAAGATTGGAACTCAATGGCAAGACGCACTAACAAGTCTTGAACAAGCATCTGGATTTAAAGCGCTACAAACTCATGAACGTGTGATTTCTTATATTCATGATTTCTCTCAGCCTTTGAACGACTTATTAATGGGTGAGGTGTTTGCTCAAATTCGCAAAAACGTTAAGGCGATACATACGCAACACCGAGAAGTTCGACTGTTCGTCGCCACTCACATGCATGCGGGTGATGGCAATGTGCATACCAATATTCCTGTGCATTCACACAACACACAAATGTTAGAAACCGCTGAAAAAGTGGTGGATGAAATTATGATTTTGGCACAGCAACTCGGCGGGGTGATTTCAGGCGAACATGGCATTGGTCTGACTAAATATCAATACCTAGGCGATAATTTTAAACAAGACTTTTCCGAATATAAAACGACGATTGACCCTGATGGGCATTTCAATAAAGGCAAACTCATGCCAGGTAGCAACCTTGACAATGCCTTCACCCCCTCTTTGCGCTTGGTAGAACAAGAGGCGTTAATTTTAGAGAACAGTGGCATTGGTGACATCAATGAATCGGTCAAATCCTGCCTACGTTGTGGTAAATGTAAAAGTGTGTGTACCACCCATGTACCAGAGGCCAATTTACTCTATTCGCCACGCGATAAAATCATTGGCACCAACTTGATTTCTGAGGCTTTTTTATACGAGGAACAAACACGTCGAGGCATTTCACTCAATCATTTTGATGAATTTAATGATATCGCCGATCATTGCACCATTTGTCATCGTTGTGAAAAGCCTTGTCCGGTGAATATTGATTTTGGTGATGTGTCTATCAAAATGCGAAGCATGCTAATAGAACAACAGCAAAAACAGTCAAACTTAGCAACCAAACTGTCTATGGCATATCTTAATATGACGCAGCCATGGAAAATCAACCTTACCAAAAAAGCGTTGATTGACTTTAGTTATAAAGCGCAAAATATTGCCTCAAAACTGAGTCAACCACTGCGCAAAAAACAAATAGACAAAACCATTGGCAAACCAAGTCCATTTACCGAGTTGGTTACAATTTTGGACAAACCTTTACCGACCGATACAGATGCAGCACCACTTAGAGGCTTGTTGAATATTACCGATACTGGCAGTGTGCCAATTTTAGCGCACCCTGAAAAATCCAGTGTTGATTCACCCAGTGTGTTGTATTTTCCAGGCTGTGGCTCCGAACGCCTGTACTCTAATATTGGCCTAGCCACCATTGCCCTACTCTACCACCAAGGGGTAAAAGTTGTGCTACCGCCAAGTTACCTATGCTGTGGTTATCCACAAAGTGCTGGCGGCTATACAACCAAAGCCAAAGAAATTACGATTGACAATCGCGTGTTGTTTCATCGTATGGCAAATACACTTAATTACTTGGATATCAAGCACGTCTTAACTTCTTGTGGTACTTGCATTGATCAGTTACTCACTTATGAAACGGAAAATATTTTTAAAGATTCAAGTCTGATTGATATTCATGAATACCTATTGGAAAACAAAGTAACCCTTGATAACACGGGCGA